>Ga0209324_10003737_pt1 | contig 10467 bp, 8 predicted proteins | sample Rifsed19ft3_FD_184015 | JGI IMG/M metagenome (GOLD analysis project Ga0209324, IMG submission 184015) | Soil microbial communities from Rifle, Colorado, USA - sediment 19ft 3 (version 2) | ecosystem: Environmental > Terrestrial > Deep subsurface > Rock core/Sediment | place: Rifle, Colorado...
CTCACTGTGGCGCCGGGCGTGCTCTTCGCGCACAACTACTACGGGACCTGCATCTCGGGGAACAAGACGCTCACCTTCCCCCGGGTTCGGCCCTGCCCCCACCGCTTCGAGTGGAAGTGCCTGGCGCGCTACTACCCCCGGCGCACCGGCGGCCTGAACCCGGCGACCATGGTCCGTGCCTATCGGCGTCAGGCTCGCCGGCTCACCACGCTCCGGGACTATCGGTTCCTGGTGGTGCTGTCGGCGCACATGCGATCCGAGTACCTCCAGCAGGGACTCGCGGCCGATCGTGTGGTTCGCTTACCGTTCCCGCCTCTGGCCCACCAGCCGGCGGGTGCGCTGGTCCCTTGGCAGCGCGACGCCGCGGCTCCGTGGCGTTTGCTGTTCGTGGGGCGGATGGACCCGCTCAAGGGAGGGGCGGAGCTGCTGCGCGGCGCGGCCAGCGTCGCCCGCTCCTTGCCACGACCGGTCGAGCTCACCATGGTGGGCGACGGGCCCTCGGCTCACCGCTGGCGCGAATTGGCCGGCCGCCTCGCGGCGGATGAGCCACGCCTCAGCATTCGGTTTCCGGGGTGGGTCGGCGGCGAGCGCCTGGGGGAGTTGTTCTCCGGGGCGGACCTGCTGGTGATGCCGAGTCTCTGGCCCGAGCCGTTCGGGCGGACGGGCCTGGAGGCGGCGGCGTTCGGAGTACCCTGCGTCGGGTTCGCCGTGGGCGGCATTCCGGAATGGCTGACCGACGGGGTCAACGGGCACCTGGCTCCCGGTGACCCACCTACGGTCCCGGGACTGGCGGAGGCGATTCTCCGCGCGCTGCGCGATCCGGCACACCACCAGATGCTGCGCCGCGGCGCCATCGAGACGGCGCGCGGCATTGACGGCGAGCAACACATTCGGGTACTGCTCGACGTCTTGCGGCGCGCAGCCGACCTTCCGGCCCGCTAGCCCATGGAGCGCCCCCTACGCCTACTGTTGGTCTCATTCATCGCGGACGCCCCATGGACCGGCATGGGACGCTGGACCCGCGAGATCAAGGCCGCGCTGGAGCAGTTGGGTCACGCCGTCGAAACCTGGTTCGCGGGCGACTTCCCCCGCACCGCCGCGCTGGGCCGGCTGGGCGTGCTGGCGTTTCCCATAGCACTGGCGGCGCGACTCGTGGCCCGCCGCAAGAGCTTCGACGCCGTGGTGGTGCACGAGCCGAGTGGTTTTTGGTACGGGCTGTTGCGGCGGCTGGATCGCGGCCTGCCACCGCTCATCGCCATGTGTCATAACGTCGAGAGCCATCACTTCCGGACCATGGTGCGGTACACTCGGCGCGGCTTGGCCGCCGTCTCGCCGCTCACGCGCTGGCGCGCTCCTCTGCTCCGGCATTGGCAGTCGGACGGGACCATCAAGCTGGCGGATCACGTCCTGTGTCTCTCGACGGTGGACGCCGGCTACATCGCGGAGCAACTGGGGGTGGCGCCCACGCGGGTCACCCGGTTGGTCAACGGCGCGGCGACCCGGGACTTCGTGCCGCGCCACGCGAGCGGCGGCCGCGCCGTGCTCTGCGTGGGTGGCTGGCTCGACGTCAAGGGCCGGCGCGTGCTGCCGCGGTTGTGGCGCCGGGTGCGGGAGCAGGTGCCGGAGGGCCGGCTCACCCTCGCCGGCACCGGTGCGGCACCCGAGACCGTGCTGTCCGATTTCGACCCGCAGGATCGGGACTCGATCGCGGTCCTGCCGCGGGTGGAGCGGGCCGAGGAGATGCGCGCCCTCTATGCCGCGAGCGATGTGTATCTCCTGTGCTCGCTGTCCGAGGGATCGCCGCTGTCGCTGCTCGAGGCGATGGCCGCCAGCACCGCCACGGTGGCCACCCGCGTGGGCGGGGTGCCGGACCTCGTCACCGACGGCACCCATGCGCTGCTCTTCGACCCCGAGGACATCGGGGGCGGCGCGGGGCTGGTCTCCCGGTTGCTGCGCGATCCCGCGGAGGCGCGCCGCCTGGGCGAGGCCGCGCGCCAGCGCGCCCGTGAGCTGACCTGGGGCCGGGCAGCGGCGGTGCTGGCCGGCGCGGCTCGCGGCGTGGCAGGCGCCTCTGGTGCCGGCTGAAAGCGTCCGCTCCGCCTACGACGCGTGGCACACGCGCTACGCGGTGGACGCCGAGTCTGACGCGCCGTGGCACCGGCTGGTGAAGCAGCACCTGGATGTTTCGCGCGACATCCACCGCAAGCGGATTCTGGAGATCGGGTCGGGCCGGGGCGGATTCGCCTGCTGGCTGGCCGGGCAGGCAGCGAAGCCCGCCACCTTGGTTGCCGCAGACTTCGCCCGCACGGCGGCGCACAAGGGGAAAGCCTTCGCCCGGGAACGCGGCGTGCTCGCGGTGCGGTGGGCCATTGGGGACATCCAGGCACTGGCGCATCGGGGGAACACGTTCGACACCATCATCTCGTGCGAGACCATCGAGCATGTTCCCGATCCGCCGCTCGCCGTGCGTGAGCTGGCTCGGGTGCTGCGACCGGGCGGACGGCTCTACCTCACGACACCCAATTACCTCGGCACCATGGGCCTCTATCGCATATATCTCCGCTTGACCGGGCGGCGCTACACCGAGGAAGGGCAACCGATCAATCACCTCGTGGTGCTGCCGCGCACCGTGGTCTGGGTGCGACGCGCCGGGCTCCGGGTGCTGGAAATCGATGCGGTGGGGCACTATCTCCCCTTCCCCGGGCGCCCACCCATAGAGATCCCGGCGTTGAATCAGCCGCGCCAGCTGATGCGTTGGTTCGGCCTGCACAGCCTGGTGGTGGCGACCAAGCCCACGTCCGCACCGTGAGCCCCATGCGCATCTGGCTCATCGTCGAAAGCGGCACCGACGTCCGGCTGGTGGACGGCCTGGCCGAGCGGGCCGAGGTGGTGGTGCTCGCGCGGCGCATTCACGGCGGCGTGGAGATCAGCCAACGCTTGGAACGACCCGTGCCCGTCACCGTGGGGCCCGCCTCCCGGGCCGGCTTCGCCGCGCTGGTCTTCGCCCGCTTGCTCGGCGCTCGACGAGCCGGGGAGCGCGTGCTGGTGCAGAACTACGGCCCCGCCGCGCTGGCGGCCAACGCCGCCGCTCGCGTGACCGGGACGCCGACCTTCATGCTGGTGTGCAGCCCCACCGAGCGATACTACCGCTGCCGCAAAGACCATCCGATGCCGGACAAGCCGTTCCGCGCCGCCGAGCTGGCGGGATTAGAGCGGCTGGCGCGACTCAACGCGCGGTGGGGCCGGCACTACATCGTGCTCAGCCAGCACCTGGCGGACGTGGTCAAGAGCCACGGCACCAGGCGGCCGGTGAGCGTGGTACCCGTCTACGGCGTGGACGGGGCCGTGTTCCGCTCCGGGGATCACCCCCGCGAGTCGCTGCGCCGGCGGCGCGGCCTGCCGGAGCGGGGCGAGGTCGTGTTTTTCTCCAGTCGCATCGCGCCGGAGAAGGACGGCGAAACCCTGCTCGCGGCGTTCCGGCGGCTCCGCGCCGCAGGCCGCGACATTTGGCTGCTGCATCGGAGCGGCGGGTACCGCAGCTTTCAGGTGTATGCCGAGCGGGCCGGAATCGGAGATCGCGTGATCGCCACGGACGCGGCACATCCGGTGCGCGAGCTGCCGCTCGACTATCAAGCCTCTGACCTGTGCGTCCAGGCGAGCCGAGAGGAAGGGCTGGGGTTCTCGCCGCTCGAGGCGCTGGCCTGTGAGACCCCGGTGGTGGCGGCGGCGGTGGGCGGCCTGCGCGAGACCATCGTGGATGGAGAAACCGGCTGGACTTATCCGGTGGGCGATGCACCGGCGCTGGCGCGGGCCATGGAGGATGTTCTCACCCGACGTGACGAGGCCCGCCGCCGCGCCCAGGCAGGCCGCCTCATGGTGCTGGAGCGCTTCGAGCGCCGGCTGGTGTTCGACCGACTCATGGCCATCCTGGAGACGGCGTGAACGTCGGTATCGCGGTCCATCAGTACGCCGCCAGCGAAGGCACCGGCGGCTATGTGGTAGAGCTGCTGCCGCGCATCGCTCGGGTTCACCGCGTCACCCTCTACGCGGCCCGGATCGCCGCGCCGGTGCCGCCCGGTGTTCAGGTCGTGCGTGTCCCCGCGGTCATGGGTCGGGCGTACTCCGCGATTCTCAGCTTCCCGCTGGGACTCCGCCTGGTTCGCCAAGCCCATGACCTGTTCCACGTCCAGGGGTGGATCTCGTCCTCGGCGGACGTGGTCACGGCGCACATCGTGATGGCCGCGTGGCGAGAGGCGGCACGCGCGGCCCGGATCGCGACACCGCTGGGCGAGCGCACGCTGGGGCCGTTCGTGCAGGAGAGAGAGGCTAGCCTGTTGCGGCGCGCGCGTCGGGTGATTGCGCCGAGTGCCAAGGTGCGGGACGAGATCGCTCGATGGTACGGCCGCAGCGACGGCGTCAGCGTGGTGCACCATGGCTTCCCGGGTGTAGGAGACGCGAGAGGGTCCGGCTGGGTCTCTTCGCGCGCTGGCAGTTCCGCGCGCACCGCAGACGAAGACCATTCGCACGCTCGCCGGACCCTCGCCCTTCCGCCGGACGCGATTATCGCGCTGTTTGTAGGCGATCTCCGCAAGGGGGTTGACACGGCCCTGGAGGCGGTACGGCAGGTACCCGGTGTGCGGCTCGCCGTAGTGTCGCGCTCGGCGCGGGGCCCCGTCATGGAGCGGGCGGAGCGGGCCGGCATGCTCGACCGGCTGGACTGGATCGGCGCCCTGGAGGATACCGCACCCGCGTATGACGCGGCCGATTTCCTGCTTCACCCAACCATCTACGACGCCTTCGGCCTGGTGGTCGCGGAGGCGATGGCGCACGGGCTCCCGGCGGTGACCACCCGGGCGGCCGGCATCGCCGAGCTGATCCGCCATGGGGAGTCGGGCTGGCTGGTGGAGGGCGATCCGGCGGCCGGCACGCTCGCGGCGGTGCGGGCGCTGGCGCAGGATGCAGGCCTGCGCCAGCGCCTGGGCGCGGGCGCTCGGACCGCGGCCCGGCGACGCACCTGGGACGATGTGGCCACCGAGACCTTGGCCGTCTACCAAGAGGCGGCGCGCCGGTGAGCCAACCGCTCACGATCCTCCACGCCCACAGCGGCAATCTCTACGGCGGCGTCGAGACCATGCTCGGCACGCTGGTGGGCCACCCCGGGCCGCTGGTCCACCGGTTCGCGCTGTGTTACGAGGGGCGGCTGGCGGGCGAGCTTCGCGGAGCCGGCGCGCAGGTCGGTATGCTGGGCGACGTGCGATTCCGGCGGCCGTGGACCGTGCTGGGCGCCCGGCGGCGGCTGGCCAAGACCGTCCGGGCCCATTGGCCGGCGGTGGTGTTGTGCCACTCGCCGTGGGCACTCGCCGCCTTTGGCCCGGTGGCGCGCGCGGAGGGCGTACCGTTGGTGCTGTGGGCCCACGCGGCGTTTACCGGACGGCATTGGTTGGAGCGCCTGGCCCGGCTGACCGCCACGCCGGATCTGGCCATCTGCAACAGCCAGTACACCCGGGCCGCGTTCGCGAACGCCTTTCCCCGTACCCGCGCGGAGGTGGTGTATCCACTGGTGGCGCCCCCGCCCAGCTTCGATCCCGCCCGCCGGCCCGCCAAGCGCGAGGGGCACGGCGCCTCGCCGGACACAGTGGTCGTCGTGCTGGTCGCCCGCCTGGAACGGTGGAAGGGGCACGTGGCGCTGCTGAATGCCCTGGCCTCGCTCCGCGAATTACCCATGTGGACCGCCTGGATCGTGGGTGGCGCCCAGCGGCGGGCGGAGGACATCTACCGCGCCGGCCTCGAGCGACAGACCAACGAGGCGCGCATCGCCCATCGCGTGCATTTCCTAGGGGCTAGGGACGACGTCGCGTCCCTCCTGTGGGCCAGCGACGTCTATTGCCAGCCCAACACCCAACCCGAGCCGTTCGGCATCTCGTTCATCGAGGCGTTGTACGCGGGCCTGCCCGTGGTCGCCACGGACCTGGGCGGCGCCCGAGAGATCGTGACCCCGGCGTGCGGCGTGCTGGTTCCTCCGGGCGACCCCCGGGCGCTGCGCGACGCGTTGGAGCGCATGATGACGGACGCCGGCCTGCGGCAACGGCTGCGCGCCGCCGCCCCGGCCCGCGCCGCCGCCCTCTGCGCACCGGAGGCCGCGGTGCAACGGCTGGCGGAGGTGCTGGGCGGCGTTGTGCGACGCTAGAGGCCCCGGTATGCTCCCACCGTGACGCTGGCCCCGCAGATCGACTACCTGGAGACTCCGGCCCTCGCGGATCGCTGGACCGACATCTTCCGTCGCGACGCGCTGGTCCACCTTGGCATCATGGGCAGCATCGTCGCGGGCACGTTTCAGGGATACCTCAAGGACCGCATCCCGGGACTGGTGCCGTACGCGGTGGCCGAGCTGCTGTTCGTGGCCGCGTTCGTGGCCTGGTTCGGCACCCTGGTCATCCGTCACCTACCGGTGCGCGGGCCGGGCATCGTGCCCGGCGTGGTGCTCATCGCCATCCTGGTGCCCACGTTGTTTCTGCTGCACCCAGGCTCTCCGCTGGTGCTCAAGGTCGCGGGGCTCCGGGCCTGGGCCGAGTTCCCCATTGCCTGCCTCATGGCGCTCAGCGTGATCAAGAGTCGGGGACAGGCGCGGGCGTATGTCGGGCTGATCCTGCTCCTGTGCGTCATCACCGCGATCTACGGCATCGTGCAGTATCGCACCGGACCGGACATCGCGCTGGGAGGCGAGTTGGCCCGCGTTCGCCACGGCCCCACCGTGTTCTACACCGTCGCCGCGGGCCGCTCCGAGTTCCGGGCGTTCTCCACGTTCACCTTCCCCGCTCCGTTCGCCGGCATGATGGTGTTCGGTATTCTGCTAGCCGCCGCCGTCGCCCTTTCGGCCGTGCGTCCCGCGGCGCATCGCCTGATCGCGACCCTGTTGATTCCCCTGTTCTTCGTTGGGATGACGGTCTCGGGCACGCGGGCCGCGCTGATCATCTTGGGCTTAGGGTTGTTGATCGTGGGCCGGTATCGGGGCTTGAGCCTGCGGCAGCTGCTATTGGTGCCGGTGATGGTGCTGGCCTTCTACGGCGCTACGATGCTTACGGCGGGGACCATTGTGGCGCGGTGGCGGAGCGTGCTGCTGGACGAAGGCCTGCTCTGGACCTACGTCTACGCGCCGATCACCATCGCCGTACGGGCGCTGGAGCAGGCGCCCTTCGGCCTGGGATTGGGGCGGAGCGGGGTGGGCGTGCCGTACACGATCATGCGATCGTATCCGCGCGGGTACATCGTGGGCAGCGACGGCGACATCGGCCGGGCGGCGGTGGAGATGGGCGTGTTCGGCCTGGCGCTGCTGGCGCTCATCCTCGTCGCGCTACTGCCCTACGCCGCGCGCGCGGTGCGCCACCTGGTGGGGACGGAGGCCGAGGATCTCGCGCTCGGCATGGGAGCGCTGGTGTTGGCGAATGGAATCCTGATCTTGATCGGATCGCCGTTATCGTCGGCCCCGCATGCCACGATTTGGTGGTTCATGCTGGGGACCTTGCTGAGACTGACCACCGTAGAGCACCAAGCTGCTGCGGCCGTGCCGTCGGAGACACACGGGCGACGATGATCGGCCACCAACCCAGAGCCTTGCTCCGCCGGGTCGTGCCCCGCGTGATTCGCAATTGGCTGCGTTCGCCGTCGCGATCCTTGGCTTGGGCATGGGACGAGCTGGGCCACGCTCTGGGCCGTGACCCGGTGATCTTCTTGCGGGCCGGGTGGTCGGTACGCGCCCATCCCGCCGCCCGCCGCGCTTTCGGGATTCCGCAGAGCGACCCGAGTCAGATCGCCGAGCTGGACGCGTTCATCGCGTCATGCTGCCCCGGGATGATGCTGTTCGACATCGGCGCCCATTTCGGGCTGTTCAGCTTCGCGGCCTTGCACTACGGAGGACCGACCGCCCGCGCCGTCGCGGTGGAGGCGTCGGCGGACGCGGTTCGCGTGCTGCGGCTCCACACCCACCTCAACCAAGCCACCCGTCTCCAAGTGATTCATGCCGCGGCGGCGGAGCGGGCCGGCTGGCACGAGATGCTGCCCGTGGGCGTGATTGCCGACGGCTATTACGTGGAGCCTGATGCGGAACGCCCCGCCAGCGATGTCGTCCGGGTTCGCGCGGTCACGGTGGATGGGCTGGTGGAAGAGTTGGGACTCGCGCCCACGCACCTCAAGATCGACGTGGAGGGCGCGGAGGCCAGCGTGATCCGGGGTGCGGAGCGTACGCTCAGCGGGGACCGGCCGCCCTGGGTGTTCCTGGAGCTGCACAATGCCATCTGCCGGCGGGCAGGCCGGAACCCTGCGCACTGCCTGGCCCAGTTGACGCGCCTGGGATACCGTCTCCAGGCCTCTCACGGGACGCCGCTGAGCGTGGAGCAGGCCACCGAGCCACCCGTGATCCGGCTGATCGCCCGGCGGGACGATGGACGGTAGCGGTGCCAGGGCTGCGTGAGCCGGCTCCGCTCTTCCGCCGAGAGCGCCGCGCGCTGCAGTTTCATGCCCCGTGACTAGCGTCCTGCTGGTTCCCGATCTGCCGTTAGAGCGCTGGCCCTCCATGGACCGCTACGCATCTCGCCTGGCCCTGTACCTCAAGCGCTACGCGACCGATCTCGAAATCACCGTCGCAGGCGAGATCGGCGGGCTCACCGTGGACCAGCCGGCATCCGACGTGGGCATCTTCTCGTCCAACCCGACGCCCTTCCCGCTGCTGCCCACGCCGGGGCTCAACGAGACGCGGCGCTACGTCTCCCGCTACTGGACCTATCCCTACCGCGTCCGGTGGATGAACGCCGACGTCCTGCACGTGCTGGACCATTCGTACGCGCACATCGTGCTGTCGTGGGGGAAAGGTCCCCGCATCGTCACGGTGCACGACCTGTTGCCGGTGCTCACCGTAGAGCGCGGCGGGAACACCATGCGGGAGCGCATGCGCAACCGCCTGCTGGAGCGGGTACTCAAGGCGCTCCGCACGGCGGATGCCTGGATCGTGGCGACCGAATGGCTGCGCGGCGAGCTGGGCCAGTGGCTGGGGCACGACGAGCGGATCCACGTGATTCCCTACGGCGTGGACGACGCGTTCTTCCACCCGCCCGCGGACACGCGGGCCGAAACCCGCCGCCGCCTCGGCATTCCGGAGGGCGCGTTGGTGGTGCTGCACGTGGGGACCGTGGGGCCGCGCAAGAACGTCCCCGCCGTGATGGCCGCGGTGCGGGGCCTGCGCCAGGCGGGGATGGACACGTGGCTGCTCCAGGTGGGAGGCGGGTTCTCCAGTGAGCAGGAGCACGACCTCGTGACCCAGGGCATCAAAGACGTCACCCGCAACGTGAGCGAGGCCGCGGAGCCCGAGCTCAGGGCCGCGTACCGGGCGGCGGACGTCCTGCTGTTCCCGTCCCACTATGAGGGCTTTGGGTTCCCGGTGCTGGAGGCGATGGCGTCCGGGCTCCCGGTGGTCACCTCCGGCGCGGGGGGGTTGGCAGAGGTGGCCGGCGACGCCGCGGTGGTGGTGGGCGGGCGGGAGACCGGGCCCTACGTCCAGGCGCTTCGCCGGCTCGCCGGCAATTCGCCGTGGCGCGACCAGCTGGTGCGGCGTGGGATCGAACGCGCGCACCGGTTCCGCTGGGTGGAAGCGGCCCGCAAGACGGCGGAAGTCTACCGCGCGCTGGTGCGGCCGTAGGATGCGCCGCGTCGCTGCGGCTCAGGGCACAGGGGCTCGTGCCGACCGTGTGCCTCGCTCCGCCTCCACGACAGTCCACCCCACCCCGCATCTGGGAGGCTCGCTGCGGCAGACCGTCGGCACTCGCCCAAGCGGGCAGAGCGCGTGAGCGACCTCACGCCTCACCCGCGAGCACGCCGCGCCGTCCGCGTCACCGCCGTCGCCGCGTCCGCCCAGCTAGGCGGCACGGAGCGGGTGCTGCTGGATTTCGCGGCCCGGGCGTTCGAGCACGACATCAACCTCCGCGTGCTCACGCCGCGCCACGGGCCGTTGATCGGGATTCTGAACGACATCGGCGTTCCCGCCGAGGTCGTGCCCGCCAGCGAGCGGATGCTGGCCGGCTCGCAGCGGGCCGGGCATCTGTGGTCGCTTCCCGGCTCGGCCGCGGGACTCATCGCCTGGGCGCGCCGCCTCGCGCGCCACGAGTTCTTCGACGACGCGGACGCGATCTACACCGTGGCGTTCAAGGCGCACCTGGCGGTGGCGTGGCTCCGGCGGCATCCGGTCGTCTGGCACCTCCACGAATACCCGCCCACGGTGACGTCAATGCTGTGGCGTCTTACGAGCCGCTTTGTGCCGGATGCGATGATCGCCAACAGCAACGCCACTGCTGAGGCGTGGGGAGGACGTGCAACGTACCACGTTCAACGTGCAACGGAGGTTGGGGGCGGCCGTCTTACATCTCACGTCTCACCTCTCACAGTCGTTCCCAACGGCGTCGATCTCGACCGTTTCCGCCC
>Ga0209324_10003739_pt1 | contig 10464 bp, 7 predicted proteins | sample Rifsed19ft3_FD_184015 | JGI IMG/M metagenome (GOLD analysis project Ga0209324, IMG submission 184015) | Soil microbial communities from Rifle, Colorado, USA - sediment 19ft 3 (version 2) | ecosystem: Environmental > Terrestrial > Deep subsurface > Rock core/Sediment | place: Rifle, Colorado...
GCTGATCAGGTATGTGGCAGTTCCGCTGTATGATAATTTGTAAGTCAATACAGGAAACTAAATCATTTGAGCAACTGTAGGACACAGACTACTTTTTTCAGCGCTCTGCTGTGGGACAATACAGAAGCAGCCGGAAGGCAACTTCACTCATGCGCACCAGAACGTCTCGCCTTGATCGGCCAGCGCGGCGAGGTCTGTCGCTCGCTGTCGCGGCCGCGCTGTCATACGCAATTCTTTTATACGCAACCCTGGCCTCGGCGCAGGAATTCCCTGGCGGAAGACCGATCATTATTTATGCCCCGTTTCCGCCAGGCGGCACGTCGGATGCAATCATCCGAATCATCTCAAATAAGGTGATGGAAAACACCGGCTGGAAGATCGTGGTGGAGACCCGCGTCGGCGCCGGCGGCGTGGTTGCCGCGGTCGCGGCCAAGCGGGCGGCTGCGGACGGCTACACGCTCTTGCTCAACAATATGGGAACGCACGGGGTCTATTCAGCGGCCTATTCCAACCTCCCCTTTGATCCTGTTCGTGACTTCGAGCCCGTCTCGCAGCTGTTCACCATTCCGCAAGTCCTCATCATCAATGCGAATAGCCCCGTCCAGACCGTCGCCGATCTGGTCAAACTGGCGAAGGACAATCCCGGCAAACTGAACTTGGCGACCCAAGGCGTCGCCAGCGGCAGCCACCTGCTTGGGGAAATGCTTAAGCAGCAAACGGGCATTTCTTTCGCGATGATTCATTATACCGGGGGCGGACCAGGAATGCTCGACCTGATCGCCGGACGCGTCGACTTTTTCTTCAATGCCGTCGCCGAGGCGAAGGCGAACCTTGGCAAGGTGCGCGTTGTCGCCAATGCGGGGGCGACCCGTTCGGTCTTGTTCCCGGATGTTCCGACCATGATCGAAGCGGGCTATCCGGGGATCGAGTTTCTTTTCTGGGCGGGGCTCGTTGCTCCCGCCAGCACGCCCAAACCTATCATCAAGCGCCTGAGTGAAGAATACGTCAAAGCGGCGCGCGACCCAGCGGTTGTCAAGAGATTGAACGATCTCGGTTCGGAAGTTATCGCGAACAGCCCGGAAGAGTTTGCCGTTGCCATCGTAAAGGAAATCGAACACTTCAGACCAATCGTGAAAGGAGCCGGCATCAAGCTGGATTAGAGCGGCGCGCGTTCAAGATCATGACTTGTGCAAAGGCCGACGGTGGCAAGCCGGCGGCCTTCCGCGTCACCTGCCGCCGGCGTCTCCTGCGCAACGCGCGGGGTCACGATTCAGACTCGATGCGTGAAAACCACTCGCCCACTCTACAAGATGATCATTGGCAGGTCAGCGCCGTTGCCAGCCAGCGGCAATCCGCCTCGCCTTCGAGCGACTGGACCCGCCTCGCATAGGCCGAGCCCGCAACCGGATCGAGCTTTCGGCTCGTCAAGCGCAGAAATTTTGCGACCACTTCGTCATCGGTCAACGGATTGGCGGGCGAGCCTTTTGGCGCTGAGCCGCTGGCGCGAATCACCCGCCCGTCAGGTGAGTTCAATTCGATTGCGCATTCGTAGTAGTGCTTGAAGCCGGGCTCACTCGTGATGCGCGCACGCCGCATGAATGATTGGATTTCCGGATCGCGCAGGCGCTCGGCATATTCAGTCGAATGTTCGGGCAGGATCACGTCCGCCCCCATGGCCGCAATGGCCACGCAATATTCCAGATGAAAGCGCGCCTCGTTTGCGGTGCGCGGCGGAGAATCCTTCGACACCGCCGCAATGACCCGCGGGGTCATTGCAATGTTGATCTGTCCCTGGCTGAAAATTTCTTTTCCATGTTTCCGTCTTACGGTGATAACGAGATCGATGGCAGCGTGCATGTAGCCGCAGCAGGCGTGCAGCTTGCGTCGCGGCTCGGCCACGAACCATCTGCCGGGCGCCAGCACAACTTTTGGATCGAAGCGATATGCTATGGCGCGCAGGAAGCCAAAATCGCCTTCCAGCACGCGCCGCGGGCCGGTCACGCCGTGACGCGCATAACGGGCACTCTGTATCCCGACGGAAGCCGGCCATCCGCCAAACAGCATTGGCTTGATGGTCCCGCCATCCCGAAACAGCACCTCCGCTGGGCACCACCCGGCGAGCGCTCCGGCAATGGCCAGTGCATCGGCAGTTTGGCGAGCGTCGAAACCGAGCAGCGAAGCGGCAGTCGCGGCTGCCCCCAGCGTATTCATGAATCCGACGAATCCGTTGCCGATCTCCGGATAGGGTCTTTCCTGTCCGCGAAACGCCGCATAGGTTCTACTCGTCGTCTCAAGACCGGCGATGACGGCCTTCAACACTTGTGCCCCGCTGCTGCCCTGCGCCTCCGCTATCGCTAATGCCGCGGGAACCGTGCCGATGCTGGGGTGGCCGGCAAGAAGGTCATTGAGTTCGAATATGTCGCCCAGGTAGCCGTTGACCCGCGCCGCCGCCTCGATCGGCAATCGCACCGACGTTCCGAGTACCGTCGCCTCTGCCTTTCCGCCCCTCGCCTGCTCCGCTGCCAGCATGGTCTCGGCCTCTGGCGTGTCGGCGCCCAGAACGATGCACCCGATGGTGTCAAGTATGCAGAGCGTTGCCTGATGCCGTGCCGGTTCGGGCACCGCATCCAGGTCGATAGATGCTACGAACTCGCCCAACCCGGTTAACAGCTCCACTGCTTGACTATCCGTCGAGGTCCGACCGTTCACCGCGGTAAGCATCGTGTTTCTCCCTGTGGCGATCTTCGGTTGAAGCGATCGTTCTGGCCACCTTCTGTCAGCCGGACGTGTTGCTCAACGGGCCGCGGAGTTTTTTTCTCAGTTCGGTCGTGGACTCATGATCCACCTCAAACGTCTTTGGATCTACTACAACTCCATAGACGTTCCGCGCCTTCTCAACCGAAATACATTCATCAATGACATCTTCCCTGACTTTCTCAATGTCTCGGTCGAGCGGACTTCCGATTCCGCCACCGCCGCCCGATTCGCTCCAGACGCTGTCGCCCGGTTGAATGTACTGAATATCCATGGTCCGCAGCGTCACAGCTTCGCCGTTTCTGATGATACCGAGCCTGTGCTTGTTCGCCTCCATGCCGCCCAAAAATCCGAGCGCCCCGAACTTCTCGCCATCGGAATTGCCCGTCATCACCACGCAGTCGAGGGGCTGCCAAACACTGGCGTCATAGGTATTCAACATCTCGACGCGAGTTCCCATCCCACCGCGCCATCGCCCATCACCGCCAGAATCGGTCGAAAGTTCGAAATGCAGCCACCGGTAAGGTGTGTTGCGTTCCTGGACCTCGATGGGAGCCCTGAGGGCCGCACCGGCGGAAATAGTGGCAATGCCAAACCCGTCACCTCCATCAAGCCCAACCACGGCCCCGGCTGAACCGTCTGCGTGAAACGGGGTCGCCCAATACATGGGTAGCGACTTTGTTTTCGGGTCAACTTTGTCGCGACGCTTGCCAGAAAAGACGGGACTCAAATGCCGCGCGTACAAAGCCGTCGCCTTCTCGGGCAGTACCTGGTTCAGCGCTATCTGCACACACTCTGTTACTTCCGTCCCGACGGTCGGCCCCTGGGCGGCACAGGTGGCGGGATATTTTGGGCCGAGCACCGTTCCTTCCTTGGTGATGACCGTCATGCAGTCAAACAGGCCTTGATTGCGCGGAATGTCGGGCGGCAACATCCACGCCACGGCAAGCACCATGGAAGCCCAGGCGCGGGCCGGCGGACAATTGATGTAATCCACCTGAGCATCGCTGTCCGACCAGTCGAGTATCAGTCGCCCTTCATCGGGCTTGACCGTGAGCTTCAATCTGACCCAAACCGGCTTGTCAGTGGTGCCATCCCAGTCCGCGGCCCGTTCCGCGTAATAGGTCCCGGCCGGCCATGTTGAGATTTCGCTCTTCACTGCTTCCCGGGTTCGTCTGATCAACTCGTCACATCCGGCGAGCACGGTGTCCTTTCCATAACTTCGAATGAGATCCAACAGCCGCTCCTCCGCCTTCTTCATTGCCCAGTAAACCAACATATTGTCGGCGCGCACGAGCGAGGGACCCCTCACATTCCGCAGGATGATCGAGTAGGCTTTTTCATCCACCTTCCCTGCTTCTATGATTCTCACAGGGGGAATCATCAATCCCTCGCCGTGCACGTCATAACTGCGAGGGTAATAGGCTCCCTGGAAGGCGCCGCCGCTATCGAATTGATGGGTTCGAGCGTAATGGTAGAACAAAAGCTCGCCTTCGTAGAAGACCGGTCGAATCATCGACCAGTCCGGCGGATGGCCGCAGCCCACGATGTAAGGGTCGTTGCCAATAATAAAGTCATCCGGACCAATATTATCGCGGCCCACCCAATCCAACATCGCCTTGATGACGACGTGCGTCCCGGCGGTATGCCCCGGCATGTAATTTCCGACGGTCAACACCTGCTCTTGTCCGTTGAGGATACAGGTGCCCAAGTCCCGCAGCTGTGCTGTCGCGTACGAAAAGCACTGCCGCAGCATATTCTCGCCCACCTCCGCATTTATGTAGCGCAGGCGGGTCTCGATGAGAGCCAATGTCAAAGGATCGATTCGACGTGCTTGGCTCATCAGCTTGCCCTCACGACGCTGTAGTTCCCATAGGCGTCAATGGTCAGCTCGGCGTCCTTCGGCACCACGACCGTAGTCTGCGGATGCTCTAGGATCGCGGGACCCCTAACAACGTTTCCGTGTTGCAGCCGGCCGGTGTCATAACACGGCGTCTCCACGAAACCTCCCAGCTCTTTGAAATAGACATTTCGCTTGCGCCTCAGGGCCGCCGATGGATTTCGTGAGGCGAAGGGTTGCTCCACCATCTCAATGGAGGGTCTTATCCCTTTCGCTTGAAGCTTGAGTGTTGCAAATATGGCCGGCATCGCACTGTCCGAATAACCATAGATGGCCTTATGACGCTCATGGAACGCTCGAATTAGTGCGATGAAATCTTCCCCGGTGAAAAGCGCGCCTCTCGTTGTTGCCGGGAGGGAAACCTCGACGTCATGAAGCTGCCCAGAGTATCGCATCTCGGCGCCGCGGATGAACCTCATGTCCTGTTCGGTGACGCCCTGCCGCACCAGAGTCGCTCGCCCTTCCTCTTCCAGGGAGTGGTAGAGATTTTTGAACTCGTCTAATCCCACCTCGTCTTGTCCGCGATAGAGCATGCGGCCCAATATGGACTTATAATCGGCCAGCGAGATCCCAAGTGTACAAAAAAGGCTGGCAAGCTTGGGAATATAGAGCTGCTTTATGCCCAGCCTGGACGCAATCGCGATCGCGTGGACCGGCCCGGCGCCGCCGCCAACGACAAGCTTGAAGTCTCGCGGGTCAAATCCCTTCCTGACGGTACTGAGCAACACCATTTCCGCCATGTTGGACTCGACCAAAGACGAAATCGCATAAGCCGCCTCGATTAAATCTACGCCCAACGGGCGAGCGACATGCTCGTATATGGCCTTTTCTGCGCGATCTCGATCAAGCGATATTCTGCCGCCCAAGAAGTAATCAGCAGGGATATATCCCAAGACCACATCAGCATCCGTGACCGTGGGCAGCAGGCCGCCTTTGCCGTAACATGCCGGGCCGGGGTCGGCCCCTGCACTTGCAGGGCCGACCTGAAGAATGCCGCGTCGATCTATTTTCGCGATGCTGCCGCCGCCCGCGCCCAGGCTATCCAGGTCGACAGCCTCGCAACCGCTTCGGTACTCGCCTATCGCGGTCTCTGTCGTGGTCAGAATTGTTCGATGCGGCAGGACGCTCACATCAAAGCTCGTCCCGCCCATGTCACAGACTATGGCATTCTCGAAGTCTTTCAATTCCGCCAGAAAAGCTCCCAACAGCGGCCCGGCAGCCGGGCCCGATCCGATCAATAGCGCAGGATTATCCAAACATACGTCAGGCGTGGCGACGCCGCCCGAGCATGTGACAAAAAGCAATGTCCCTTTGAAATCGGCATCGTTCAGCCGCTCTATCAATGTTGTCACGAAGCGGCGGAGCACCGGCTTCACGGAACCTGCGAGCGCCGCCGTGGTCAGACGATCCCACTCGATCCACCTCCGCAAGACGTGTGTTGACACGATCACATCGGGAAATTCGCTCCTGATGATTTCTGCGGCTCTCTCCTCGTGCGCGGGATTCGCGTACGAGTTCAGAAAGCAAACCACCGGAACCTCGATCCCGTGCGCCTTGGCTCTTCTGAGAGCCTCAAGCACGTCGTTTTCGTGCAGCGGTGTTAGCACTTTGCCATCAAATTGGATGCGCTCTTCAACACCAAACCTCAGATGCCGCGGGATCAAGACACTCGGGGCGGGCAGCCTCGGGTTGTAGATATCGGCCTTCGGGATGCGGCGCCCCAATTCAGGGATGTCCCTAAAACCCTTGGTGTAAAGGAGGCAGCATTTGGCCAGTCCCCTGTTTTCCACGATGCAATTCGTCGCGAGCGTCGTGCCCACCACGATGGTTCCGGTGTCAGCCAGCAAATCCCGCTCTGCCAGGTTGCGTTCTTCAGCCAGCAGTTTGATACAGCCCATAATCCCCGTCGCGGGGTCGGAAGCATTCGTCGGAAACTTGGCGGAGGTCACGCTGCGCCGGTCCTCTACCGCTATTCCATCCGTAAAGGTCCCTCCTGTATCGATTGCAATTTCAATCACGCGACAGTCCTCCTTCGCCGAGCAGCCTGCTGAAGAGCAGAACAGTGTTCATGTCTTGGTACGGCTTCGCTCATGATGACAATCGATCGAGATCACATTGCACTCGCCTGAAGTCACACGGCCGCGATAGCGGCGCAAGGGCACGCACAATGGCAGCGGTCTGATGGATGCGGAGGAGACATTGATCAACGGTCACGTCATCTGCGGCAATTCAAACAATGCGCCGGGTCTATGGTCGCTGCGCCGTTAGCGGCAATCTGCGCAGCGACCTGCTCCCGCGCGGCCCCGCAGCGACGTTGGCGCCACGCGCGCTCGCGATCTTGCCTGCTGGTCGCGCCGAAACGAATGCCAACAGGCGTCCCGATCCCGCTGCCTCGCCGACCTCCATTCCATGGTTCGCGGATGCTCGCCCGGCCCCATCCGTCGCCTTCGCCGCTGCATTCCTGGCACTTGGCATGACAATATATGTTCCAAAGTTGTTCAAACGATTTAGTTTCCGGTTTTGAATTACAAATTCTCATATCTTGGGCCAATACCGATCCGGGTTGACCGATGGCCCAATGGTCGCGCGCGTCGGGGAAACGCAGCGGCAACGCCCCAAAGGCCCGAATGGCGAAAGCCGCCACCGGTGAAGGCTGCGCAGGGCAATCTTGAGCACAACACGCTTGGGGCGCGTGCGAGCGCTCGGCCTCCGAGATGACGCCGGCACGACATGGTCTGCCACTTACGGCGTCACGCGGCACTGACTCGCCGGCGACAAGTGTTTTCGACGCCGACGAGCCAGTGCTGGGGAACGGATCGACGCCGCCGGCCGACCAAGGTATCGGCCGACCACGGTTGACGCCGTGGTCCGGGACCAACATTATCATTCTTCCTAAGATTGTGGGCCGCTCCCGTGACACCGACGAAGCCGAACACATTGCGTCAGCTCCTGTCAGCGGGGGAGTTTTTCGACGTGCCGGGCGTCTATGACGGGATCACGGCGCTGGCCGCCGACAAGGCCGGGTTCAAGGTAGTGTATATGACCGGCTACGGCGTTCACGCCACCCTTGGCCTGCCGGACATGGGACTGGCCAGTCTGACAGAATTCGCAGAGCGGATCTCGATCATTCGCCAGTGCAGCGACTTGCCCATCATCGCCGATGGGGAATCCGGTTTCGGCAGCCTGGGCAACGTGCGGCGAGCCGTGCTTGACTATGAACGTGCCGGCGCCGCCGCCATGCAGATCGACGATCAGGAAGCGCCCCGCCGCTGCGGCCACACACCCGGTAAGCGGGTCGTGTCGATTGAGGAAATGGTCCAGCGCATTCGCGTGGCCGTGGACCACCGCAGCGCGGGCGGCGTGCTCATCATCGCGCGCACCGATTCGCTCGCACCTCACGGACTGGACGAGGCCCTGCGGCGCTGCGAGGCGTATGCGAACGCCGGAGCCGATATTCTGTTCGTCGATGCGCCCGAGACAGAAGACCAGCTCGCCCGTATCGGCCGCCATTGTGACAAGCCGATGATGGTCAACATTGCGCCTGGTGGAAAAACGCCGGTTCTGCCGGCTTTGGCTTTGAAACAGATGGGCTTTGCATTCGCAATCTACCCCAGCATCGCGTTGCTCGCATCGGCCGGCGCCATTCAGGGCGCATTCGCCAAGCTGCACAACGGCGAAGTATCCGCCGACATTTCGGGCCCACCGCTGTCGACCGATGCAGGACATGCGCTGGTGGGCTTTCCCGAAATGTGGGCGTTCGAGCGGCGATACGCCATCGCGGAAGAACCGGAGGCGCGCTAGTGGGCGAAGCGCTCACACTGTTTGACAAGGTATGGATGCAGCATGTGGTCAAGTCGCTGTCCGTCGAGGAAGACCTGCTGCATGTTGATCGCTTTTTTCTGCACGATCTGAGCGGCGTAGTTGCAATCCCGGAGTTGCAGCGGCGCGGGCTGGCGCCGCTGTCACCCTCACTGAATTTCGCAGTCAGCGATCACGCGGTTTCCACCGATGTCGGACGCGAGCGGAACGCCGATGCGAACTCCCGGCGCCACGTCAAGGAGATGCGCCGGCTCATGCAGGAAGTCGGCCTCCGGCATTTTGACGTCGGCAGTGAGGATCAGGGAATCGTCCATGTCATCGGCCCCGAATTGGGGCTGTCGCTGCCGGGGACCACGTTCCTGTGTACGGACAGTCATACCTGCACGCACGGCGCTCTCGGAGCGTTGGCTTGGGGCGTGGGTTCGACAGATGCAGTCCATATACTTGCGACCCAGACCATTGCCCAGAGCAAACCACGTTCGATGCGACTTCAACTGGATGGGAAACTGCCTCATGGCGTGTTTGCCAAGGACGTCATTCTTGCAGTGATTGGTCGTTTTGGAGCGGGAGCGGGAGCCGGTTACGCCGTTGAGTTCTGCGGTACAGCGGTGCGCGCAATGAGCATCGAGGAGCGGCTTACGCTGTGCAACATGTCTGTCGAGCTTGGGTCGAAGACAGGCATCATCGCACCAGATGACGCTACTCTCGAGTACCTAGCTGGCCGACGCTTCGCACCCTCAGGTCGGCATTGGGACGACGCCGTGCGCGCCTGGCGCGAGCTGCGGAGCGAGGAGGCAGCTATATTCGACCTCGATTTGCAGATGGACGTGTCAGGTCTCGGACCGCAGGTGACCTGGGGCACAAGCGTCGATCAGGTGATTCCGATAGACGGACGCGTGCCTGATCCTGACGCGGCGCGCGGGGCCAATACAAGGACGTCCATCGCCGAGGCGCTTCGCTACATGGGCCTTTGGCCAAATCAGCCGCTCGAAGGCTTGCCAGTGCAGCAGGTGTTTATAGGCTCCTGCACGAACGGCCGTTTGAGCGACCTGAAGATCGCCGCCGAGCTTGTGCGTGGCCGCCGTGTGGCGCCAGACGTGAGGGCATGGGTGGTGCCGGGGTCCACGCGAGTCAAGCGGGCAGCCGAACGCGAGGGACTGGATCGCGTCTTCTTGGAAGCGGGCTTCCAATGGCGGGAGTCGGGATGCTCGATGTGCTCGGCTGTCAATGGAGACACCGTTGGACCGGGCGAACGATCAGTGTCGACGACCAATCGTAACTTTGTCGGTCGCCAGGGACCGGGCAGTCGCACCCATTTGGCGAGCCCGGCTGTCGCCGCGGTCAGCGCAATCACCGGCGTACTGACAGACCCGCGTAGGTGGCAAACATGACCCGGAAGTACAGCACCGTGACGGGCGTCGCGGCTCCATTCGTCGTGGACGATGTCAACACCGATCTGATAATCCCCATCAAACATTGCATGAACACCGCTCGTTCGGAACTGGGGAAATTCGCTTTCGAGGCCATCCGATACCAAGCCAGCGGGGCCGATAACCCGCAGTTCATTTTCAACCAGCCGCAGTATCGAGGCGCGCCGATCCTCATCGCAGGTACGAATTTCGGTTGCGGCAGCTCGCGCGAACCAGCGGTGTGGGCGCTGGAGGGAATGGGCATCAAGGTGATTATTGCTCGGAGTTTCGGAGGCATTTTTTACGCCAATTGCCTGCGCAATGGCCTATTGCCGATCGTCCTGCCCGCGGAAGCTCACGATCTGCTTGTGGGTGTTACGTCCGCAGAGCCAATGACCCTCACGGTCGATCTTCACACGCGTGCCATCATCCTCCCGGCTGGGCGCACCCTGCACTTCGATATCGAGCCAGCGAGACGCCGGGCGCTGCTCGAAGGGCTGGACGAGCTCGATCAGACATTGTTGTCCTTGCCTGAGATCAAAGAATTTCAACAGCTCGATCGGACGCGGCGGGCATGGGTAT
>Ga0209324_10003741_pt1 | contig 10462 bp, 8 predicted proteins | sample Rifsed19ft3_FD_184015 | JGI IMG/M metagenome (GOLD analysis project Ga0209324, IMG submission 184015) | Soil microbial communities from Rifle, Colorado, USA - sediment 19ft 3 (version 2) | ecosystem: Environmental > Terrestrial > Deep subsurface > Rock core/Sediment | place: Rifle, Colorado...
GTAATTGCTGTTGTCAAAAAGAATCTTAAAGTGTATGGATTTGATGCAAATGTATATGGCCGGACAAAGCACTTCTACAGTATTTATATGAAAATGGATAGTCAGGGTATCGCATTCGAGGAGATTTACGACCTCACCGGTATCCGTATTATTACCGGTACGAAGGTCAATTGCTACGCAATACTTGGCATGATCCACTCTATGTGGACGCCTGTGCCCGGGAGGTTTAAAGATTTTATCGGCGTTCCAAAATCCAATATGTATCAGTCTCTTCACACAACTGTAATAGGTCCGAAGGGTCAGCGGGTCGAATTCCAGATAAGGACGGATGAGATGCACAAACTGGCAGAAGAAGGTATCGCCGCTCACTGGAAATATAAGGAGCGCGGCCAGATAGACACCAAAGACCATCACATTTACAACTGGCTGAGACAGATGATGGAGTGGCAGCAGGACCTTTCAGACAGCAAACAGTTTATGGACTCGGTGAAGGTAGACCTCTTCCCTGATGTTATATATGTATTTACACCAAAAGGTGATGTTAAGGAACTGATACGCGGGGCTACACCTGTAGACCTCGCGTTCGCAATTCATACCGAGGTAGGTAATCGCTGTGTAGGGGCGAAGGTGAACGGCAAGATGGTGCCGCTGAGGTATCATCTCAAAAGCGGCGATACTGTTGAGATTATAACTAATCCAAACCATGTGCCAAGTAAGGATTGGCTTAAGTTTGTAAAGACACCTAAGGCAAGGAATAAGCTCAAGCATATTATAAAGATTGAGGAACACAATAGAAGCCTTGAGATCGGGCACAAACTTCTGGAGAAAGAACTGCATAAAATTGGCGCCAGCCTTAGCAGTTTTTCAAAGTTAGAGAAGACCGATGAACTGTTGAAGGAACATAATACAAAAAATATTGACGACCTGTTCGTTCTTATAGGTTATGGCAAGTTGTCAGTAAAACAGGTCTTACGAAAGGTATATCCGGAAAAAGAGGGGAAGGAAGAAGTCCCTGAACGGGTAGATGTTACAAGACAAAAAAGGCTGGACGAGGGGGTTAAGGTAAAGGGGATAGATGATATACTCCTCCATTTCTCTAAATGCTGCAGCCCTGTTCCGGGAGACAAGATTATAGGTTACATTACACGGGGCAGGGGGTTGTCAATTCATGCTGGTACCTGTCCTAATGTAGCAGAACTTGATTTTGATAAAGACCGCCTCATCACTGTGGACTGGGATGTTGCAGGGACTTCATCATATCCTGTACGCATTTCAGTATTAACGATTGACCGCCCCGGACTTCTCGCCAGTGTGTCATCCTCGATAACATCATCAGAGGCAAATATAAGCCACGCCGATATATCAACAACAGAAGAGAAGAAGGCTGTCCTCAATTTTGTAATAGAAGTAAAGGACCTGTCGCATCTTGAAAGGGTAATACAAAAGATAGAGCAGTTGAGCGGGGTACTGCAGGTTAGAAGGCTTATGGGAAGGTAAAAATCAGTTGTTTCATCGAAGAAATATCGTCTTGCTACATTTTTGTAGCAATTATGTAGTATAATTGCAGTATATTGTAGTATATATGATTGACAAAGTCCCCAATTTTTGTTAGCATCCCGCTTATTAGAATCTCATTGAGGGGATATGGATAAGAGAGGATCTTATGCTGCCGGTTTTTTTCACGTCATTCTACTATTTTGCACTATTGCCCTGTTGTCAGGTTGTGGCAGTTCGGAAAGTGTAGATCTTAGTGGACTTATAGGCCCTGAGGGTGGAACTGTAACAAGCAGCGATGGAAAAGCCTCAGTAAGTATTCCACCTGATGCACTTGCTAAGAAAACTCAGGTTTCTATCAATCCTGTTTCTGAGGTGCCTGCTGGTCATATATGGGCTCCCTACGAGTTTCTGCCCGATGGTATCAATTTCCTTAAACCTGTCACTATCTCCATATCCTATGAGAAAGACACTCTTCCGTCAGGTCTCAAGGAATCCGACCTTCGTCTCGGTAAAATAAATAATAATATTTTGGACGAGATCACAGACTCTAAAGTAGATATACAGGATAATGTTGTCAGTGCTGAGGTTGGTCATTTTAGCAGGTATAATATAGTGAATACCGGCAAAGTTCCTACAGGGGTCAAGTCATATCCAGTCAATTCGCGATTAATGAATTCGATAATTGCTCGCGGAATAACGCTAAGATGGAAGCCGGTACTGGGTGCGACTTCATATAACATCTATTGGTCAACAACGTCAGGTGTCAGCAAGGAGTCAGGTAATAAGATTCCCGGCGTCACGAGTCCGTATACACATGATGAAGACTTAATCTTTGGTAAAAAGTATTATTATATTGTTACAGCAGTTAAAGATAATGTTGAGGAAGATGAATCGCTTGAAACTGAGGCACTTCCAGGGAAAGGTTATATTTCCGGAGGGGATGTGCATGCAGCTGTTCTGAAGAAAGATGGGACGGTCTGGACATGGGGGCAAAATGCCTTGGGTCAGCTCGGGGACGGGACTACGACAGACAGGACTACCCCTGTGCAGGTTAGCGACCTGACAGATGTCATTGCTGTTGCAGCAGGCCGCACCATGACAATGGCACTGAAGAGTGACGGTACGGTCTGGACATGGGGTTTGAATAATTACGGTGAGCTTGGCGACGGGAGCACTGTTACTTATGGTAAAGACGCTGACGGCAAAGATATAAAAGTGATAAGGAATGTACCCGGCCCGGTGGTTGGGTTAAATGATGTTGTTGCCATAGCAGCAGGCCGGTCAACAGGCGCAGCCCTGAAGAATGACGGCACCGTTTGGACATGGGGGGAAAATACTTACGGTACGCTGGGTGACGGGAATACTAATGTCTCATTAACATCAGGTTCCTCAGCTACACCAGTCCGGGTCATCGGCCTTACAGACATCGTGTCCATTGCATTAAAGAGATCTCACATTCTGGCACTGAAGAGCGACGGCACGGTCTGGGCATGGGGGCATAATCGTGATGGTCAGTTTGGCAACAACACGGCTACAGGAGATGCCAATTCACCGGGACCTATACCTGTTCAAGTTAGCGATCTTACAGATCCGGATGCAACCATAGCAACAGGTTACTGGCACTCCATGGCATTGAATAGCGATGGCACGGTCTGGACATGGGGAGATAATGAGGCTGGTGAACTTTGTGACGGAACCTTAATTAATCAGTTGATTCCGGAAAAGATAACCGGCTTATATGACCTGTCTGCAATAGAGGGGGGAGAATATCAGACCATAGCGCTAAAACGGAATGGCACGGTCTGGATGTGCGGGAATAATAGTGCCGGCCAACTAGGAATTGGGGCGGCTACAGAGGAGTCAATTAATACACCAGTCCAGGTGATCGGCCTTACTAATGTATTCGCAATAACGAGCGGAAAATATTTTTCAATAGCCTTGAAGGGAGATGGTACTATTTGGACATGGGGAGTTAATAATAAAGGACAGCTTGGGGATGAAACCATCACTAACAGAGCTTCACCAGTCCAGGTCCTGATGGACCCGCTGTTTTAAGTTCGCTGTATCTGTTTTGATAACCTGCCGTATCCTTTCAGGTCGATCTGATAGGAAGTGCCCTCTTTAATATTCTTGTTTTTCAAGTGGTTAGACATGAATATCCATGCCATAAATGAGGCATGTGAGTTGCAGTCTTTAATCCTCAAAAATCTGAGGATTGCCACTGAAAACTCCAATTCATTTCTTTTTATTGATCATTGCCTTTTTTTTTCTTCTGACTCCTTCCATGTCATTTGCAGTTGGGATCAGTATTATAACGAGCCAGGACCTGCCCATCTATGAACAGGCCTTTGAAGGATTCAAAAATATCTATAAAGGCGAAACAAGACGTTATGATCTTCAAGGTAATCTCAGGGAATCAGAGAAAGTCATCAGAAGGATCAGGGATAAACCTCCGGACCTGATCGTTGCCATAGGTCTCCTGGCCGCCACAGTGGCCAAAGAAAATTTCAGGGAAACCCCCATAGTCTTCTGTGCTGTCGTTGATCCGGAACGTTTCTCGCTGGTTGGAGATAATCTCACAGGTATAACCCTCAATGTCCCTGTAACTGAGACGCTGTCACAAATCAGGAATATATTGCCGGAGGCCCGGAAGCTGGGGGTCCTTTATGATCCACGAAAAAGCAGATTAACCATCGAACAGGCTGAGAATTTGGGGAAGACATTGGGATTTTCCATGATTCCGCAGAAGGTCAGTTCGGAACTGGCCCTGCCTGATGCCATGAGATCTGTACTACATAAGAGCGATCTGTTATGGATAATTCCGGACAGTACTATTATTACGCCGGACTCCATTGACTATATATTCTTAAACACCTCCGAAGAGCATATTCCAATCATTACCTTTTCTGAAGACCTTCTGAAAAAAGGTGCACTGGCTGCCGTTTCGCCGGACTATGTGTCCATAGGAGAACAGGCAGGGCATCTCGTCCTGAGAATCCTGAGCGGGAAGAGTCCAGGCACTATTCCTATACAGCCGGCAGATAAAACCAGAGTGATTATTAATCAAAGAATTGCAAAGAAATTAGGGCTCAAATTTAACAAGACATCCGTAGATATAGATACTGAAGTCATATTTTATGAATAAAAAGGACGATCTGCCAGAATAAGCTTGCATCAGGTTACCTTTTGGTTATATTATCTGCCGTAAGGAAATCCTGTATGCGATGGAAATTTTGTATTTTTTTATTTATTTGTCTTATCATGCCTGTTCAGGTCATGGCTGAAGAAGGTGAAGATGCGATGGAGGACATCTTTGCCATATTTGCAGAAGAGGATATGGTAATGACAGCCTCAAAATATCTTCAGCCTGTCAGTCAATCCCCTTCTACTGTCACTGTAATTACAGCAGAAGAGATCAGGGAATCCGGAGTGACCACCATGCCGGAAATCCTGAGGAGAGTACCCGGCATGGAGGTCATGCAGACAAGTGTCGCAGAGTTTAATATGGGAATTCGCGGGGAGAACAAGCTTCATTCGAACAAACTCCTTGTCATGATAGATGGCCGCACGGTTCAGGAAGATTTTCAGAATCACACATTTTGGACCGCATTGCCCATAGTACTTGATGATATTGAACAAATCGAGGTGATCAGGGGGCCTGGCTCATCCATGTGGGGCGCCAATGCCTTCAATGGAGTGGTAAATATTATTACAAAAAAACCTGAAGATGAGCAGGGAATTTCCGTTTCTGCAGCAGCCGGAGAGGAGAGTATGTCAATGGGAAGCCTTGTTCATGCTTTCAGGGCCGGTGGAATGGAGTATAAATATTCAATAGGTTATCACAGGGCTGATACATTTGATGGCCGGGATGAGGCAGCCCTTTGGGTTAATGTCCCGGAACCCGGAATCGAGGTCTTCAGGGGGAATGCAACCCTGCAATACCGTCTTCCCCACAACAGGAGAATGAGCCTGTCCGCCGGGTTTAGTGATCTTCCCCGTTATGACGGCCCTTTTTTTGGTGATGGGTGGGCTGATTCAGAACTGGACCACGATTATGTTCAGTTTGATTATCAGGGATTGCAGACCGTCCTGCGTGGTTACTGGAACAGAAACGACATTGAGATGAAGTACATTGAGGCAGCAGTTGACAGGCCGCCCCTTATAAGAGATATTCATCTCAGATCTGACCTTTATAACCTTGAGTGGCTTTATTACTTCAATATTGGACGATCTCATAAAGCAGTCAGCGGGATCAATTACCGCTATAATGATTCAGAAGGCTCTCTGCTTCACCCTGATGAAGTCAGGCCTTTGAATATGATAGGTTTTTTCTTCCAGGATGAATGGAAGCCCTTAAAGACTGTCGAAATTATCTATGGGGCAAGATATGATTACCATACATTTACTCATTGGAATTTAAGCCCCCGGTTAGTCTTTCTTTATCACCCTGCACTTAATCATACTTTCAGGTTGTCATCTGGTCTGGCCTATCGGGCGCCGACCCCATTGGAGTTATTCTCAATCAATGGAGGCAATACTGAGCTTGATCATGAGAAAATTATCACACATGAGGCCGGCTATTCAATATTTGCCTTTAGACGATTAAAGGGAGAGATAAATCTGTTTTACAATCAATTGTCAGACCTGATAAGTGAATATATTGATTATAAGAACAGATACAACACTGAAACCTATGGAGCTGAGATTCATGCGGATTTGTTACTTACCTCAGGATTGAAGACCTTCATGAACTATTCCTGGCAACAGTTTTATGACATCACAAAGGATGATCCAACTGCGGACAGATCGTCTGTTCCAAAACATAAGATCAACGGAGGTTTAAATATCGGAGTGGCCAGGGGTCTTTGGACAGATCTGTCATTTCATTATGTATCAAATGTTTCGTACGCATCCAGTGTAACAAACAAAAGACAACTGCCGAACGATATCGGTTCCTACACAATAGTAAATCTGCGGATCAGCTATCGTCTTTGGAAAGAGAAACTTGAGATGGCCATCTCTGCATCCAATGTGTTTGATGACGTCCACCGCGAACATCCGCTTGGAGATGAAATAGGCAGGAGATTCTTTGTTTCCCTGAACTTCAAACCCTAGACAGGGCTCTCAAGGGTTGATGAAATTACCCTTATGCGGTATCTATCAATTGCTTCATCTCACAAACGGCCTTTTCTAATCCAACAAGGACTGCCCTTGAGATGATACTGTGACCGATGTTAAGTTCTTCGATCTCCTGCATCCTTGCTATTTCTCTTACATTCCTGTAATTAAGACCGTGGCCTGCAGAAACACTGAGGCCGATACCTTTTGCAAACATGGCAGAGTTCAGAATCTCTTCCTTTTCCATCTCTTCTTCTTTCCGGGAAGATGCATTTGCATAACGCCCAGTATGTATTTCTATTATCTTTGCGCCTATATCTCTGGCAGCCTCAATCTGCTTTGTATCAGGGTCAATGAATATGGAGACATCAATGTCATTTTTATGGAGTCTTGCTATCACCTTCTTCAATGCGTCTTTATGCTTTATCACATCAAGCCCGCCTTCAGTGGTCAGTTCCGCCCTCCGCTCCGGGACGAGTGTGACAAGGTCAGGTTTCACATCAATTGCGATATTAACGATTTCTGCTGCAGGCGCCATCTCAAGGTTAAGACGCGTCTTCAATACCTGCCGCAATAATCTCAGGTCCCTGTCCTGTATATGCCGCCTGTCCTCGCGGAGATGCACAACAATCCCGTCCGCGCCCGCAGATTCAACGAGCATTGCAGCCGCGATCGGTTCAGGTTCTTTACCCCCACGCGCCTGCCTCAGTGTGGCAACGTGATCTATGTTAACTCCCAACCGTGTCATAGTACCTCTATTATTTCAGAAGATATGTCACATCGTCAAGAGAAAGAGTAAAAACCGCCATAAGATATTGTCTACGCCAAAACTTTATGTTATGGTTTAGCAGGGGGATACGAACATGGCATTACCGGAAAGAAAAAGGGTATACACGTACGAAGACTACGTGAAACTCCCTGAAGGGGCGCCGTATCAGTTGATTGGAGGTAATCTCGTAAAGGAACCAGCACCTGTGCCATATCATCAGATTTTATCAAAAAGGATCGCACTCGAACTTGCAAATTTTGTAGAGAAAAATAGACTTGGGGAGGTCCTATATGCCCCTACGGATGTCTATTTCTCTGAGACAGAGGTATATCAGCCGGATATCATGTTTATCTCAAAAGAGAGAATGAATATCATCGGACAGAAAAATATAGAGGCAGCGCCTGATCTCATCATTGAAATACTCTCTCCATCTTCCGCCTACTATGACCTTAGACACAAGATGCGTGTGTATGAGACATCCGGTGTAAAAGAATACTGGATTGTTGATCCTATAGAAAAGGGTATCGAGGTCTATCAGAATATAAATGGTGAGTTCCGGTTATTCAATAAAGCCTGCCAACGCGGCGTTATCCACTCAGCGCTCATTGAGGGGTTTGCTGTTGAACTCGAAAAGATACTGAGGTAGAGCGCTGTAAGAATATGTACATGTCAATAATCTTCACGAGCTTGAACGTTACTTTAACATGGGCATGAACGGCCCAATTCAAGAGAGTCCATTAGCTTATCAAATTGAGTGGTGGGGCCAAAGTCGACTCCTCTACCCACTCTCTCCCCTTCTTAAGGCTTGACCTTAATATGCTTTATCCTATACACTTACTTTTGATAATCTGTAAGCAGCAGTAAATAGAACCAATGGTGTATGACATATAGAAAATCAGGGGTCAATATGTATGAATAAAGATGCTGTATTGAAATGGAAAAATGGTTTTGAAAAGGCTCAAGAAGCAGAGCATCGCCTTATACGTAAAACAGTTGTGGATTGCGAACGTTCTATTCGTTTATCACTTGCCCTGATAAATCTTTCTCGAAAACAGAGTACATGGCCACCACATGGAGAGGAAGATAAAATATGGCAGCAGGAAGTTGAAAAAGTCCGGGAGCGATGGAAAATCCTAAAAAAGGGTTTCATTAAATGAGCATATAAAGGTGACAGATTTATTTTATGTCCCGTCGCACAGCTTCCTCATGCCAGAGACCGTCGCATAGGAACCATGCCTGACACCACAAACCCCTTCTTGTCATAAAACCGCTGAGCTGATTCATTCTCCCGATCAGTGAGCAGCGTGATACGCTTGCACCCTTGTGCACGAGCAAACGAAATGGCCTGATCCAAGAGCTCTGAGCCAACGCCTGCTCCGCGGGCCTGTGAGGAGACAACCATGTCCTCAAGCAACGCGACCTGTCCGCCGAGTGCCGTGGAAACCGTGAACAGCAAATTCACCATGCCGACAACTTGGCCGCCCTCCCTGGCCACCAACACGGCACCTACCTCTGGGTTTCCGATGATCTGATTCAATCCTTTGGCCTGAGCTTCGGAATTAGGTGTGAACTCCGCCTCCTGCGAGAACAAGGCCGACAGCAGCTCACTAAGAGCTGGGATATCTGCTGGGGTTGCTTTTTCGATTTGCATAAGGTGATCGTTGCCCAACCAGTTATTAGACAGCAAACATTAACACAAAGCTTTGGTCTGATCAATACCCGGCAAATATTCACGAAGGAATTATGTCAAATTAAATACTTGACAGAGACAGGTGTAATATCTTATATGTAATCTTACATCAGGTGCGTTTAACTTGAATATATAAGTTAATCCAAGAGGGAACCCTGTGAGAATCAGGGGTGGTCCCGCCGCTGTATCTGGGGACGAAAGCCGCAAATAAAACCACTGGGATAACCCGGGAAGGTGCGGTGAGTAGGGAGATCCAGGAACCAGAAGACCTGCCTGATTGACATATAGTTTATCGTTCCTCCGGAATAGAGGAAACGGTATACCGCCTTTGGATTGATAAAAAAGGGTAAAATCCTCAGGGCCTGTTTAGCGGCTTTGGGGATTTTTTGTTTTTATGGGCAATACATTCTTTATTATTGGTGGTGCAAGGTCAGGCAAGAGTTCCTATGCCCTTGAACTTGGTTCCGGCTTTCCCGGGCGTAAGGGATTCATTGCTACAGCAGAGGCATTTGATGAAGAGATGAAGGAGCGTATCTCTCTGCATCAAAAGACACGTCCCCTCGAATGGGAGACGATAGAGGAGCCTGTTGACCTTAGTAGGCGGTTGCAGGGCATGAATAATTTATATGATGTTGTCATCGTGGACTGCCTTACCCTCTGGCTTTCAAACATGCTTGAGCGGGAAGGAGATAGCGAATATATCAAAACAGCCGTAGGACACCTGACATCCGTACTAAAGGACATATCATATAAGGTAATAATAGTATCCAATGAAGTAGGACTGGGGATTGTACCTGAAAATAAAATAGTACGGTTATTCAGGGACCTGGGTGGATGGATGAATCAAAAGGTTGCCTCTGTTGCGGATGAGGTTTATCTGGTTACCTGCGGAATACCAATGAGGATTAAATGAGAAAAGGAGAAAAAATGAATACATTGCAGGATATGTTAAATAGCATCAGACCGGTGAATCAGGAGTTGCAGGACAAGACTCAGAAGCGGTTAGACAATCTTACAAAGCCGCCGGGAAGTCTCGGACGGTTGGAAGAATTGGCAAGACGTTATGTCACTATTACAGGAAATGAGTATCCAAAAATTAAGAAGAAAGTTATCTATACATTTGCCGGCGACCATGGCGTGACTCAGGAAGGTGTCAGCGCCTACCCAAAGGAAGTTACATATCAGATGGTCTACAATTTCCTCCGTGGCGGGGCCGGGATAAATGTGCTGGCGAATCATGCAGGGGTAGAGGTACGCGTTGTGGATATGGGTGTGGATTATATGTTTGAAGATGCAGCAGGACTTATCAAAAAGAAGATCAGCATGGGGACACAGAATATGGCCTCAATGCCTGCCATGAGAAGAGAGGAGTGTATAAGGGCGCTGAC
>Ga0209324_10003744_pt1 | contig 10460 bp, 8 predicted proteins | sample Rifsed19ft3_FD_184015 | JGI IMG/M metagenome (GOLD analysis project Ga0209324, IMG submission 184015) | Soil microbial communities from Rifle, Colorado, USA - sediment 19ft 3 (version 2) | ecosystem: Environmental > Terrestrial > Deep subsurface > Rock core/Sediment | place: Rifle, Colorado...
TTGCATACTGCTCTATTTTTGGTTGTGCCCCTGCTTGTAAGAAGCAATGCTTAAAGCAGATAAATTATATGAAACACTTTAACGAGTAAGAAAAAGATATATTCCTACTAGGTCGTACATCACACGAAATATCAAAAGTCGAACTACTTTCTGACGATGACCTACGTACAAGGATTGATGAGGAACTCGTTCTTGCACATCGTGCACGAGCGCTCTCACCGGATCACCCAGTTCTTTGTGGCGCTACACAGAATCCAGATGTTTTTTCCCAATCAAGAGAAAGAGCAAATCCGTACTTTGATGAAGAGGTCTTATTGTTATATAACCTCTTTATGAATAAAATTAATATTAAGGATTATCTTAGGGCAACAGGTAGAGAGCACTATATTATGACAGAGCCATTTTTTCAAGTCGGTGATAAATCCGTTTTAGAGCACCAAAACCTTGTAGATGGGAGGCTTCGCGGACTCGAAGACCCGAAGAGCCCGATGGGAGAACATATACCCGTTGATTACTTTGCCGGTTCATGTTGGGATTACGTAAGGCGCGAAGCGATGGAAAAGGCTCTTTACATAAGAAGGCACGGACCGTTTATGCCTGCTACACTTCCCCCGGAGGAGATGGAGTATACAACTAAAGTCGAAGTTCTTAAGAAACTCAAGCCTAGGATGGAAGAGATAGATTAAGACTGATTGCAGTAATTACTCCCTACTCATTAGTGAGTTTCTTTGTCCTTTACCGCTTCTCTTTAAAGTCCTCAGGGATGGTTTCTTATTTTAAAATGTTTTAAATAAGTACTAGAACTTAAATTAACCCAGATATATTATCTTGATTGATTATTACATGAAAAGAAATATTTTTGTTAGATCCCTAACTGGAAGGTCGCCTTATGAAGAGGATGTTGAAATTGTTGAAAGAAAAGGTTTAGGGCATCCTGACACGATCTGCGATAACGTCGCTGAAGAGGTCTCTATTGCTCTAAGCAAATATTATTTAGATGAGTTTGGAGCAGTGATGCATCACAACGTTGATAAAGGACTTCTTGTTGGAGGAATTTCAAATCCTTCTTATAATGGCGGAGAAATAGTTGAACCGATAGAGCTGACAATTGTGGGAAGGGCAATAAAAGAAAAAAGAGAAAGAAATCTTCCCGTTGAAGAAATAGCTATAGAGGCTATGCATAAATGGTTAAAAGAAAACATAAGGCATCTTGATACTGAAAATCACATAATTACAAAGGTAAAGATAAGACCCGGAAGCAAGGGCTTGATTGATCTTTTTGAAAGATTTCGTGAGGGAAAGGTACCTTTATCAAATGATACTTCAATTGGAACAGGTTTTTATCCATTAGATGAGCTTGAGAAGACCGTTTATAAGGCAGAGAGATTGCTCAACGGAGCTGAAGTAAAGAGAATATACCCCTTTATAGGAGAGGACATAAAGGTTATAGGCATAAGAAATAGAGAGAAGATAAGGCTTACAGTTGCGATGGCAACTGTAGACAAATACATACTGAGTTTGAATGACTACATTGACAAGATAAGCACAGTTAAGAAGCTTTTGCTTAAAGAGATTTCTCTTGGCTCAAATCTAGAAATTGAAATAAATACAGCGGATAAGTATGAAGATGAGAGTATATATCTTACAGTTACTGGCACTAGCGGAGAACACGGAGATGACGGTCAGGTTGGAAGGGGAAATAGGGTTAACGGTTTGATAACACCTTATAGACCCATGAGTTTAGAAGCCGCTGCCGGTAAGAATCCTATAAGCCACATCGGCAAAATTTACAATCTGTTTGCTAATGATTTGAGTAAGGCAATAGTTGAGACGGGTCTGGCAGATGAAGCTTATGTTTATATCGCATCTGAGATAGGAAAGCCGACAAATCAACCTCAGGTCCTGGATATAGGGGTTAAAGGTAAGAAAATAAATAACGAAGCTATAAGAATTATTGCTAATGAAATGCTCGATGAAATGCCTAATTTATGGAAAAAGGTCATCGAGGGCAAATATCAGATTGCATGACGAAAAAAGGAACTTATCTATATTCTAATCTAGAGACTTAGAATGTTAGAGCTCATACTATATCAATAATTATAAATACGTTTACGGTTCTCACATCCGACAAAGAAGGTTAATTGTTAATTTCAATTCATGGTGTGTGAAGATGCGGCTAAGTTAAAAGCACAATAGCGCCCATTATATTTAAATTTAGGATCGTACCTGATAGAACGGAACTTCTACACAGAGCTCTATTAACCCAAAATGCGAAATGTAGTAAGGAAAAGAAAAGTGGTAATAATGGGAGCTGCTGGGAGGGATTTTCATAACTTCAATATCTTCTTTAGAAATAAAAAGGATTATGAGGTCATAGCATTCACAGCAGCACAAATACCCAATATAGAAAAGAGAATCTATCCCCCTGAGCTATCCGGAGGACTTTATCCGAAAGGCATCCCCATATATCCAGAGTCAGGGATAAAAGAAATCCTAGAGAAGAATAAGGTAGATGAGGCAATCCTTGCCTACAGCGACCTATCGAATGAAGAGGTAATGGAGAAAGCCAGTATTGTGCTCTCTTCCGGGGCAGATTTTAGACTCATGGGACCTTGTAGTACCATGCTGAAATCCAAAAAGCCTGTAATTTCTGTTTGTGCTGTAAGAACTGGGTCAGGAAAAGGTGTAACAACCAGAAAAATAATTAGAATTCTTTGGGAAAAAGCTTATAAAGCTGTGGTAGTAAGACACCCTATGCCTTATGGTAATTTGAAAAAGCAGATATGTCAGAGGTTTTCCAAATACGAGGACTTAGAAAAAAACGATTGCACCCTTGAAGAAATAGAGGAATATGAGCCTCACATAAGGGAGGGCGTGGTAGTCTATGCAGGTGTGGACTACATGGAAATATTAAAAGAGGCTGAAAAGGAAGCAAACATTATAATATGGGATGGGGGAAACAACGACTTGCCATTTTTTAAGCCCGACCTTCACATCGTTATTGCTGATGCAAGAAGAGCGGGACATGAGGTAAGTTATTATCCGGGGCAAGCTAACCTCATGATGGCAGACATTGTTATCATAAATAAAGTCAACACAGCAAAGAAAAAAGATGTGCAACTCATCAAAGAAAACGTGAAAAGACTAAATCCAAAAGCCAAGGTAATAATGGCTGATATGCCTAAGTATGTGGATAAGCCACAATTAGTTATGAAAAAAAGGGTGCTGGTGGTAGAAGATGGGCCAACCTTAACTCATGGAGGCTTAAGCTATGGGGCAGGAGCATTAGAGGCAAAAAGATTAAAAGCAAAAATAATAGACCCTCGTCCGTATGCTACAAGAAGCATAAAAGAGATCTATAAGAGGCATCCCCATATATGGAAAGTACTTCCTGCGGTAGGCTATGGGAAGGCACAAATGGAAGACCTAGAGAAAACCATAAACAGGGTACCTTGTGATACGGTTCTTATAGGAACACCGATAGACCTCGGGAAATATATCACAGTTAATAAGCCGTATGCGAGGGTTAATTATGATATAAAGGAGATAGGAAAACCGAGTTTAGAAGGGATAATAAGTGGATTTATTTCACACCTATCTAGACCATAAAACCACTATCCTAACAACTTAAAGCCTTATGGATCACATTTTGAGAAGTGTTCTTTTTCAAAAAACTCCACCTTCACACCTAACTCTAACATCTGTTCGTTTTTTGAGCCGTAACGAAAGATACTAATTCCTTTGCATCCAAGCTCATAAGCTAAAATATAAGCTTTTATTTACGCCTTCTACCTTGGCATCCTTAGTCATATTAATACCAAAAATAAGAAAATGAACAGCACCTTAAAAGCTATTTAGCCAGAATACTATCGGGAGACGTAAATTGTAAATTAAGTAACATCATATGCCACAAAGGGCTTAGCAAAGCACAAAAAGGTGAATAATTTTGTGGTTTAATATAATATAGCGATGAACAGAACTTAAAGAGGGACTCAGGAACATGATAGATTCTTTTCAAAACCTCAACCCCGTACTACAGGCTCTTATTGCAACGTGTTTTACATGGGGAATGACTGCTCTTGGGGGTGCAACAGTCTTTATAGCTAAGGATGTGAGCAGGAAGATACTCGACGGAATGCTTGGCTTCTCCGGCGGAGTTATGATAGCAGCTAGCTTCTGGTCATTGCTTGCACCAGCTATTGAGATGTCACAAGGTAAAGATGTTCCCACTTGGTTTCCGGCTCTGATAGGTTTCCTCATCGGGGTTATCTTCTTGTGGGGTATCGATAAAATACTTCCACACCTCCACCTCGGCTTTTCTATAGAAGAGGCTGAGGGGATTAAGACAACGTGGCAGCGGAGTATATTGCTTGTTCTTGCTATAACCCTGCATAATATCCCTGAAGGTCTTGCGGTTGGAGTTGCCTTTGGGGCTGTTGTCTCCGGTTTTTCTTCTGCCACTTTATCGGCTGCCATCGCCTTAGCTATCGGTATCGGGATTCAAAATTTTCCAGAAGGACTCGCAGTCTCTGCCCCTCTTCGACACGAGGGGATGTCCCGTTTGAAAAGTTTTTGGTATGGGCAGTTATCCGCAATAGTTGAACCTATCGCCGGTGTTATTGGAGCAGTAGCCGTTATCGTTGTACAGCCTATCCTCCCATACGCTTTGAGTTTTGCCGCAGGTGCCATGATCTTTGTCGTTATCGAAGAGCTTATTCCGGAATGCCAGCGCAACGGCCATACAGATTTAGCTACTATGGGAGCAATGATAGGTTTTGCAGTAATGATGGTACTCGATGTAGCATTTGGTTAATAAAGAAAAGGTTGTGTTTTTGGAAGCTAAGCAACCTAAGACACTATTGGCTCACTGATTTACTCCAGACGAAGCTGTAGATGTGATTGCAAGGGCATATTAAAATGACTAAACAATGTTTTACTTATTCGACCTATGTTTTAGCCATGACGCAATCCGAGGCCAGGTAAATTCAGCTCCTTCGTTTCCTACTATAATGTCAATATGTCCTGCGTCTCCTCCCGAGACCTCAAGGAATTCCGTATCTTGACTTGAAATGAGGTCGAGAAGAACCCTCGCCGATGCTGGAGGGGAAACCACATCCGCTGTATGAGAAAGAATTAGAACAGGACATTTAATTCTAGATAGATCCGCTAATTTCCCTTTCATTCGAATATCCATTTTAATCATGGCATTTTTATAGAAAAACTCTATAATAAGCTGCTTAAAAGCCTTGGCAGGGAAAGGAGGTGATTCTATCAACCATCTGTTGATAAGCAATTTCCTTTTCACATATTCCTTGTTTGAAATATCTTGTAAAAAACCCAGGGGCTTCCTAAGATAACGAAATGGGTCCTTGATACCAGCGATCAAATTAAAGCTTATAATTATTAATTCTGGAGGGATATTCCCGAACGTATTAACTAATCGATCTGCGTCAACGTTTCTCCAATAATGGTAGTGAAGACCTAGCTTTGAAAAATCAACAGGGCTTGCAACGAGAACTATATTTTTAACAGGGTTATCAGTTAAAGTCACGTATAGCAGAGTAAAAACGCCTCCAAGGCAATAGCCCAAAAGTGATAATGAGTTAGAAGAAGTCGCTTTTAAAACACCTTCTACTGCATATGGTATGTAACCGAAAATATAATCCTCGAATCCTAAATCTCGATCGTTATCGTCAGGTACTCCGAAATCCATTAGGTAAACGTCAAGACCCTGTTTAACCAAATATTCAACAAAACTCAAACCGGGGTATAAATCGAGTATATAAGGTTTTGACAAAAGTGGGGTTATTATTAGTACAGGGACTGGATAGATCCTCTTTTTAAACGGAACATAGTGAATCAATTTGACCTTCCCGATTTCTGAGATTACCTCAGATTGAGTTTGACCCACTTTGAGTGTGTGTCCAAAGAGAAACTCTTCAATTCGAGATAAGGACATTAAAGCAGTTCTTTTCCAAAAGGCTCTTTGATTTTCGGAGAATAGATTTGGGCTTAAATAAAAAGAATTAAACATCATTGCCAACCTCAACCCATTTTTCACTTGTACTCTTACTAATATAACTGATTTTTTTATCCTAAAGTATGCGGATATGATGCCTATGTTTGCATACTGTAGTTGCAGATGCAGCACACTCTTTATAAAAGAGGGCTCCGAAAATGGCATTCCAGACAAAACAACTTTTTTTCAATAAAATAGAATTCTTGCTGATATGCAATCTTACTTAGTTACATAATAGATTTAAGCATAAAATAGGTTTAACTCTTATTTCGGGAAATAAGTGTCAAACGTCAGAGAATCTGACATATATACCTTCTTCAGAAGAATGCAGCATTTATATGATCCTTAAATATTTCCTCAAGTTATGCGAATTAAGCAGGTGGCATATGGTTTGCTAAATAATTAGAGTAGCAGACTAAAGATTTTAGATGATTGCACAAGTAACGTAACTAATGGTAAAAAATCTAAGAAGATGAAAGAGGCTCTATTTTATGAAAGACTGGAAGAAAATAGGGTATTGTGCACCCTTTGTAGCCATCTGTGTAAGATAAAGGATGGTAAAAAAGGGGTGTGCGGGGTTAGGATAAACTGGGGTGGAACGTTATATACGCTTGTATATGATAAAGTCGTAGCACGGGATATTGATCCTATAGAGAAAAAACCACTTTTTCACTTCTATCCTAGTAAGAGGGCTTACTCAATAACTACAGTTGGATGCAATTTTAGATGCTTTTATTGCCAGAACTTTGAAATTTCCCAGTACCCCAAAGGGGTACACTGGCATGAAAAAGATATTAATCCTGAAGAACCAGAACCGATCTGTCCGCTTCTAGAAAAGATGATTCCTGGGGAAAAGGTAACACCGGAGCAAATAGTTGAAGCCGCTAAAGCTTCGGGCTGTGACATAATAGCATATACCTATACTGAGCCGACCATATTCTATGAATTGGCTTATGATACTGCTAAACTAGCCGCCGAAGAGGGACTAAAGAATATATTTGTTACCAATGGATATATTACTAAAGATGCTTTAATCACTATCCAACCCTACCTCCACGCTGCTAATATAGATTTAAAGGGCTTTACGGATAGGTTTTATAAAAGGATCTGCGGAGCAAATCTCCAACCTGTCCTAGAGTCCATCAGGGCATACAAAGAGCTCGGAATTTGGATTGAGGTTACAACACTTGTTATACCTAATCTTAATGACTCAGAGGAGGAATTAAGGCAAATTGCTGAATTTATAAAGAGTGTAGGGGAGGAAGTACCTTGGCACGTTACTCAGTTTCATCCTGCTTATAAGCTTATCGATCAGCCCATAACTCCTATTACTACCCTTCGTAAAGCAAGAGATATAGGTTTGAGAGTGGGTCTCAGATACGTATATGAAGGAAATGTTCCGGGCGAGGGAGGAGAGAATACTTATTGCTATAATTGTAAAAAGCTACTTATAGAAAGGTACGGTTTCTCTGTTTTGAGGAATATTATTGAAAATTCTCATTGCCCCTACTGTGGCACAACAATAGACGGAATAGGATTATAGAAATGATCACCCGATCTTAAGAAAATAAAGTATCCACGTCACGTAAAATGACTTAGATTTTATTTAACCAACAATAGTCGTGCTAAATTGAATCACTAAAATCACCTACTTACTCCCATGTTTTTCAAAATCGTTTTCATCTTTTTCAATGCTTCGTTTTCAATCTGTCTTACCCTCTCTCTCGAAATGTTGAGTTTTGTCCCAAGTTCTTCAAGTGTTAAAGGATTATCTCTAAGAATCCTGTTCTCTATTATTAACCTCTCCCTCTCCTCCAAAGATTTAAGGGCCGTGTCTAATTCCCTTTTAATTTTTTCCTCCTCCTGAATCTTAGTAAGTATCTCTTCCTGACTCGCTAACTTATCTGCAAGAAAATCCATATGCGTTGCCCTCTCTCCCTCTTCGCTTATTTCAACATCAAGTGATACGTCTTTGCCAGCCATTCTCTGTTCCATTTCGGCAATAGCCTTATCTGAAACCCCAAGTTCCTTAGCAAGAGTTTTATAATCCTCAGGGCTTAGTATTTTATTTGTAAGCTTCATCTTACGCTTTGCAGAGCGTAGTTTATAGAAGAGCTTTTTTTGTGCCTGTGTTGTTCCGATCTTTACAAGGCTCCAGGTTTTTATAATGTAGCTCTGTATGTATGCCCTTATCCACCATACAGCATAAGTAATAAGACGGTACCCCCTTGTCGGGTCGAACTTCTTTACAGCATGCATAAGTCCAAGGTTACCTTCTTGGATTAATTCCATGAGGTTTATGCCGTAGTTTCTATATTCATTTGCAATCTTTATTACAAATCTTAGATTTGAAGTAATAAGCTTTTTTGCCGCCTCTAAATCTCCTTTTTTCCTATACCTCACAGCAAATCTATATTCTTCCTCCCGACTAAGAATTGGGTGCTTGCTTATCTCAGCCATATACTTCTTAACCGAGTCTGTCGGAGCAGGAAGTGACTTATTAAGATATACGCTCTCTTTCTCCTTTTTTTCTTTTTCCTCTTCCAAGTTTTCTTTATTTTCGACCATTATATCAAATCCCAAGATATGGAATTCTTAATACATTAGAAGCAAATTCTATGCCATAGGTAAACAGCATAATAATAAAGACAGATAAGATGAGATGGAAAACCACTAGCGTACTACCCACTATGTCGGCTGTCTTAAAATAAGACAAATAGCTTTATTTGAAAGAAGGCTGTGGAATAGTTATTTAAGATCCACCAGGGAAGAAATAGCTTAAAATTTGATTTTAATTAGGTTTGTTGTTTTGTTACGAAGGCATAGGAACGATATTTGCTGATTGTACATTAGCAATTGCGCACAATAAGATAAAGTCTCTCAGATTTCAATCAGTTATAGATATGAAATGAATAATTTACGTACCGCAATTGCGAAAAATACGCTTGACAAACCTTGTTAATAGAATTATGTTAATAATATACAGATCTGAGGTGGAGAGAAGGGATAAGAATAGAATAAATGTGAATTGCTTATTGGCTTTTAATAAGTATAACCCTGAGCTGATTAGAGATTTTTGGTTAATACTATACTTCCTAAAGGTTATACTCCCTGCAGTTATCCTTAAGAGATTTCATTTTATGGCAAGCACCGAGCAGGTAATTTCTTGCTATTTTATAGAAACTAAGCTTAAGAGACAAGCTAAAAAGCCAATAGAAAAGCGTTTGTTCCCTTGATTCATTAGTAGATTTTTAGTAAATAAATTAACAAATAAGAGGTAAAGAATAGAGGTGAAAAATATAAATATAGAAGAAACAATTACAGAAATAAATGAACTTGGAGAGTTTATCCAAGAGGAAGAGGTTTTTGCTTCTCATGAAATTGGAAACAGTTCCATGTTAGACGAGGCAGAGCCCGGGACTGAGTTTGAACCAGAGGTGTTCGAATCTATAGAAGATGAGGAGAAACAAGGTATTCCAGATGAACAGGTTAGACTCCTCTTTGCCTACTTTAAGGAACTAGGAGCTGAATCTCTTTTCACATCGAAGGGAGAGATAGAAATTTCTGCAAAAATAAAGAAATGCGAGGCAAAGGTAATGGAGACGGAGACGCTTATTGTAAAACTTTCAAAGAAAAGAGCTAGTAAGATCAAGAATGACGTGAGAAAAAAACTTACAAAGCGAATAAATAGGCTTAATGCTTTCACAAAAGCATATTCAGAAAAGGCAAAGGAGCTAAAGAAAAGGTTCGCTAATGCGAACTTAAGGTTAGTTGTGAGTATAGCTAAGAGATACATAGGCCGCGGACTCCCGCTTCCGGACCTTATTCAAGAAGGAAACATAGGTTTGATGAGGGCGATAAAAGGATTTGACCATACAAAGGGGTTCAAGTTTTCAACTTATGCAGTATGGTGGATTCATCAGGCCATAATTAGGGCCTTGCTAGATCAGACAAGAACAATTAGGGTACCCGTTTATGTGCTTGAGAAAGCAAGCAAGGTGAAGAGAATAAGATCAATGCTACATAAACAAATGGGAAGAAGACCTACGCCTGAAGAAATTGCTGAGAAATCTGGAATACCCGTAGAGGGTGTAAAGCGGATTTTAGAGGCAGAAAGGGATGTCGTTCAACTTGACTCACACATAGTAGATGGAGAGAAAACAACCCTTCTCGAGCTTATACCCGATAAAGGATTACCCGCTCCAGACTCTGTTGTAGCTCATGCGTCACTTGCTGAGAGAATAAGCGAAGCTTTTTCAATTCTTACACCTAGAGAAAAGGAGATAATTATGTTGAGATTTGGAATTAAGCAAGAAAGCACACACACACTTGATGAGATTGGAAGGAAGTTTGACCTATCGCGTGAACGTATTAGACAAATCGAAAGAGATGCACTTAAGAAGCTTGAAACATCTGGGTTTAGAGACACCCTAAAGAGCTT
>Ga0209324_10003746_pt1 | contig 10456 bp, 10 predicted proteins | sample Rifsed19ft3_FD_184015 | JGI IMG/M metagenome (GOLD analysis project Ga0209324, IMG submission 184015) | Soil microbial communities from Rifle, Colorado, USA - sediment 19ft 3 (version 2) | ecosystem: Environmental > Terrestrial > Deep subsurface > Rock core/Sediment | place: Rifle, Colorado...
AAGGGCTCTCCTCGAGTCTGAGCGACCTCGCCTCTCGGCCATGAGCTCGAGGCCGAATGGGAGTCGAAGACAGACTCGAAGAGAGCGGAGCCAAAGGACTTGTCCTGAGCGGAGTCGAAGGAACCGAAGAACCTCTTTTCTTATAAAGGAGTCTGTCCACTATCTTAGCACAGGTGAAGAAAGTCGGCGCTTTCATATGGCCTGGATCGGTCCGGTCTCACGTCCTTCAATAAATTGTCTAACTACCGGATCATCTGTATTCTTCGTCTCAACCGGCGTTCCCGTGAAAATGATTTCTCCTTCATATAGCATGGCAATCCGGTCAGCTATCTTATAAGCCGAGACCATGTCGTGGGTAACCGCCACAGAGGTAATTCTTAACTTTTCTTTCAAGTCGATTATCAAGTCATTGATGGCGTCAGCCATTATTGGATCCAGACCGGTAGTTGGTTCATCGTAAAGAATGAACTCCGGATCCATGGCAATGGCCCGGGCTAGACCGACCCTTTTTTTCATCCCCCCAGAAAGCTCAGCTGGTTTTAGCTTCCCCACTCCGGAGAGTCCCACCATTTTCAGTTTTTCCTCTACAATCTCTTTTACCTTGCCAGCCGGCAATTCGGCGTGCTCTTTCAGAGCTAGGCCAACATTTTCATCAACTGTCAGGGAATCAAACAGAGCCGCTCCTTGGAATAGCATACCGAACTTTTTCCGCAGGGTATACATCTGTTCGCCGCTGAAACTAGTTGCCTCATTCCCATTGATGAAGATCTGCCCGGAATCCGGCTTAATCAGACCGATGATGTGTTTCAAAAGCACCGACTTGCCGCAGCCGCTGCGACCGATGATGACCACGGTCTCTCCGGCTGGAATGGTAAGATTTACTCCTTTTAAGACCTGATTCTTTCCAAAACGTTTAAATAGTCTTCTTATCTCAATCATTATGTGCCGAAGATTAGACTGGCTAAGAAGTAGTCTGAGATTAGGATTAAAACCGAGGCTACCACCACTGCTTTAGTGGTAGAGCGACCGACCCCCTCTGCTCCTCCGGAAGTATTGAATCCCTGGTAACAGCCGATTATGGCGATTATGGCTCCAAAGGCAAAAGACTTAGTCAGGCCAGCCCACAGGTCTGTCATTTCGAAGAAAGATCTCACACTGGTCAAAAAGGTATGAGAGGTGACATCCAAGAAAGTCATTGCCACAGATAATCCTCCTAAGATGGCTATCAGGTCGGCAAAAATAGTTAAAACTGGCAACATAATTAACCCCCCCACAAAACGGGGCACAACCAAGTACTCGGTCGGATTGAGCGCCATGGTCTCTAAGGCGTCAATCTGCTCGGTCACCTTCATGGTGCCTAATTCAGCAGCAATGGCAGCCCCTACTCGGCCAGTGACAACCAGGGCGGTCAAAACCGGGCCCAATTCGATTATGACAGCTTTGCTTACCGCTGAGCCTAAATAGCGCATAGATAAAAGGTCACTGAACTGATAAGCGGCTTGGACACTGGTGACCGCTCCGGTGAAAAGAGAGGTCAAGAAAACCAGAGGGATGGAGTTGACTCCCATATACAGCATTTGCTGAAAGACTAAATTTCCCCGCAGGATCCCTTTGGGCAGAGCCTTCAGCAGGTTCCAAGTGAGAAGAGACACCCCCCCGATGTCTGCCATCAGCCTAATTACTTTACTTCCGATTAATACTAAAGGATTGGCTAGACCTATTTTTCCCCCTCGAGAGACTAAAAAGGAACTTCCTTTTCTGTGTAGCGAGTCTCTAGATTTTCAAAACGAGCGTAGTCTTTCAAGAAAACCAGTTTTCTATCGCCAGTGGGACCATTTCTATGCTTGAGCAGCCGGATTTCCGCCTTCCCTTCAGCCGGTTCACCTCCGGAATCAGGGAACTTGTCTAACCCATAGAACTCGGGACGGTAGACCATCATAACCACGTCAGCATCCTGCTCGATTGAGCCTGACTCTCGTAAATCTGCCAGTTCGGGACGTTTTAAGGGACGCTCTTCGGTTTTTCTGGAAAGTTGCGACAGGGCAATTACAGGCACATTCAGCTCCTTAGCTAGGGCCTTTAGCCCTTGAGAGATCATGGATATTTCCTGCTGTCGGTTTTCCGCGCTGCGGTGACCTCGCATTAACTGCAGGTAATCAACGACTACCAAGCGGATATCATGTTTCCTTTTTAATCTACGCGCTTTGGCTCTCAGGTCTAGAACACTTAGAGTGGAAGAATCATCTACGTATATGGGCGCATCAGCTAAAGGACCAGCCCCTATGGAAAGCTTAGCCCATTCTTCGTCGGATAGCCGACCTGTCCTCATGTGGTGAGAACTAATTTTAGCCTGACAACACAGAAGGCGAAGTGCCAACTGTTCTTTGCTAGTCTCCAGACTGAAAATAGCGACCGGCAGTTTTTCCCCGACCGCTGCATTTAAGGCAATGGAGAGGGCGAAGGACGTTTTCCCCATAGAAGGTCGGCCGGCAATGACAATCAAGTCGGATTTTTGCAAACCGGAGGTCATATCGTCAATTTCGGAAAATCCCAACGGAATCCCGGTAATCGAACCGGCCCTCTTGTGATACTGTTCGATGTCTTCAAAGGTAGTGGGTAGGAGCTGGCCGATGGATGAGATAGCTCCTCGCAGTCTCTTTTCTGCAATTTTAAAAACGGTAGATTCGGCTATATCTAGCAATCTTTCTACCTCTTCATCTTCATTGTAGCACTTTTGAATAATATCTGTAGAGGCTGAAATTAAATCTCTTAAATTTACTTTCTCTAAAACTATTTTGCAGTAGTACTCGACATTAGCGGCCGTAGCCACCGAAGTCGACAAATCAGCTAAGTAGCTTCTGCCTCCGATATTTTCCAGTTCGTTCCGGCGCTCCAATTCAGCTGCCACAGTGATTAAATCGATCGCTTCTTCCCGATTATAGATTGACAATATGGCGTCGAATATCTTGGCGTGATTAGTATGATAAAAGCTGTCTCCATCCAGATGTTCAATTACTGTGTCCATGGCCCGGCCATCAATTAGAATAGCCCCCAATACCGCTTGTTCAGCCGCTATGGCCTGCGGCGGAACTCTTCCTTCTGTATTTCTCTTTGCCATCTATTTCGTTAACTCCTCGTACATCTTTCTCAATATCTTCATATCCTCCCAGGTCTCTTTCTTGTACTCTGGGTATCTCAATAGTGCCGCTGGATGATACGTGACAATCAGCTTTATTCCATTAAAGTCGTGAATCTTACCCCTTAATCTACCCAAAGTCTCTTTAGTTTTCAAGAGATATTGTCCGGAGATACGACCCAGACAGCAGATGATCTTCGGCCCAATCAACTCAATCTGTTTCAATAGATAAGGATGGCAGGTATCCATCTCATCCGGCAGAGGGTCCCGATTCTCAGGCGGCCTGCATTTGACCATATTGGCTATGTAAACAACCTCCCGGGAGAATCCAATTGAGGCTAAAATCCTGTCTAAAAGCTGTCCGGCTTTGCCCACAAATGGCTCCCCTTTCAAATCTTCATCCCTCCCTGGACCTTCCCCAATGAACATAATCTCTGCTCTGGGATTCCCTACTCCAAAGACAAATTTCGTTCTCCCTTCGTGTAAGCGACATTTGGTGCACTCCTTAATCTCCTGATTAAATTTCTCTAATTCTGGATTTTTGGGTACTTTGATCTTGGTTTTTGCATCTTTGACGATGGGGGTTGAGGCCGGAGTCTGTTTCTGCCACATTTGTTTAGGTTGAGGCGAAATACTCGAGAGTTTGGGTAGAGTCTCAGGCTTTAGATAAAGTTCTTCCTCACCCAAATCTTGCAACTGCCGTAAATATTCCCTGACTGTTTTAGCTGAAATAGCTCTCTCCATGAACCATAATAACTAAGTTAAACTTTTTCGAAAGTCAATCTGTCCGGAACTCTGTAGAAGTTATTTCCCATCCTTATTGTTCCCTCTCCTATAGATTTCGTAGGCGGGGTTTTCCTACCCCGCCTCTTCTTATTCATTATGTAGTAATACAGCAGCCCCACCTTGTCCTTCAGGGTGAAACCTCAAGGCGGGTTTATCCAACCCAGGTTGAGGGTTCGGCACCAGGCTCACCCTAAAGGACAACCTGGGTCTACCGACTGCCGAAGGAGGGAGCTGGGATGAGGTCATTTTTCTAATACTTATACTTAGGCTCCCAACCGTTACGACCATCAGCTAACAGGTCCAGGAAGTGCCACACCGCGCAGAAGCTGTCTCCTTCTCCAAAAGATGCAAAACGTATGCGGTAAATCTTCCCATTCTTCTTGTAAAAAGTGGATACACCTGGCCTGGGGTCTTTCTTATCTCCTTCAAACCCCAAGTCTCTATTAAAACTTTTGCCATAAGAAGAGACCATTTTGAATTTCCAGCTCCTGCCAGTAGCGAATTTCTTCTGCACGGCCGGGGGGTCAGGTGAATTGACCACAAAACCGGCTCGGTTCTCAAGATGATCTCTTACTCCATTGAAACCATCCGCCCACATCGTGCAGTACCGGCATCTCTTCCCCATATTGTGAACCAGAATCAGGTCTTTCTTATTGCCAAAGAGCTGGGATAGCCTAACCGGTTTGTCGCTCCAGGTTTTGAAGGTATAATTTCTGACCTCTTCTTTGGGAAGCTGCTGTTTAAGCTTGCCCAACTGCTCCTGCGTTTTCATCAGGGTTGCCTCTAATTTGAAAATCTTCCTTTTCAGTGCGTTTTTTACTTTTCTGCTCATCTCTCCTCTTGGGTTAAAAACTTCTCTGTGAATTTTTCTAAGTCTAACTCCATATACACCGCCCCTTCTACTGGATTGTAACAATAGGCTTCAGTCTCTTTGAAACCTAAGCTTCGGTACAATGCGATGGCTTCTTTCATCACCGGCAGGGTGTCTAACTTCATCTTCTTGTACCCAATTTTAAGCGCCTCTTCGATAATGGCAAGCGCTAATTTCCTCCCAATTCCTTTGCCTCTGAACCCTGGCTTTACGTACATCCGCTTCATCTCGCACACTTCCAAATCGATTTGGCGCAGAGCCACGCAGCCGGCTACTTTAGAATCGTACCAGACTAAGAGTAACCCTCCACCGGGAGGAGCATAATCACCGGGTAGACTTTCTAATTCTTTGTCGAAATTCTGGAAGCAGAGGTCAATGCCGAGATATTTCTGATACTCAAGAAATAGCTCTTTAGTCCGTGAGAGATTTTCCCCATCCGTTACGTTTTTCAATTCCAACATTGTGGTCTGTCATTCTGAGCGCCAGCGAAGAATCTCTCTTTTACCTTTCCTCGGATGATGAATTTACAGCTCAGTCCACACTGATTCTCACACAATTCTATCATGCTTTTGTAAATTATGTCTTGCACAAAGGAGCTGAATGTTCTTAGCAACGAGTGAAGAGCCTCCCTTCGAATAGGGTATAATGTGGTCAAAATGGAGGTTGTCTATACTGCCACATATGACGCATTTACCATTATCTCTTTTCCAAATTTCTAGTTTTATGGAAGTGGGTATTAGCCTAGCATGCTTCAAATCCACTTTGATACCAAAAGGCTTTTCCCTAACCGTATCTTCGATCTCTAATCTAAATTTGTAAACTTTTCTATTCCTTGAACTCTCTTGCCAAGCATCTGTCAATCTGAATAATCCATTGAAAACCCAAATCCCTGGTTTCAGTTTTTCATACACTTTTACAATCTCTGGCTTCTGCTTTTTATTACTGTAGTCCTTAACGGCGTTGAAAAACAAACCATTTTGAGTAAGTCGACCGGTCGGGGTTGTCAATTCTTGGTCTATGCGTTTTGGATCCTTAATACCTCCTTGCTTAGGCGCATTATGACCTTCGTATATTAAAACTTTTCCTTCATCTTCGACCCTGTCGGAATATGGTGCATTTTTCGAGACATTCATCAAAAATATGCTAGTTCTTCCCCGTGGACGGAAATTCATTCCTCTCTGCAGGTTCATCCCTTCCGCATTGCATATTTCCAAATATGAAATTACATCTCCGAGCTGGAACCTGGTCATCTGCGTCTATTCTGAATGATCAACCTCCCCACCTCATCCAAAATCTTTTCTGCCACCTTCTCCTTGGACATCTTGGGCAACTTTTTGCTTTTTCCGTTCGCCAAAAGAAGCGTGACCTCATTCTCATCTGACTCAATTGCCTCAGGTGAGTTGACCACCACCAGATCCAGTCTCTTACCCCTCATTTTCGCTCTGGCATTATCAACAGGCTTATCTGTTTCTAAAGAAAAACCTACTACAAGACGCTTCCCTTTATTCTTAGTTACCTCAGTCAGTATATCCGGAGTCTCAGTAAGCTCCAGACTCTTTTTGTCAGTCTCTTTCTTTAGCTTTTGATTTGAGACTAATTTGGCTTTGTAGTCTGAGACTGCTGCCGCCATCAACAAAACTTCGCAGGCCGTAAAGTGTTTCTTGACTGCCTGAAACATTTCTGCGGAAGTTAGGGCTGTCTCAACTTCCATTCCTTGCGGAGCAAGCAGAGCAGTCTGGCCACAGAGTAAAGTTACATCTGCTCCCCGGGATTTGGCAATCTTTGCCAGGGCAAAACCCATTTTACCTGAAGAGCGGTTTGTAATCACCCTGACCGGGTCAATCGGCTCATAAGTCCCCCCGGCTGTAACCAGAACCTTCAAACCTTTCAAATCCTGTTTTATTCCCAGAAGCTTGACAATCTCCTCTGCGATTCTTGGCGGCTCAGGCATCCTCCCTTTCCCTACATCTCTGCAGGCTAAGTCCCCCACTTCCGGCTCAAGAAACTTGTAACCTGACTTTGTCAGATGTTTAATATTCTCCTGCACGATAGGATTTTCGTACATTTTAACATTCATAGCCGGGCAAAAAAGAACCGGTTTTATGGTGGAGATTAAAACCGTAGAGAGCATATCGTCTGCTATCCCTCCCCTTATCTTGCCTATAGTATTTGCAGTCGCCGGCGCGATGACAAAAAGGTCCGGCCAGTCGGCTAAATCAATATGGCGGGTCGAGACGAATTTGTCCGGTGGAAACATATCAGTTATAACTTCATTGCGGGATAAAGACTCAAAGGTCAAAGCCGTGACGAATTTCTGGGCGCTGGCGGTCATAATGACCACCACCTCGGCATTTAGGGAAATCAACCTTCGTACTAACTCACAACTCTTATAAGCAGCAATCCCCCCCGTAACTCCAACCATGATTTTTTTACCTGTCAACATCTAAGTCTTCTTTCATTTTATGATCTGCAAGTATAAAGTTAGCCTTTCCGACCATTAAATCAAGTCTCCGCTCGGTCCTCAAAATCGTAGGGCGGGATTTAATCCCGCCCGCTTCTTGCTTTTAACAATATCCCTTCTTTTTGTTGTGTCAGGACCTAGTCCTGACATTTCTAGCACCGTCAGAAGTTAGCTCCTGACGGAACCGTGTAAAACCCCATCTTAACCCTCCCTTCAGGGTGAACCCCTCTTAGGGGAGGGTTAAACATTGTTCACCCTAAAGAGGTGGAGAGAGGTAAGTATACTTCCTCTTTTCTGAGGAATCCCAATATTCTGCGTAGGCGGGGATCCCTTCCCCGCCTCTTCTAAAATCCTAAAGCGTCTTCAACTCAGACGTACAAAACCCGCACTTGCTGGCCTTAATCGGTATAACTGACAGACAGTAGGGACACTCCTTAGTTAAAACTGGAACCTGAGCCGGCTGTCTTTTGAGTCGATTAATCTGTCTAATCAGCAGAAAAATCACAAAGGAGACTAGGATGAAATCCAGAATTGTATTGAGGAATACGCCATAATTGATGGTCGCCACACCAGCCTCCTGGGCCTGCTTTAAGGTATCATAATGCTGGCCGGACAAATTAATATACAACTTGGAAAAGTCCACCTTTCCCAGGACCAGTCCAATCGGCGGCATGATAACGTCACTAACCAAAGAAGTGACAATCTTCCCGAAAGCCGCCCCGATAATGATTCCTATAGCCATATCCAGCACATTCCCCCGCATGGCAAATTCTTTAAATTCCTTTAACATATGAAACCTCCTTCCAGTGAAGCGGTGAAATTAGAGTTAAATGATCCGCTAAGATTTGCAAGAGAACGATTTTCTAACCACCGTCAATGCCTGAAATGCCTCACTCCCGTAAACACCATCGCAATCTCATACTCATTGGCCGCTTTTACACACTCCTCATCCCTCTTTGACCCACCCGGCTGGATAATCGCAGCCACTCCTGCTTTGGCCGCCTCATCAATCCCATCCCGCATAGGGAAGAACGCATCCGATGCCAGAATTCCTCCTTCGGCCCGCTTTCCAGCCTTGCGAGCAGCTATGATTACCGAATCCACCCGCGAAGTCTGTCCAGCTCCGATACCAACCGTCTTTTCCCCCTGACAAATCACAATCGCATTGGATTTCACGTTTTTGCACACCTTCCAGGCAAACCAGAGGCTTTTAATCTGTTCTTCAGTTGGTTTTCTGGTGGTGACAACTTTGAAATCAGATGGCTTCTCAACAAAAACATCCGCAGTCTGAACTAAAGCCCCCCCTCGCAAAATCCGAAACTCTCTATCTCGCTTAATTCCACTCACAGCTCCACAAGCCAGAATCCTCCGATTCTTCTTAGTCATCAAAAGCTCTAACGCTTTCTCCTCGTAATCTGGCGCGATGATACACTCCACAAATAGAGTGTCATTTATTTTCCGGGCGGTCTCTAAATCTACTCTTTTATTAAAACCAATTATTCCACCATAAGCAGAGACCGGATCGGAATCATAAGCCGCCATATATGCCTCAGCCAAGGTCTTATCACAAGCCGCCCCGCAGGGATTGTTGTGCTTGATGATAACCGCACACGGCTCCTCAAACTCAATCATCAAATTAAAAGCCGCCTCTAAATCCAAAATGTTGTTGTAAGAAAGTTCCTTGCCTGATAGAATTTTGGAGTTGACCACGCTTGGATGAAGTTCTGGAGATAACTTGTAAACAAAAGCCTTTTGATGCGGATTTTCCCCGTAACGCAAGGGGAGAGATTTCCTTACCGAATAAGTGAGGTAGTCAGGAAACGAACTATCAGAATCTGATGAACATTGGAAATAGCGGGCGATTACTCCATCATAATAAGCAGTGTATCCAAATGCTCTTCTGGCCAATTCTTTTCTGGTTATTAATCTTATCCCTTTCTTCTGTTTGAGCTCAGCAATAATCTGAGGATATTGCTCCGGTGAAGTGACAATTGCAACCCCGGGATAATTCTTTGCCGCCGCTCGAATCAGCGAAGGTCCACCAATATCAATATTCTCCAGCATCTCATCTTCTCTTGCATTTTTCTGCCAGGTCTCCTGGAAAGGATAGAGATTCACAACCACCATATCGATCAGCCCAATGCTATGAGACTGAACTTCTTCCATCTGGTGCCTATCTTCTCTTTTAGCTAATACCCCCCCGGCTATTTTGGGGTGGAGTGTTTTCACTCGTCCCTCCAAAATTTCAGGAAAACCGGTATAACTGGAAACTGAAACCGTCTTGATTCCCCATTCTTTCAACTGCTTTTCCGTCCCCCCGGTTGAAAGTATCTCAATTCCCAAACTTGACAGAGTTTCTGCTAACTCCTTCAGCCCCTCTTTGTGATACACCGAAATCAAAACCCGCTTGATTGAAACCACATCTCCTTTCATCTTCTCAACACCTCGTCACTTCGCAGTTTTTGTGCGTTTCTGTCAAATTTCCTCTCACTTTTCTCATCCCTCATTGAACCTGACCCCTCCCTATCCCTCCCCTCTAGGGGAGGGGATTTGACTCCCTCTCCTATGAGGAGAGGGTAGGGGAGAGGTTTTTCCCTCCCCTCTTAGGGGAGGGTTCATCCTGAAGGTTCTCCCTGAAGGGGTGGGGAGAGGTAAGGTTCCTAACATCCTGAGCTCATCCAACGATCTTCCTCTAATCAACTGCCAGGTCTTGCGGAACCAGCCAGTGAAAAGCCTGTTTATATTTTTCCAAAGTTTTCTTTACTATTCCCTCGGGCAACTGTGGAGCAGGCGGTTTCTTATTCCATTTGATTGACTCTAAATAATCCCGGATATACTGCTTGTCAAAGCTATCCTGGGCCTGTCCCGCCTTGTAGTCCGTTTTAGACCAGAACCGGGATGAATCCGGAGAGAATATTTCATCTATCAAAATAATCTGGCCATCAGACAATCCGAACTCGAATTTTGTATCTGCTATAATAATTCCTTTCTGCAACGCATACTGATAGGCTTTCTGGTAAATTCTTAAACTCATCTCCCGTAGGTCTTCGGCCAATTTCCTCCCCACCATCCCGGACATCTTTTCAAACGAGATATTCTCATCATGCCCCTCTTCCGCCTTGGTTGCCGGGGTAAAAATATTCTGGGGCAATTTGTCCGAATCACGTAGACTTTCTGGAAATTCTATCCCCTGGACAGATAC
>Ga0209324_10003747_pt1 | contig 10456 bp, 10 predicted proteins | sample Rifsed19ft3_FD_184015 | JGI IMG/M metagenome (GOLD analysis project Ga0209324, IMG submission 184015) | Soil microbial communities from Rifle, Colorado, USA - sediment 19ft 3 (version 2) | ecosystem: Environmental > Terrestrial > Deep subsurface > Rock core/Sediment | place: Rifle, Colorado...
GGCCTCGGTTGCAGGCTTAAAGGACTCTTTTTTAGACAAAAGGAGTGTAAGTGATTTAATTTCCTTTTGCTCCTCGGATGGTACATTTTTATATCTCTGAAATTTATAAAGGGCGAGCAAACATCCTTCAACATAAGCCTGATACCATTCGATTGATGAGGGATTCGGTATTTCAATCGAATCTATTACGCTGGTAACTTCACGGATACCCATGTCGCGAGTGATGCTGGCGGTAGTCCCTGCAGCCTGTCTTACTTTATCAAAGGTTACATCTTTTTTCTTTCCCAGGCCTGCCAGCATGATGCGTTTGGCCGGTATTTTCCCGTAAGTTGGAAGGGTGATTGTTTTGTTGAGTTTTGCAACAAATTCCTTTTTTTTAATTAATTCAGTAATGGCATTGTTCAGCGCTTTATCAAAGAAGACAAGAGTGCCTTCAACGGTTTTTACATCTTCGTATAGGTAAAAAACCAGCAGTTCGGCGGATTCCTTTTCAGCGAATCCTATTTTGATGTTGACGTTCATAAAAAGCCTAAAAACCTTGTGTTTTGTGTCCCAATCCTGCAATTTCAGGTATGTTCGGATTATAAGACACGCACTACGACCTGTCAAGTTATTCTTTATTTCTGAGGCGGTTGAATTATTACGGTAGTTTATCGTGGGAAGCAGGTCTGAACTGTTAAATTAAATGAAGGATGAGATTTGTAACAGAAAATAAAGTACAAAATGCAAAATTAAGGTATGTTGGATACCCTAAATTTTGCATTTTGCAAGTTACATTTTTCACTTCCGGCTCGTTCGGGTTAGGTTTCTTTGAATTGGAAAGCGATGATGCACTGGACGTACTCTTCTAAAATCTTTGTTTGTTCTTCCTGTGGTAACAGACGGTAGGGGACGACTGCGTCATTCATCCAGAAGCAGGTATTTTTAATAATCATACTGAGATGAAGTATCCGGGGGAGATGTTCTACAGGGTATTTTGTGAAGTCTATTCCGCTGACACCAATGGATTCTAAAAATTTCTTATGCATGGCTATCCCCTTCCTTGGGAGTTACAGAGAGTAATTAATAATGTATAGTTTTTGTTTTCACAAGCAGCAAGTCAATGTACATATTATCGGCATAAGTGTGAATTAATTTAATAAAAGATATAAATTTATACGAAATCAGAGATAGGTTGTAACAAAACAATAAATATGCATTGTATCTTTTCAGCAGGGCGGTTATCATAATTAAGCGTTTGGGAATTTCAACATAATCTTTGTCATTCCTACTTTTTGCTTTTGCTGGTTCAATCGTCCTCGATTGAACCGAACTGTTTTGGTTCAGGCTACAAGCCTGAACCAGCGCAAAAAAGAAAATTCGCTGTCGAAGGCGACCCAATTTAACGTTAGAAAGCGTAAGAGGTATGGGGAATTTAGAAAGTAAAAATGTCCTGATAACCTCCGGACCGACGAGAGGCTATATAGATGCCGTAAGGTATATTAGTAATAAATCCACGGGCAAATTGGGTGCTGCTATTGCAATGGAAGCTCTTAGGAGAGATGTCTGCATAACCTTTGTTTATGGAACAGGAAGTAGTACCCCCGACATGACCTTGCTAGGTAAAGATTATGCCCGTCGATTTACACTGATTGAAATAGAAACGATTGATGACCTTTTGCTGACGATTCAGGAAAAACTGAAAGGTGTGCCATTCGATGCCATCATACACGCTATGGCGGTGCTGGATTATGCCCCGGAAAAACAGAGTGAGGGTAAAATAGCTTCGGTGAAAGATACGCTGACGATAACCTTACGAAAAACGCCCAAGGTTATAAAGCAAATACGGACTTTATGGCCGCATACTTTTCTGATAGGGTTTAAATTAGAGGTAGGCGTATCGAAAGCTGAACTTGTTGAAAGGGCGTATGCCTCCATGATAGAAAGCGGAGCGGATTTAGTCGTAGCCAATAATCAAAATGAAATTGTAAGTGATAAACACCGTGCATACCTCATTAATTCGCACAAAGAGGTAGAATCAAGATGTGAGACCAGGCAGGACATAGCAAGCAATCTGATGGACTTAATAGCAAGAAATTGTAACCGGTTGCGTTGAGTTTTGCTGTTATGTTACGTTGGTGTGTCGTATCACATTATAGACATCGGTGGGTTTATTAACGCCCTTCAGTTTTACGTTTTTAATTTCCTCCGTTTCCAGTTTTATATTTTTTGTTTCATTTAATGTCCGAGGGCTAATCAAAATCTGTCCTGCCTTTGCCTCAAGCTGTAATCTATGGGCAATATTGACCTGGTGTCCTATAACCGTATAACTCAATTGGGTAGCTGAGCCGACATTCCCCACCGTAGCATATCCGGTATTTATGCCAAAACATATATCGATATTACAGCCGTGCTCAAGCCAATGTTTTCGGAGTTCCTGTGTTTTTTCACGCATTTCTATCGCCATTCTGACTGCCCTCTCAGCATGATCCTCAAAATTAATCGGATCTCCAAAAAAAACAAGGATGCCATCCCCAATGAATTTGTCAAGTGTGCCTCCATAGGTAAAGATAATTTTGGTCATTTCAGTGAAATATTCGTTTAATAGATTTATTGTATCTTCCGGCTCCATACTTTCAGATGCCTCAGTAAAACCTTTCAGATCAGCAAAGCATATCGTCAATAATTTTCTGGCATTGATCAGATATTTATCGCTTCCATTAGAAATAATACTTTCAGCAATTTGAGGTGATACGTACCTTTTTAAACGGCTGGTCCTCTGGATTTCTTCTACCTGTTTTTTCACCTTGTCTTCCAGGGTGTGATTAAATTCTTCAATGAGTTTATTTCGCTCCTTAAGGGTTTCATTGAGCTTAACGTTTTCTACGATATTTTTGTATGATTCCACTGCACCCGCAACCGTATCGAGCAGTTGTTCAGGATCGGTGCCCTTAACGACATAGGCATGTGGTCGAAAGTGCTTACGGATATCAATCCTTTTTTCCCTTTCGTCATAGCCTGTATGAAAGATGATGGGGATGTAATGATTTTTAGATTTGAGAATCTCAAAGACGTCCAGTCCAGACATGTCTGGCATATTAATATCCAGTATCACTCCAAAGACGCTGTCGTTAAATTTGTCAATCGCCTGTTTTCCTCCACTGCAAGTTAGGACGTCGTATCCTTCTTCCTCCAGGATAACAGTTGTGGTTTGTAAAATTGAGGGGTCATCATCTACGAGCATGATACAGATTTTATTCGGTATTTCTTGTATCATTTTTTGTCCTTTATGTTTTAGTAATGGGTAATTTAACGGTAAAACTTGTCCCTTCCCCTTCTTTACTCTTTAAATCAATAAACCCTTCGTGCCTCTGAATAATGTTTAAACTGATGGCCAGCCCCAGTCCAATTCCTTTGGGTTTTGTGGTAAACAGGGGGTCAAATATCTTATTTTTAACCGTATCGGGTATACCACACCCTGTATCGGTTATCGTAATGACTAAAAATTTATCTTCTCTTTGTGCAAGGATAGTTAGCCAACCACCGTTCGGCATGGCATCCAGGGCATTTTGAATAAGGTTTATTAATACCTGCTCGATCTGGTTTGCATCGACAGGCACCAAAGGCAGGGCATCTTCTACCTGGATAACTTTGTTAATTATTTCAGGCATTTTAAGTCTTGAAAGAGAAGATTCAATAAGGGAATGAATATTCGTGGGAGATACTGCAGGTTTTGCCGTCCTTGAGAATCCCAAAAGGTCGTTGACGATTTTTATGCTCCGATCTGTTTCCTTCTCGATGATTTCCACTAATTGATTTACTTTTTGATCATCGTTTAATACGCTGTGATGTACGGCTTTCTTTTTTATGATGAAAAGCGCATTTCTGATTGCTCCAAGCGGATTTCTTAATTCATGTCCAACGCCCGATGCCAGCTTACCCACAACTGCCAATTTTTCCGAGCGTACCAAGCGTTCTTGTGCTTCGTTCAATTGTTCATTTATTTTGACTAATTCTTTATTTGCGTTGGATAGGTTGTTAACATTTTCCCGTAACTGTGCCATAATCTTTTCTTTTTCATCATAAGAGGCCTTGAGCGCCTTGGTCATCTGATTGAAGTTCATGGATAGTTGCCCAATCTCGTCTCTGGAGTGGATGTCCACCGTGCGTGTGAGGTTTCCCTTGGCGATATCGAGGGTGATACTCGCCATGTGTCGTATGGGAGAAACAAAGTATTTGGTAAAAAAGAACGTAATGCATATCCCTCCACAAACGATACACACTCCCATAGGAATAATGCTTCGCAGAATAATCTTGTGAATTCTTTCATTCAATTTGTGTGGGGATAAACCGATTTGTACGAAACCTAAAATCTTTTGTTCTGCTTTTGCAGGAATTTCGCCCAAAAGTTGCGCTGCAAATGCTTCTTCAGAAAAGGTCTGCTTTTCAACAACAGGGATTGAAAAATCATAAAAAGTCTCGCCAGAAGAGGTAATCATGCGATGGGTAAGCTGTACATCCGAGCTTTGGTAGTCATGTCTGGTGGGAATTTCTTTCATCTGGATGTTTAGCCACGAAGCATTCTCTTCGACCAGGACTGTTTTAATATTTGATATACGCCAGTAACCAATTTCCTCTTCCCTGTCGAGCGCCTGGGCCTTTTTGACAGGGGCGTCCAGAAATGCCGACTGTGTGTAGTTCAGCGCATGTTTAACCTCATTGTCCTGAGCGAGCAGTATAACAAGAGACGTGCCTAATTTTCTCAGCGCCTCTTCCTGTTGTCTTTTTGAATAGATTAAAAAGAAGAGACAACTGAGTATTCCGATAATGATTATCAGTATACCCATAAAGAGGATAAGTTTAGTGCGAAGGCCAAACATGTGATTATAAAATCAAAATATTATGGATATAAAACTACATCCGGATGGGATTGAAAGGAGGTCAGATTTATCCCGATTATTTCCGCAGTTTGGGTATTTAAGGTCAGCTTCAATTTATCCGGTTGTTTAATGCCGAGCGAAGTTGTCGCAGGATTGCTCAATAACGTTTGTGCCATTCGGGCTGCCTGACGACCCGTGTAGACATAATCTGGTGAAACCGAAACGAGCGCCCCTGCCTTCACTATTGCATCCGAAGTGCAGAATATCGGCAGGTGATGTTCTAGAAGTGTTTTCGAGATAGCATTGAGTGAGGTCTTTGTAATGACTGTACTATCAGGTATCATCCATAAGGCGTCAATTTTATCGATCATATTTTTTAGCGCCGGTGCTACTTCACTTTCCGACGCGACCTCTTTTTTAATGAAATTAAATTCAAGTTTTTTTGTCACGCGGTCAGCCTCCGAGACGATATTCCCGGTCTTTGCAGGATCATAAATGACCCCTACATTTTTACGCGCGCCAAGAAGCTCTTTGAGAATGGTAAATTGATCTTCCACGGACACCTCCGAAGAAATACCCGTTATATTGGTACCCTCCAGGTTAAATCGCTTGTGATTGATTACCATGCAGAAGATAATGGGGGTATCGGTGAATTGCTCTTTTACGAGGGTGGCAGCGAGTATGCCCACAGCCAGGACAAGATCGGGTTTGTGTTTGCTGTCCTTGATATCTTGAATGATTCTTTTGCCTTCGTCTGCATCTCCATTCAGGTTATAGATTGCATTTATGGAGATGTTTTTTCCCTTGATTCCCTCTTCAAACCCCTTAATTGCCTCGTTATAAGCTGCAATTTGCTGGCTTTGAACAATGACGACCGTGTTTTCTTTGGCAAAAATTTGAGGGGAAAGGAATGAGATTTGGGAAAGAAAGGCGAGGATAAACCACAAGGCGGTGAAAATTTGCATATTACGTTTATGAAGGTATTTTTCTATCATGCTGAGAAGATAAGCTTGATGAATCTAAATTATTATCTTATTGTTTTGAAAATACCTGAAGCCGTAACCTTTGTTATTTCAGGTGGAATTTGAAATTTTCATGTTTCTGTTTTCATGGTAACTAAAGATTCCTAATTTATTAATCAAAAAATATGCCATACATTGATTTTTATCAATTTGATTTAATCTTAATATTTGTTCGAGATTATGTCAACAGAAGAAAATTGCATTTACAAATTTAAATAAACGAGTTTCAGATTTTTTATTAAAAGGAGAAAAAGGTTCAAATATGTACAAAAATATCAATAATGGTCTATTGACGTTCTCTAGGTGTGTTTTATATAAAAATAAATTCTTTTTGACAAAAAACACGCTTATGGTATACTTCCCCTGATTAGATAGGACTTATTAAGTTTGCATGAAGAAATCGAACATCATTTCAGGAGGCTGTACGCTGTCCATGCGCTTTCGGTGGAAAAGTTATATTTTTATACCTTTTCTTACCATCTTTTATTTGTGCGGTTGTTATGCCCCGCCTGCATTCAAACCGATTACTGTCGTGAAGCCCCCCAGAAAAGTAGAACCTTATATTATCAGTCAACTGGATCGTTATTTTGTACGGGACTGGAAATACGTTGTCATCCATCACAGCGCTTCACCAACCGGCTGCGCCACTGAATTTGATAAATATCACCGGGAGAAAAAAGGTTGGGAAAATGGACTGGGATATCATTTTGTGATCGGGAATGGGCATGGTTCTGGTGATGGACAGATTGAGATAGGCAATAGATGGGTCAATCAGATAGATGGCGCCCATGCCGGTGTACAGGAATACAACCATTACGGCATCGGAATATGCCTGGTGGGAAACTTCAACGAAAGCTACCCCACCGCGGCTCAAATGGCTTCGCTTTCGGCATTAGTAGGGTATCTCCAAGACCGGTGTCACATCACTTCAGAAAATATAATTATGCACAGGCATTTCAGAGAGACAGAATGCCCTGGAAGAAATTTTCCCTATTATAAAGTGCTTGCGAAAACCGTTCGATGGTAGTTTCTGGCAGGTTGGCAGCAGAAATCAATGTAGCGCGAACTTTAGTTCGCATAGGATATAAGCGAACTAAAGTTCGCGCTACAACTGCAACTGTGGAATTCTTTAGTATCAAGACTAAATGATACCTCTCCGTGATCGAAATCCGTCGGGTACCTTTCCATTTGTTACCGTTAGTATTATTCTTTTAAACGTACTCGTCTTTCTTTTTGAACTCTCATTAGGACGACGCCAATTGGATTCCTTCCTCTTTCAATTTGGCGTTATTCCCGTCAAAGTATTCTATTCCTCAGATATCCCTGGTTCCACTTTTGTAAATACCTATTTTCCTTTTCTCAGTTTTATGTTTCTCCACGGAGGGTTCATCCATCTCATAGGAAATATGTGGTATTTGTGGATTTTCGGGGATAATATTGAGGATAAGCTGGGACGCTTCAAATTCATCCTATTTTATCTCCTCTGCGGGATTGGGTCCGCAGTTGTACATGTTTATTTCAACAGCCAATCGGGAGTTCCCTGTGTGGGAGCAAGCGGTGCGATTGCGGGAGTACTTGGCGCTTACATGGTTACCTTCCCAAGGGCGCGCGTGCTCGTTCTTATTCCTCTGTTTATTATCTGGGAGATGATCGAATTACCCGCAATTATTGTGCTGGGTTTTTGGTTTCTTATCCAGTTTTTTAGCGGGGCTGCATCTATTTCTTCTGCCCATGGCGGGGGTGTGGCGTGGTGGGCACATATCGGGGGGTTTGCCTTAGGCATTATCCTCATAAAAATATTTTCAAAATCACGGCCGCTATAGTTTATTCGTAATAGTTCACCGCAAAGAGCGCAAAGGTAGTATTTTTAGAAAGCAAATGCTGGATACCGTGAACCGTGACCGTTTAGCGTGTCCGCAAACTGGCACGAAATACGGACACGGATTTATTTTGTGTCTTCTGTTATTCCTTCCATTTCTTCCAGTTTTCCTTCGACGATTTCTTCTTCCAGTTTGACTACTTCACGGAAGGCAATTCCTTCCCGCCAGAGAAAGAAAAAACCCATAAGTGTGGAAGGAAGGATGCTGATGGCCCATAAAACAATGGCATAGCTTTGAGCTGCTGTAGTTTGTATTCCAAAGATATCCAGTGATTTTAGGATTGCTATGTGGAATACGCCGATGTATCCAGGCGCCTGGGGCAAGGCAACCGCCAGCGCTAAACAAATGGCAACAAGACATGCGCCCATAAAAGGAAGGTGCATGTGGAAGGAAAATCCGAGGAGATATATTTCCGCTCCACCAAGAACCCAGATTACAAGGGAAAGCACCATCATCCATATCGTTTGTGTCTTGTTTTCCAAAATTTTCAAACCATGAACGAAGGAATCATAAAATCCGAAGACTTTATCTTTGAGTTTATGCGGCAGGAAGAAGCACGTTTTGGAGAGTACTTTTTTGAAGAAATCGGGTTTAATAACGATCAAAAAAAGGGAGACTATGGTAAGTACTCCTACCGCAGCAAATACCTCTGTCCATTTTTTCAGGGAAGGGATAATTGATTCTCTGATGGTGTGTGCCTCATTTGCTGAAAGCGGGATAGCGGCGTTGTGATGAGTTGGATGCGGTAGCAGGGCAATAACAGCCACGGTAAATATGATGAGCCCCAGCATGTCAAATATCCGCTCTACGATTACCGTAGCAACGGAAGTTGAGAATTTTACCTTTTCCTTCTTATACAAAATAAATGGCCTCAATACTTCTCCCACACGGGCAGGGAGTATATTGTTTGCCATAAAACCGATGCAGGTGATAGACAACAAATTTAACACAGATACCGGTTTTATATGAGATAATAACCCCTGCCACCGAATTGCCCTTACGACGTAAACCAGAAGGGTTAAAATGAGCGTGGGGATAACATACCAGTAATTTGCATCCTTTAAGGCATTTTTAAGGAGTGGCCAATCGATATTTCTTACAAATAACCATGAGCAAACAATACTGACGATAATACTCAAAATGAATATAATGTTTTTTTTGTTAAATTTCATCGTGACCTTTCAAGAAAAATAAGGTTTCAGGTACTGACCGGTATAACTTTTCTCCATCCGTGCTATTTGTTCGGGTGTACCGCATCCAACAATAAATCCTCCTGCGTTGCCGCCCTCGGGACCCAGATCGATAATATAATCGGCAGACTTGATAATGTCCAGGTTATGTTCCACAATGATTAAAGAATGTCCTGCCTCAACTAATCTCTGAAAACAGGTAAGCAATTTTTGAATATCATCAATGTGGAGACCGATAGTGGGTTCGTCGAATACAAAGAGCGTTGTATCGATACTTTCCTGAGCCATATATGTAGCAATCTTGAGTCTTTGTGCCTCGCCGCCCGATAGGGTAGTAGCGGGCTGGCCTAACCGCAAATAGCCCAATCCCGTATCCTGAAGGAATTTCAATCCCTTGGTAATCCTCGGAGATTCATGGAAGAAGACAATGGCTTCATCCACAGTCATTTCAAGAACCTGGTGGATGTTTTTGTTTTTGTACTTTACATCGAGTACCTTTTTATTGAACCGTTTTCCGTTACACTTGTCACACGTGACGTAGATGTCCGCAAGAAATTGCATGTCAACACGGATATAGCCAGCGCCCTCGCATTGTTCACATCTGCCGCCAACCACATTGAATGAAAAAGAACCGCTATTCAGATTGTGCATCCTTGCGTCCCGTGTTGAAGAAAAGAGCCTTCGAATCTCATCAAATACTTTTACATAGGTGATGGGATTAGAACGTGGGGTGCGTCCTATAGGAGATTGGTCTACAAGAATAACATCGTTAATGAACTGTACGCCATCAATATTTTCATATTTTCCAACGAATCCTGTGTAACCTACCTTCTTCTTTTTGATCGCTCCGTAGAGGGTGTCTTGTACGAGTGTGCTTTTACCCGACCCTGAAACTCCTGTTATACATATCAGCATGTTGAGGGGAAACGTAACGTCTATACCCTTCAGATTGTTTTGTAATGCGCCCTTTAATACAATGGCCTTGCTAGTTGGCTTTCTCCGCTTGGAAGGTATTTTAATTGCCTTATTACCTTTTAGATATTGTGCTGTAAGCGAACCGTTGCGTGCAGGTAAATTCTTAAATGAACCCTGATAAACAACCGTGCCGCCATTTTCACCCGCACCCGGCCCAAGGTCGATGATCTCGTCGGCAGCGCGGATGACCTCTTTATCATGCTCTACAACAACAACGGTGTTTCCGATGTCGCGCAATCGTTCGAGTATCTGGATCAACCTGTCCGTGTCCCTTGAGTGGAGTCCAATGCTGGGTTCATCCAGTATGTAAAGGGTATTTACCAGCGAAGAACCCAGTGACGTTGTAAGATTAACCCTCTGGGCCTCGCCACCAGAAAGTGTGCGAGTCATACGGTCTAAGGTAAGGTATTCCAAACCAACCTTGATCATATAGTCTAATCGTTTTTTGATTTCTTGCAAGAGCAAATGGGCAATGTTCTTTTCATAATCAGTAAGCTGAAGTCCCTCAAAAAACCGGTAGGCATTATCGA
>Ga0209324_10003751_pt1 | contig 10449 bp, 7 predicted proteins | sample Rifsed19ft3_FD_184015 | JGI IMG/M metagenome (GOLD analysis project Ga0209324, IMG submission 184015) | Soil microbial communities from Rifle, Colorado, USA - sediment 19ft 3 (version 2) | ecosystem: Environmental > Terrestrial > Deep subsurface > Rock core/Sediment | place: Rifle, Colorado...
CCCTCGGCGAGTCAGAAGAAAAAACCTCCGAAGTTACTCTAATTGCCGATTCGGCCGCTCTCTTTACCGGGCCAGACACCCAGCTCCCTCAATTTAATGCCAAACCTTCATTATCTCCTTCCAATTCCCATCCTGCTGTTATTTCTATCTACGTTCCCAAATCCACCCCCCAATCAAAATTGATTACCCTTAACTCTCTTCTCCAGGATCACAAGGGCTCCCAGCCCGCGGTTTTGGTATTTGCCAACGGATCCTCCTCCCGCGAAATCCCGCTCCCCTTCGATCTAAATTGGAGCACCCAGCTCAAAGCCGACATCGATATCTTGTTAAAATCCTAAACTAAGGCTAAAATCAATCTATGGCCAATTCGGCAATCCTCAATAACATCACCTTCCACGTGGGTGACATCGTCCGCGTCCATTACCGGATCATGGAGGGCGACAAAGAAAGAATCCAAGTCTTCGAGGGCCTTGTCATTTCTATCCGGGGCAGGGGAGAGAATCGAAGTTTTACAGTTCGAAAGATCGCCACAGGAAATGTAGCTGTAGAACGCATCTACCCCCTGAATTCTCCCTGGATCGCAAAATTGGAAGTCAAAAAACCAGGGAGGGTTCGTAGAGCCAAGCTCTACTACGTCCGCACCAAATCCACTCGCCAGGTATCCCAAATCCACACTCAAACCTCTACATGAGACGAATTACCCTTTTGGGATTTATAGTCTTCATTTCGGCGTTTCTGCGTCTTTACGACATTCACAAGTTACCCAACGGATTGCATTGGGATGAACAAGATTCAGGCTATCAAGCTTACTCACTTCTCAAAACCGGCAAAGATTACTTTGGTAATTCCCTGCCCCTTTTTCCCCATTCATTAGCCGATTTTCGCACTCCAGTCTTCATCTACTCCTCGATTCCCTTTGTCAAACTATTGGGGCTAACTCCCCTTTCTGTTCGCCTGCCATCCGCCATATCCGGAGTATTAAGCGTAATTTTGATTTACTATTTTGCGAATCTATTATTTGATGCTTGGGATTTGAGAATTGGTCTTTTAGCGAGCCTCACGCTCGCGCTATCCCCCTGGCACGTTCTCTACGGCCGTCAGTCCGTTGAATGCAACATCATGCTTCCTTATTTACTTCTCTCATTAATCACATTCTACAAAGGTCTAAAAAATCATAACTGGTTTATTCTCTCTGGATTGTTTTTCGCGCTTACCACCGCCACGTACAGCCCAGCCAAATTCTTCTCCCCGGCAATCCTGCTCACATTATTCATCATTCATTATTCACACCTCAAACTTGTTAGCAAAAAAGTCAAATTGTTCGCCGTTGCCTTTTTTATAACTGTATTTGCTCCTGTTTTCATATCCAGTGCATTCGGCCCGGCCGGAACTCGCTTCCACGACCTGTCATTGTTTACTGATCCCACCATCTCCGCCGAGGTCGACCGCCGCCGTCTCACAGCCAATCTTTCGTCCGGAACCACTCGCCAAGTCGGACTACCCACCCGTCTCATCGACAAGATCGTCTACAACAAACTCACCCTTCCCTTTTCATTTTTTATTTCAAATTACTTCAATACTTACTCCACCCAATTCTTGTTTACCCAGGGCGACCAAGAACTGCGCCACTCACCCTCCAAAAGCTCCATTGGCCAGCTTCAACTGATTGAAGTTATCCCCCTAATTCTGGGACTGTATTTCCTTATTTCCAGATCCATAAGTTCAGACTCCAAGGTCCTGATTCTTTTGTGGTTCCTCCTCGGCCCTGTTCCCTCCGCTCTCACTCGAGACGGCGGCCCTCACGCCGCTCGAACCTTCCTGCTCCTTCCCGCATTCGCTATCACCATCGCCGCAGGGGTCCACCAACTGCTTTCCAAATCCAAATATCTTTTTTTAGCCTATTGCATCTTGTTTTTCGCATCTTCCGTTTTTATATATCATTATTTCTTCTCAGTCTATCGATTTGAATCTGCCGACCCCTTCCAATGGAGCTCGACCCAGGCAGTCCAAGCCGCCGTTCAAAATTCACCTTCTTACTCCTATGTTTACGTAGATTTGCATCAAGACTCTGCCCTCATGGCCTACCTTTTCACCACTGGCTACGATCCCGCCAAACTCCAGTCTCTTCAGCCGCTGTCCGTCACCAGACTTTGGGGGGACAATGACACTCAAGTCTTCGACAACATATTTCTCTTGCGTCCCAATACCCGCTTCTGGAATGACGTCAAGTTAGATGGTCACAGCCTAGTTATCGCCAAAGCCGACCAGCCTTTGCTCGACACCTACCAGCCAAAGCTGTCCCGGATCGACTTTCCCGACTCCACCCCCGCCCTCTATCTTTTCAAGAAATAGGCTGTTATACTATAGGGCATGGCAGAATATCCCAAGACTTTAGGCGTCACACTAGACGATCTCAAAATAATCAAACAGTACGGTTTAAAAATTCCGTACGGAGTTTTTTGCCTAGGTGGTCTCGGACGAGCGTGGGTACTTAAAACTCAATCGCGAGACATTTAGGCGTTAATGAATATCCGACCGAAAGACATAGCTTATATAGGCGTGAACTTACTCGACGTAGTGTTAACAATGGAACGAAGTGAACGCTTAGCCGTCGGAGGTCTTTTCGCTCAAACAATAAGTGTTCTTTTTAATCCTCTAACTCCACCCGAAAAAGCATTTTGTCGAGACATCTTAACGGGAATTGAACTTCAAAACGGCCAAATCGTCACTGTCAAAGATGCGGTAGACATTGTAAATTATGTGATACGCAATTCAGCTACTTCGCCAGCCAGTCTAAGTCAATCACTCTAGTCCTAAAAGTTATCTTTTCACCCTCTGTCCAAACTTCCAAAACTTCCAGCGAATATTTTTCTTTCAGATCGCTAAGAATTTCGCTTATTATATCCTCCAAAAATTTATCGGATCCTTTTAGCCACTTTCCGGGGAATTTGACTATTCCCATTGTGACCGACTCAATTTCCAAGTCAACCCCCAAGTTTAATGCATAGGCAAAACTTAAATTAACCATTATCGGCGTGGGAATTCTTTCCCATTTCAGCCAGATTTGAATTTCATTCTGCGGCGAAAACGCCACATACACATCGCTCACATATTTCAAATCCAAAGCCTGCCCAGCCTGGCTCACCCCCGTCTCAGCCAAAGTCGTCACAAATCCAAACACTTCCGGTATATTTGCCTGGGTTTCGTCAAATTTACTGTTGCTCATTACCATGCCGGCCACATCAAAATTTGCCTGCGGCTCAAACGCTTTTGCTTTAGTTCCCATTTCTTCGTAACTATAAAAAGCCCCCGCCCTGCCTGTTCCCAAAGCAAGCAGCAGCCCCGCTCCCACAGCGAATTCTTTGTATTTCATGAGATCCCTAAAATACCTATCGGGAAAAATGATCGCGATTCTCGAGGAAAAGATATTTTCCTCATCCCAGGAGGCGGTTCTGTGGCACGAATGTCCATTTGCCCAGGAGTTATATTGGCAACTAGGGCAACATTAGCATAAAAATCTTCTCCGTCCTGCTGCTCCATTTGAGCCAAACCTACCGAGATGAGTCTGGATTCTCCACCTTCTTCAATGACGAGTAGCCCGCAGTTTTCTATCACCAAAATAACGTCAGGTGTACATCCAGTCAACTCTTCAAGAGTTTTTAATCCCAAACCAGCCAATTTACCATCTATGACATCCGAAATTTCCTCCAATCTTTCACCACCCGAATCCAATGCCCCTCTAGCTGTAGGAAAAACCTCTTTCTTGTATCTCCAAGCGATACCCACCAGGGAATCTATTATCGGGTCGATCACTGAAGGACCCAAATCGACACGCCGCGGAAACAGATCTCCGGCTATCTCCAGCTGTCTAACAATTTCGTTGTAAGTAAGCATTTTTTTTTACACCACCTCCTTTGTGTGTGAGGCGACTGGGACTCGAACCCAGAACCCACAGCTTAAAAGGCTGGTGCTCTACCATTGAGCTATCGCCCCTCAGGGTGAATTATACCTCACCACTGATCTGATAAGATACCTCTGTGAAGGCGATACTTGTGATTCTGGGAATTATTCTGGCCTTGGTTTTTTCTGTGGATTTGGAAAAAACCCCGGAGCAAGTTGCCGCGCCATCGGCCACTCCTATACCCCAGCAGTTGAAAACAGTAGAGACTAGCGGCCAGGAGTTTGCGTACGGAATAATTGAGACCAGAAAAAAAGTTATTACCCTAATTGCCAATTACGGAAAAAAACGAAGCTCGGAAGAGTTTATGAAAGAATACTCCTGCACCATGGGCATCAATGGCGGATTTTATGGACAAGACAATCAGCCGCTTGGTTGGCTTGTCTCGAATGGGGAAACATTGAGTAAGAAACGAGACAGCGAGCTATTTAATGGATTTTTGTTTTCAAGCGGAGGTGGTTACAAGATAGAGAAAGACATCGTTGAAGAAGTAGAAAACGGAATCCAGAGCGGACCAATTCTATGGTGGCAAAAAAATGAGCAGGCTCTCAATATTCGTGAAGACAAGCAGGCCAGAAGATCCGTTGCCTTAATCGATACGAAAGGCAATCTTATCTTTTTAGTAATTTACGATCCGCTCTCTGTATTGGACGGGCCAAAGTTGGCGGAACTTCCCAGAGCCCTAGCTCAAATTGCTAATGCAGAAGGATGGACTATTGAGAAAGCCATAAATTTGGACGGCGGGACTGCTTCTGCTTTTCATTCACCGACCCTTAATCTGTCAGAATGGCAGACGGTCGGAAGCTGGTGGTGTGTAAAATGAGGCCAATTTGGTAAAATTAGACGTGTCAGGCCCCGTCGTCTAGCGGTCCAGGACGCCTGGCTTTCATCCAGGAAATCGCGGGTTCGATCCCCGCCGGGGTCACTATTTTGGAAATCGAAAGCGGATTGGGTTCAGCGCTGGCTGCGCCCCCCTCCGCAGACAGCGCTGCAAAGGCATAATTCAAATTCGTCGAGAGTCGCCGAAATAAAGAATGAAGAAAAACCTAAAAACTTTAAAGAACTAGCAGTAACGGAATTAGCCGGCCTGATAACAATTACATTCAACTGCTTGCTCTCATGAATCGAAAAGACGCCAACCCGCCCAAAGCAGGTATGGTCGCGGCCGAAAGATACGCCGGATTCTTTCTAGAAAATCCTCTTGTTGCCGTCGCCCATATTTTCGGAAGCGTTGCTCTTCGAGAAGATGGACATGACGTGGACATGATATTGCAAATGAAAGACGAAAACCTAGGGTTCGCTTTCCTGCAGGCCGTTTATGACCACACCGAAGAGATAATAAAACTCAACAAAAAAATTCCGGACGACGATTACAACAACCTAAAATATTTTAGAATGCATACCGCCTACTCGATACTCGGTATGCAGGACGCGGTCAGAAGCTATGAATTCATCGATATCGAATGGGGCGGAAAATGGCAGGAATGGAACGATCTTATCCGCCAAATAAGATATTCCGAAGCCCAAGAAGTCGAAAACGAATCTCTCCGTGGACTCGACCTATTTCTCATGCCGCCGGGGTGGCACGAATCCAAAGAAGTGTGCAGACTCTTGCCAAATTGGTCATCAGATCGCCCCTGGGCCAAAAGAAGCTTCTATGACATCATGGTCCTCCAATCACGCAGGTACAACACCCAAACCCAGACCTTTGAACTCAGAAGAAAGGGTAGCAGAAAAGAAGAAACCCTCCTACGCAAAGCGTTGCGCCAAGAGAAGAAAATCCACTCCTGAAAATGGTATCCTGGATGTATCAGCCGGTAACCGGCTTAGTTACTGTGGAACGACTCAAGCCCACCATTAAAGCCCTATCTTTTACCGCTGGGTTTGTTCTTTTATTTAGTCTTTTGCCAACTGGGAGAGTTTTTTCCAATGAATCGAGCCCCGAAGCGGATGTTTCGGAGTCAAGCGAGTCTGTTCTTGGAGATGGGGATATAAATGGGGAAGGAATTATTTCTCTTGCTTCACCAGATGGAGAGTGCTTTTTAAGTATTAAAGATCATTTAAAAGATGAGAAAGAGAATTATTCATACTCAAGCACTTGCAATGATATTTATGTAAAGTTTTCGCAGAAAGAAGGCAAGAAAATAGGGTTTAATTTGGTAGATGGAAGCAAGGGGTACAAACTTGGGTTTTGGTTCAAGGAAATTGAGGGTGTAACACCAAGGCTTGAAGGGAACTCCTTAAGTTATCCCGTGAAAGTTGAAGGGATTTCCGCCACTGTAAGATTTGGCATTTCGGAGGGAGAAATAAAAGAGGACATAATATTTGATGAAAAGCCTTCCGAAGAACAGTTAAAAAAGCTTCCCGATACGATAAAGATTCCGTTTGACATGTCATCTGACAGGTTAAAGCTTGTTAATGACGAAGATCAAAAAGAGATATATTTTCTAGATCCGGAAACTGACGCGAAAGTATTTACGGTTCCTAAACTTACCTATCTTGATTCGGAAGGGAAAGAGGGAAAGATTTCCCTTTCCTTAAGCGACGACTACAGAACTTTTTATATAAATCTTGATTCAAGCTTTTTAAAAGAAGCTTCTTATCCTGTTGTTATAGACCCAACCGTAATAATAAACACTTCCTCCACTACAAACGCGACACAGCCTTCTCATATAAGGCACGTGGCTATCACATCGGACGGAACTTTGCACGCTTTCATTCAGGTAGGCACCGAAAGCGCAACTTGCGGAGGCTCCCCCAAATCGGGCCTTTTGTGGTTTACCTCAACGGATGACGGCGCCACATGGTCATGTCAGGACCAGCTTTCATCCGACACAACGAACTTGTTCTACGCGGGAGTCGTAAAAGACAGCTCGGACAATATGTATATTACCTATTCTCAAATAGCAACGGGCGCGGGAACTACACTTGATATAAATTACAGAAAGTTCACATATAACGGAGGTGGAAGCTGGACCATGGGATCACAGCAGACAGTTTTAGACGGGACCGCTTCCATAGGCTACACATATAGCGCTATTGAACTGGAGGGTACTACTAGGCTTTGGCTGACCGCCAGATACTACGATGGAGCAAATTATGAAACCGATGTATATTATTCAAACGGGTTGGGGACTTCTCCCACATGGTCAAGCGCGATATCCGCGATTGAAGGATCTGCGGGTAGTGCTTCCTCATATCATTTTGGCGCTCCGGTGCGGTTCGGATCTAAAGTAGGAGTTCTTTACACTGATAATTCAGGACTTCTTTGCTTCAGATTCAGATCCGACACAGATGCCGTTGGAACATGGTCGGTGATTGATACAGATTGTGTGGGTAGCGCCGGTTATGCTTTTTCGTTTGTCGGGACTACGGAGGGCTATATCCACCTGGTTGTGGGACCTATATACCTTCTCTTTAATGGTATTCAGTGGAATGGAGATAATGTATTGATTGACGATACTGCGGATACGGAGAACACGACAACTGTAGGGGTATCCACCGACGGCACTAACGCCTGGGCTGCGTATCTTGATACCACGGGCCTTTTATCCGGCCTTTCCGGGGGAAGAAGGCTTGTCTATAGAATGGGAAGGCCGATCTGGAATTACGACACTAGTCCAGCCGGGTCCTTTGATCTTTCTTATACAAGTGTCGCATCTTATCAGGGAATCTTTGGCAAATATTTTAGATATAACGGCTCTACCTACACGGATGACACAACGGACGCGGGTGATAACGGAACAGCCGATGTAACCATGCCCGCGGGTGTAGGACACATAGCTTACTTTGGAAAGTCCGAAAAATTCGACGGCATTTCGTGGGATCTCTCAACAAATGGGTCCGCAAGCACAGTTTACGCCTGGGAGTATTGGAATGGATCCACATGGGCCTCCCTTTCTTTTACGGCTTCTTCCAATACTGTCTTTCAGGCTGATGGGTGGGCGGCTTTTACCTCCCCGTCCGATTGGGCGACAACGGATGTGAACGGATCCACCCTTTACTGGATAAGGGCAAGAGTCACCTCGTTTTCTTCTCCTACCCCTGTCGGTTCTCAAATGACTTCAATGCCTCAAGTTAATAATGTTTCAATTACGTCAAATCCGGTATCAAATAAGATATATATTGTATGGACTGAAAATGCGGGTTCTCCGGTCAGAGTAAGATCCGCTTCAATTACGGTTTCACCGCAAAGTACAACACCGGCTTCCGTAGCGGATATCCCCCCCACGGTCGCCACCGTAACCCAGGGGGATTTTTATACCACACACGTTCAAACCGGCAGAAAGCTTGTTAAAACATCCGATGGAACACTTCACATGTTCATAAACACTGAGGACAACAATTTCGGAGTGTTTCCGGTTTCCATTCTATGCGGCGGGACTTACTACACAGGTCTTCTCTGGTTTAATTCAACAGACAGCGGCTCAACCTGGACGTGCAGGGGACGAGTCGGAGCTTATCAGGCTTTTAATGCGCAAAGGGATGTCTCAGCGGTTATTGATTCAAGCGACAATATTTATATAACTTATAGCGTAAACGTGGCAGGTGTAGGGGTGTCCACCAAAGACGTCTTTTATAGAAAGTTTACCAAAGGAGTGGGCGCCAACTGGACTATGGAGTCGGAGCAGACTGTTCTAGATTCGCTATCAGCCGCGGATGAGTATACAGACGCCGCAATAGCTATTGAGGGAACTACCAGATTATGGATTGCGTTTAGACATTGGAACGATACAGCGGCGGCGGCCGATGTTGAAGTATATTACTCGAATGGTTTGGGCATGGCGCCAACTTGGACATTATCAGTAGACTCATTAAGCACCCCCGGGGCATCTTCAACGTCACGTCTTGTTATGACAAGGTTTGGGACGGATAAAACTGCTGTTGTTTACTGTGAGGGGACAACTATCAAGATGAGATACAGATCAGATTCTGACGGATTGACTTCGTGGGGGAGCGCCTCAACGGTAGCAACAGTCAGTAGTTGCAGCCAATTCCCATATTCAAGCGCTGCCGGAATTAGTTCGGGCTATCTTTTCTTTCTTTACGGTCCAAGTGGTAATCATCAGAGTATGTTCGCGTCATTTAACGGCAGTTCATGGTCAACCCCTTTTGAAGTTTATCCGTCATCCACCAATTCGCCGGAGCTTACTCAAAACTCATACCACAATTCAATTCTTACTACTGATGGAACCGATGTTTATGTGATATCGGGAGATCTTTCGGGTGTTACCGATACTATTATGGTTACAGGGAGAATTTCCTATAAAAAGGGTATTCCTCCCTACGCTTCAGGCGATTTTGATGCAAGCCCTACTTATATCGTTTCAAGGTATGGGGCTTTTGACAAAGTGTGGAGTTATGTAAGCGGCGTTTACTCCGATGAAACAAGCGATGCTTCAAACTCAACACTTACTGATGTTTCGCTTGTCACCGGTATTAATGATATTGTTTATTTTGGAGATACTGATAAGTTTGATACGGTCAACATAGATATTGCTACGGATGGGGTAGCAGGAAGAGTAATGTGGGAATATTATAACGGCTCATCTTGGGTTCCCCTAGTTCACATCGCCGATTATTACAACACTATTTTTAACGACAGCCCGTGGCAGTATTTTGTCTTTCCTCCTCCGACCGACTGGACTGCCACAACCGTTAACGGGGAAGGCACTTCGTACTACTATGTGAGGGCAAAGGCTATCACCGCATATACTACAACCCCAGTAGCGTCACAAGCTTTAAACTATATGTTCTTTCATACACCTATAACTCCGGAAGTGTTTACTTCAGGAGTAATGAATGTAATTTGGGTTGAAAGCCAGACGATTGATTACGGATACGCTTATGTAAGGTACGCCGGAGTTAATGTAGGAGGCAACCAAAACCCCTCATCTCCCGCCTCTTTGGGGCCCGCATCTTTGGTCGACGGCAGCTACACTACCGACACTACCCCGACCCTTACCTTCACCCTCTCCGATCCCGACACTGCCGACACCGTCCGGTTTAGAATCCAAATCGACGACACTTCCGACTTCTCTTCGGCCGTTGTCGATTACACTTCGGCTCTCTCTGCCCAAGGTTCATTCTCTTTCTCCGTCGGCCAGGCCGCGGGCAGTGGTTCCTACACCACCGGCTCTTCGGGCCAGACTTTGTCAGACGCCAGCTATTATTGGCGGGTTAAAGCCATCGATTCCGCCGCAGCCGAGTCTTCTTACACCACCGCCAACACAGGTAGTATCGCTTTTCGCCTGGATACCGCTTTGCCTGCAGCTACTCCCCAGCTGGATAGTCCCGCCGACAACTCCTACACCACTTCCACCCGCCCCGGATTCCGCTGGAAGTCGGCTTACGCTTCCGACTCTACGCTCTCCAGCTACACTTTCGAAATCGACAACGGCTCTTCGGGTGACTTCACTATTTCCGGGATTCCTACCAATAGAACCAGCGACTACGATACTTCTACTTACCTGGCGGTGTACCAGGGCTTC
>Ga0209324_10003755_pt1 | contig 10444 bp, 8 predicted proteins | sample Rifsed19ft3_FD_184015 | JGI IMG/M metagenome (GOLD analysis project Ga0209324, IMG submission 184015) | Soil microbial communities from Rifle, Colorado, USA - sediment 19ft 3 (version 2) | ecosystem: Environmental > Terrestrial > Deep subsurface > Rock core/Sediment | place: Rifle, Colorado...
CATTATGCCTATATCAGGATTTCAGACGGATGCGATAATAAGTGTAGCTATTGCGCTATTCCTGGCATACGGGGAAGATTTTCCAGCCGCACGATAGAGAATGTCCTGGAAGAGGCTCACCAGATGGCCAGTGACGGGGTAAAGGAAATAAATGTCATTTCGCAGGACACTACTTCATATGGCGTTGATTTGTATGGGAAGCAGCAGTTGCATGTGTTATTAGAGAAGCTTTCAAAAATAGAAGGCATTGAATGGATAAGGATATTATACACACATCCAAGGCATTTTTACCCGGAACTTATTCATGTGATAAGTCAGCAGCATAAAATCTGCAAATACATTGATCTTCCTATACAACATATTAATGATATTATTCTGGCAAAAATGGGGCGAGGAGTAACTCATGCTTATATAGAGAGTTTAATCAACGATTTACGAAGTCATGTCAATCACCTGTTCTTAAGAACGTCTGTTATTGTCGGTTTTCCCGGGGAAACGGATGAACACTTTGCTGAGCTTTTGGAATTTGTAAAAACTATCCAGTTTGAACGGTTGGGGGTTTTTACTTACTCTAAGGAAGATAATACGCCTGCGGCAGCCTTCAAAAAACAAATACCTCAAAAGATTAAAGAACAGCGACTAAAAGAAGTCATGCTCACGCAGCAGGAAATTGTTTTGAAAAAACACAAAAACCTCGTGGGCAGTTCAGTTCCGATTATTGTTGATGAGAAGGATGAAAACAATGATGGATGGTTTGGCAGGACGTACGGGGATGCACCCGATGTTGATAGCAAAGTGATTATTCAGGGAAATCATGTAAAAGCGGGTGATATTAAAAATATGCTTATCACCGGCGCCATGGGATATGATCTGACAGCAAGTTCAATAAAAAATGGAAAGAGGATCAAATGAGTTCGTTTGATTTTTCAAGATGTGCGGCATTCAATCTGCCCAACCGATTGACCCTGTCGAGGCTCCTGCTGGCCATTGTATTCTTTATTTTTTTATCGTACCGTTGTTACACTATTGCGCTTATTGCGTTTAGCCTGGCATGGTCAACCGATTGGTTAGATGGTTATCTGGCACGCAAAAAAGGTCTCCTTACAGATTTTGGGCGTATTGCAGACCCATTTGTGGATAAGATTATCGTCTGTGGAGGATTTATATTACTCATTCAGCATGCCCATGATATCATACCATCGTGGATGGTTGTTGTGATTGTAGCCAGAGAATTTCTCGTCAACAGTCTGAGAAGCTATTCAGAATCAAAGGGGATTGAATTTGGAGCAACGATATGGGGGAAGGCAAAGATGTTTGTCCAGTCATTTACCATCAGCCTGATCTTGTTGTTCTTTGCCCATCTTCAGCACCTTATAGTCATCAAACAGGGAATCATAGTTATGCTCTGGATTACGGTCATTATCACCCTCGTATCGGGAATCACCTATATGGTGAAAGCCGGCCCTGCAATCCTGACGAAGTAGCGATGTTATAGAATAACATTGATTATCCTTCAAATTTAAATCCTTTCTCAAACCCAAAGTTTAATGTAGAGACGCATTGCATGCGTCTCTAATTTGTCAACCTTTTTTTAGACGCACAGCAGTGCGTTTGTGCCTTCTAAAAGGCGGGTTCAAGTTGCAAACCCCAACCCGCGGAGGACGCAATGTCTTGCGTCTTGGAATGCACATGGTTGTAATACACGGAGACGCATAGCAATGCGTCTCTACAGCCATGTAGGATGGGCGAAGCGAACCCATCGTTTCGTTATCTTTTTTAGAGGGACAACCTTTCAGGCTACTTTTAATCCAATACACATCCTTATCGCAGCGTTTACTTCTTTTAACAAGTCCTCAAGGTTGACAGGATTGATTTGCACTGCCTGTCCCAGGCTGATTGTCCTGGCCAGAGTGTTTAGGAGGATAGGGTTTTTTAATTGTTTGAATCCAAATACAACTAATATATCGAGGGTTTGTGGATATTGCTTAATGAGTTGATAGACGTTTGTGCCGGCTGTTGCGATTGTAATTTGCTCTGTCGAATCTTCTTCTACGTTAAGCCGCATCGTTTTCCAGGCATTTATGCCAAAACAGAACATCGCTGCGTACTCGACAAAACCGCTGATTCCCATAAGAGGATAAAATTGTGGATACAGGTGAGTGGAAACCGGTTGTGCGACGACCCTGAATAAACACCCGATGTTAATCAGCACGAATGTTGCGTTAAGTAGTTTCGTACTGCATAATTTCACACCTTTACTCAGGGGAATCATCTTGGAAGCACATCCCAGGATCATCATGCTGATGAATCCGATAAAGATGGCATGTCGGTATGCGCCAAACAAGGCATGAGAAGTCCGTTCCCCCGACAGGGTTTCATAAATAGTAAAACTCAGCAGTGCACTTTCTGAAACAAACAGCCATATAAGAGCGGCTCTAATATATTTTCTGAATCCAGTGGGCAAATTAGGGTTATTCTTAATTGCCTTTTTACTGTCAAACAAATTCAAATTATATATGAATAAAAATACCCCAACGGTCTCCAGAATCCCTGATATTAAAAATATCGCATTAAAAAAACCATAGAGATTATCAGTATATTCCCGGTAAAACCCGGATATCGTTCTTAATGCAATAGAGATATTTAGTATGTAGAGAACGTATGCGCTTATTTTTTTGTTTGGCTCCTGTATGCCCAGGAAAATTGGCAGCGTCTTTGTAAATATTCCAATTATGACCATGCAGGCAAACCCCATAATCTGGATATGCCGAATGGGGTCCTTAAAGACTTCGGGGATGTATGTGTTTCCTACAACGGTAAAATGGAAGTATAAGGCGACAAACGCTATTGCCTGAAGGATAAACCAGAGATAACTGGACAAGAGAAACCCTTCGTAAGCTTCGTACTTCTCTTTTCCCGATGAGAAATACGTCCTGCAAATAACGTAGATAAAAATGGCTATAGAAGCGACTTGGAAAATACAACCAATCAGGGCGGGAATCTTTAAGAAAAAAAAGCCCGTGTAATGCGAGATTGTCTTAAAAACAAAGGAGAGGAAAATACCTGCTAGCATTAAAAAGAAGGATTTGTAAGCCAGTGGCGAGCTATAGAGCATGGAATTCCAAAACTTGGGTAATGCAAAATATGAAATTCCCATGATAAACAACCCAACCCATCCATATACCTGCGTATCACCGTGTGTTTCTGTAAGTATCCAGGCTACAGAAGAAAGGGAATTTCGAAACGCCGAGTAGGCCAGTAGAGATGCACCATAGAGGCATCCAGTTGAAAGCGCTATGATAATGGCTGTTTTAACAAAGATTTCATACACATGTTCGGTTTCCGGTTTGGTAATGGCAACCTCAGCGTTCGAATCAACTTCTCCATTGATAAGTTTTTGAAGGTCATTAATAAGTTGTGAGGGATTGATATTGTGCATCCTGGCGAAGAAGGAAAGAGGCTTATCGGGGAGGACGTTACTACCGCACATGATACCGTACGTCTCAAAAATGCGGCGGGTGACAGGGTGTTTTTCAACAACCTCTTTGACAGTACTTTCTTGCCTTATCCTCTCCATAGATGAAATTCCTTCCGTCTTTGATAATATTTTAGAGGCATTTTATAAAATAACATGAGTGAAAACATCTTGTAATTTATTCAATGCAAAGTAATAATATGAAATAATTTTGATTTAATATATCAGATGTGCAAAATGTGTCAATGACATTTTCTATACGACAATAGGGTTCTTGCAGAAATAACTATGTTCTATTCTATACTAACCCCACACCGACTCCTCCTCCTCGGTTTTATTTTTATCATTTTTGTAGGCGCCTTTCTTTTAACGCTTCCTATAGCTTCTACCAGTGGCAATGCACAATCTTTCATTGATGCCCTGTTTGTAGCAACCTCAGCTATCTCTACCACCGGATTGACGGTTGTTGATTTGGGTAGTTTTTATTCTTTTTTTGGGCAGATCGTTATTCTTGTGTTGATCCAGATAGGGGGACTGGGATATATGATTTTCGCCGTCACGATCGTGTTGCAACTCGGCGTTAAGTTGTCACTCGGTGGAAAACTGATCCTGGAAGAATCCCTCAGTAGTCCTCCTTATGAAGAAGTCTACCACTTCAGCAAAGTAGTAATCTTTATTACCTTCATATTCGAGTTTTTAGGAGCAGCGGTATTAAGCCTGTATTGGATGAGAGATTTTCCCATAGAACATGCCGTCTATTTAGGAATATTTCATTCAGTCTCTGCCTTTTGTACAGCCGGTTTCAGCTTATTTCCTGACAACCTGAGCGTTTATCGTGATAGTATTGTCATAAACGTGATAATCGGCATGCTTTGTATTGTCGGAAGTGTTGGGTTCTTTGTCATCTATGATGTGTATAATATGGTGTCTCGGAAAAAACGTGAAGATGAAACACCTAAGAAACTCCTGGTTCATACAAAACTGGTATTAATCATGCTTCCAATACTTATAATCACAGGAGCGTTACTGATATATCTATCTGAATGGAATACCCCATTGCCATCGTTTAAAGACAGAATTTTAACATCTACATTTCAGGCAATCGCAGCATCCACCACAACAGGTTTCAATACGTTGGATACGGGGACGGTGAAAACTTTGGGATTAGCCACCATGGTTATGTTGATGTATATTGGAGCTTCTCCAGGTGGCACAGGGGGTGGAGTTAAAACTACCACCTTTGGACTATTGATTTTGTCTATTATCTCTGTTATATCCATGAAGGATGAATTAATATTGTTTAATAGGCGTATATCCCCCAGGACCAAAGACAAGGCATTTGCTATCTGTACCATTGCCCTGCTCCTTATAGCATTGGATGTCCTTATTTTATCAGTAACTGAAAATGCCTCATTTATGGAAATAGTATTTGAAACTGTCTCTGCATTTGGGACTGTTGGGCTTTCTACTGGCATTACACCTGCGTTAAGTTTTACAGGCAAGATTGTCCTTGTCGTTACAATGCTCATTGGCAGGGTAGGCCCTCTTGCTATAGGATTTTCCATCAGGGGCAAATGCAGGCTGGTACCGATTAAATATCCGGAAGGGGGGATATTGGTTGGATGACGAGCTAGAGACAGGTTTAAAACCTGTCTCTACGTTTGGTTTTTATTTTGCTTATTTCAGGCTATTTTGCTATTTATAGATATCAAATTAGATTGGGTTTTGTCTCACAAATCCCAACAACTTTTTCTTGTTCATGTGAACTAATTACACACCCCTTTATTCCCTCTTTTTAGAGGGGACTTGCGTTCTCCCCTCTATCAAGAGGGGTCGGGGGTGTGTCGGAAACCAACGAATGCTTCGACACGCAAGTTTGAAATTAGTATACGTTTAAAAATGCAAGGAGATCACATGAGACAATTTGCCGTAATTGGTTTAGGAAGGTTTGGTCGTAAGGTGGCAGAAACACTTGCTAAAAAGGGCGCCCCTGTTCTTGCGATTGACAGTAATCAGGAGTTGGTAAGCAGAGTAAGTGACCTTGTTACTAAGGCAGTTCAGATAGATAGCACCGATGAGCAGTCACTTGTTGCCAGTGGTGTAAAGGATGTGGATGTGGCAGTGGTAAGCATGGGTGAGGATGTCGAATCGAGTATTCTAACGACGGCTCTGCTCAAAAATCTGAATATTCAAGAAATTGTTGCACGGGCGTGTACCCCGCTTCATGCCCAGATATTAAAGATGGTGGGAGCTACCCGTGTCGTATATCCTGAAGAAGATATGGGCATTCGTGTGGCCAACAGCATACTTTCTCCGGGTGTGCTGGAATATATTGAATTAGGCGCAGATTATACCCTCGCAGAGATTGAGGCAAAAAGTGAAGATATTGGACGTACAATTAATGAGTTGGATTTAAAGTCAAAATATGGAATCAATGTCATTATTGTAAAAAGAAGGGTATTTGAAGTAAGAGAAAAGACGGGTGAAACCGTAGTAAAAGAAGTAAAAGTTTTGCCTACATCCGATTATAAAATTCAAGAGGGAGACCTCCTCGTTGTTGTGGGCAACAGTAAGGATGTTGAATCCTTCGAAAAACACATGAAGTAATTTGAGAAGAAAATACAACCCCTTGAATCCTCCTTTTTTAAGGGGGACTTTAAAAATTCCCCTTAGAAAAGGGGGCAAGGGGGTTGTATTCTGCGTTGCATCCGTTGTCAAGGTGGCTGAACTGTTACCACTCATGAGAAGGTTGCCAAATGCAACCTGATTTAATACATGCGAAGTATTGCACTGACTAATCAAAAAGGCGGCGTAGCCAAAACAACGACCACCGTGAATCTGGGCGCCTGCCTTGCACAGATGGGCAAAAAGGTGCTCGTTGTTGATTTAGATCCTCAGGGGAATTTGAGTTCATGGCTGGGTCTGGATATCCATAATCTCGAACGTTCCATGTACAATGTATTTTTGGAAGAAGTCCATTTTGAAGAAATCCTGACGAAAACATGCGTTGAGAATATGACCCTGGCCCCTTCGAATGTCGCACTGGCTGGAGTAGAAAGGATCTTGGCCCATGAAAAGGGACGAGACCTCATCCTGCGAAAGCGTATGTCTACCGTAGTAAACAAATACGATTACATTCTGTTGGATTGCCCGCCTTCATTGGGGCTGATCACTATTAACGCACTAACCTTTGTTAGGGAGGTCTTCGTTCCTTTAGAGACAAAGGTACTGGCCTTAAATGGTCTCGTAACCCTGATGAATACCGTACAGGTGGTAAAAGAAAGGTTGAATCACAGCCTGGAAGTAACCGGTATTATTGCCTGCCGGTTCGATGGCCGGACAAACCTTAGTAACGAGGTATTTAACCAGATCAAAGAACGTTTTAAGGACAAGGTCTTTGATACTATTATCAAGGAAAATACACGCCTGGCTGAATGCCCTATTTCCGGAAAGCCTATTACCTTGTACGCACCGGATAGTTCTGGTGCTATCGATTATACGAATCTGGCAAAAGAAGTAGTACAGAGAGAAAAAAATATCTAAAAGGTAAAATCACATCACAGACCCCATCTAATAAAAATCCCTTTGCACTCTTGATAATTTTCAATTTTTATCCTTCCTCAGTGCAATTTAACCTAAGCGGTTATTTTTGTTGTTCTATATTCCGAGTTCGTCAAGCTGTATACATACTACAATTCAGCTTAAATCGTTTATTCGCCTTATTCTATTGGAAAATGTCATTGACATTAATTTTGTAAATATGTAAAATGCCAACTGTCGTTGTGACAGATACTTGCATTATAAGTGTTTAATATTGTCATGAAAGTGAAACAAAATATTTATGTACGTTGGAATCGATATTATAGAAATAAAGCGCATTGAAAGGTTATTTTCTGCCAATGAGGGTTTTTTGCGAAAAATTTACACTGAAAAAGAAGTAGAATATTGTAAGCCCAAAAAGAACAAATATCAGCATTTTGCAGCTCGCTTTGCTACAAAAGAAGCCATGTTCAAGGCATTGGGGACTGGTTGGGTCGGTAAAATGAAATGGACGGATATCGAACTGTTAAACGACGACAATGGCAGGCCCTACGTGAATCTTTATGGAAGTGTAAAAGAATTGGCAGATAGTAAACATATTGGTGATATTGCTGTATCATTGTCACACTGTCAGGATTATGCCATTGCACAGGTACTCTTGGTGCCAAAAAAAGAGGAACGTTCATGAAAAAGCTCGTACTGATTAACCCACATCCGATTGGGAATGTTGGTGAGGAAAATGTCTCCGTATTAAATCAAATGCCCGTGAATCTCGGGTATCTGAAGGTATTGACGCCAAAACACTGGCAGGTTGATATTATAGATGAAACCCAGGGGCTTGCGATTGACGATACAGGGAATATTACCTTTGGTGAAGCTGACCTTGTTGGCATTACATCGGTGAGTTATCAGGCACATCGTGCATATCAAATAGCAATTGCCTGTAAAAAAAGGGGTATACCTGTGATTATGGGTGGCATTCATGTCACCAGTTATCCTGAAGAAGCGGCAAAATACGTGGATTGTGTTGTGACCAGAGAAGCAGTAACCACATGGGAAAAAATTATTAACGATTTTGAAAATGGATGTCTCCAAAAAAGGTACGACGGCGTTCTGACTCCTATGGAGTTATATCAGGGATTACGTCCCGATAGGAAATATTTAAAGGATAAATATAAATACCGATATTCAGGTATTATAACAACTGCGGGGTGTCCCTTTAGCTGTGAATTCTGCTCGGTACCTCAGTTCCAGGGCAGGAAATATCGTGAAAGGCCGATTGAAGACGTCCTTGATGAGTTCGAATCCATCAAAGGTCAATATCGAGGTTTGATATTAACGGATGAAAATTTTTATGGGCATAGCAAAAAATCCAATGAGCGTGTCCGAGACCTTTTCAAGGGAATGGTTGAAAGAGGAATTTACCAAAACTGGTTCGGTTTTACATCTCTCAATATCTATCAGGACGACGAAACCCTTGAATATATGAAGAAGAGCGGGTGTGTCGGGGTATTAATTGGGATCGAATCCATCAATGAAGAAGCCCTGAAAACGATGAATAAAAATGTAAACTTGCGCATCTCGATCGAGAATTATTTTGAAGCCATTGCCAACATCCGTAAACACGGTCTTGCTGTTTGGGGAACGATGGTCTTTGGAAACGATGCCGATACCCCTGAAACCTTTAAACAGGTTGCAGATTTCGTCCTGGATTCGCACGTTGATATTATGACCTGCGGTATTCTGTGTCCGTTCATTAATACGCCGCTGTATCACAGACTGAACGGAGATGGAAGACTTTTCAGGACAGACTTCCCAGAAGATTGGAAGTATTACACGTCTCATCACCTAACCTATGTCCTTAAAAACATGTCTCTCCAGGAACTTATTGATGGCTTTCAATATTTATATGACAAGATTTACGCTACAGAAGTATTACGGCAAAGGTTCCAGAATGCAAAAGAAGTACATAAAGATAACATGAATGCCGCCATGTTTGCATTCAGGGTAAATCTGGACTGGCAGAGTGTCTATCAACACTTGATTCAAAATTTAAAAGAACTGCAAGCATCGGGGTTTTACGATGAGGCATTGAAGCGTTATAATCAAGTGAGAAAACAGGTGATAAAGAAGGAATTAACACACGTTGAGGTTTCGTCCTAAATCAAACTAAACAATGAGGTGGATATGCCATCAGTAAAAGACAAAGTTGATACTCTCGAAAGGGTACTTGAGGAATATATTAAAAATGTAGGCAATGCCCAGATGCAAACTGAGAGAGAAATGAGAGGATTTAAAGATGAGATGCGAGGATTTAAAGATGAGATGCGAGAATTTAAAGACGAGATGCGAGAATTTAAAGACGAGATGAAAGAATTTAAAGACGAGATGAGAGAAGACAGAAGGAATATGAATAAAAAATGGGGGGAAATTGTCAACAAAATGGGAACGTTGGTTGAAGACATTGTAGCGCCAAACATCCCAAGGATTGCGCGAGAATATTTCAAATGTGAAGATATGGAATTTTTCGGTTTAAGGGTAACTAAAAGAAATTCAAAAGACAAATCAAAAAGCAGGGAGTTTGACATAATAGCAGTATGTGGCGATACGGTAATAATAAATGAAACCAAGTCTTCTCCGAGGGTTGATTATATAAACGAGTTTCTAGAGATACTGAAAGAGGTTTGCGAGTACTTTCCTGAGTATGAAAGTAAAAAAATAATTCCAATATTTTCTTCCCTCTACATTCCTGAAAATGTGGTAACGTATCTTACCAAGGTCAAAATTTACGCTATGGCTATGAAGGACGATGTAATGGATTTACTGAATCCCCACATTTAATTCGATTGCATCCGTGTTGTTATGTTATAGAAAAAACGAATATGTCTAAGGTCGTAATTACAGGATTGGGATTGGTTACGCCCGTTGGGGTTGGCGTCAAGCAGAGCTGGGAATCGTTCATACATGGCAGGAATGGAGCGAATGAGATGAAGTCATTCGATACCTCCCAATATAAGGTGCATCGTTCCTGTGAGGTAAAAGGCTTCCAACTAGACATAGAGCTGGAAAATCAGATCAAGGAAAACACTATCCATAAATATGTCTACTATGCAGCCAGAGAGGCGTTGCAAGAAAGCGGTTTACTAAATGATAATAATTTCGATAAAGAGCGATTCGGTATCGCCATTGGAACATTAGCAGCCGAATTGACGCCTTTTGAAAGGCTTCTGAGGTTAGACACTTCAAAAAAAGATAACGGTTTTGATAAAATCGTTGCAGCCGTTTATCCCCCCAATTCTATCACAAACATCATTGCCCAATATTTTGATTTTGAAGGTCCAACCATGATCTCGCTGAATGCCTGTTCATCAGGGAATCACGCCATTGCCTGGGCGTGTGAGCTTCTTATGGAAAACAAGGTGGACGTGA
>Ga0209324_10003758_pt1 | contig 10440 bp, 12 predicted proteins | sample Rifsed19ft3_FD_184015 | JGI IMG/M metagenome (GOLD analysis project Ga0209324, IMG submission 184015) | Soil microbial communities from Rifle, Colorado, USA - sediment 19ft 3 (version 2) | ecosystem: Environmental > Terrestrial > Deep subsurface > Rock core/Sediment | place: Rifle, Colorado...
AAATACTCCTTTTCTTCGGATTTAAGTTCATCAAAATCTTTTTTCCTTCGTTCTATATCCCTCATCACAACATCTTTGCCCCGGGGGTCATTTTCAAACCCGATCTCTACAGCCTTTTTGTAAATATCTTTTAGTTTCATCACTTTTCCAAGAGTTCCCTTACCCGCTGATTCACAACTTTTCCATCTGCAGCACCCTGTACACGGGGCATAATTAGACGCATGACCTTCCCTATATCCTTTACACCCTCTGCAGATGATTCATTTATCGCCTCCATGATAATCCTGTCTAAATCTTCTGGCGATAGCTGGCCTGGCAGGTATAACTGCAGCATCGCCAGCTCCTGCCTTTCCTTTTCAGCGAGATCTTCTCTTCCTCCTTTCGAAAACAGATCTATTGATTCCCGCCTCTGTTTTGTGAGTGTAGAGATCATAGATATTATCTCCTCATCAGACAAATCTTTTCTCTTCTCAACCTGCTTATTCTTTATGGCTGCCTTTACCATCCTTAAAACAGATGTTTTAAGACTATCAGAACTCTTCATCGCTGCCTTTAAATCATCATCAATTCTCTGCTGAAGAGACATTACCGTGAACTCATTCTGGTTCTTTTAAATGCCTTTTTCCGGGCAGCGATAGCCTTTTTCTTGCGCTTTACACTTGGCTTCTCATAGTGCTCTCTCTTCTTTATCTCGGAGAGGATTCCCTCTCTTTCACACTGCTTTTTGAACCTTTTCAGTGCATTTTCAAAGGAGTCACTCTCTGTAACCTTTACAACGGGCATCCATATACCCCTCCCCTCTGTTTTGTAATTTTTATTGAAGTTAATTCTAACAATTTGCAATTTTTCCTGTCAATGTTATTGAGTATAATCAGGTTACAAGAGGGGGAAAAAACCTTAAAACAATATTTGTAAGATATACTCTTACAGAAGAAACAGCCAAATTCCTACAAAAAAATCAGAATTCGACTGATATTGTACTATTGAAGCTCACGATAAAATAACCTTCAAACAGAAAACAGTCATGTTTTACAAGATACACTCAAAACAGGTGGTAATCATAGGAGGTGAAAGAGAAAATGCAAAAACCAGATATAAAAAAGAACAATGAAAAAACAACAGAAGTATCTTTGAATGAAGCCATCGGAATCTCTCTTGCTCATGACATTACTGAGATTAGGCCTGGTGAATTTAAAGGGAGGGCGTTCATGAAGGGACACGTAATAACAGATGAAGACATAGAACACCTCAAGCGTTTGGGAAAAGAGAGGATTTTTGTATTAGACCTCTCAGAAGACGATGTCCATGAGGATGATGCTGCAACTACAATTGCAAATGCACTTTCTGGGCCTGGAGTTAAATCAGACGGGCCGCCTAAAGAGGGAAGGATTAACCTTATTGCAGAAAGAAATGGATTATTCAAAGTAGATAAAGAAGCACTTTTGATGTTTAACATGCTTGATGATGTTATGTGTGCCACAATTCATACAAACACCATGGTACGGAAAGGGCAGAAAGTTGCAGGTACGCGGGCAATACCTCTTGTTGTGAAGAAGAGACTCATTGAGGAAGCAGCAATAATTGGCAATGGCATACTTAAAGTAAAAGAACTCAAAAAACCTAAAGTAGGGGTACTCATAACTGGCAACGAAATTTATTGTGGAAGGATACAAGATGCCTTTGCACCAGTACTGAGAAAAAAGATATCGGACTTCAATGGCGAGATCTTAGGTATTCATTACGAGCCTGACAATATTCTTTCAATTGAAAGGAGGCTCCAGGAGTTAATATTAAAGGGAGTAGATCTTCTTCTTGTCACGGGCGGTATGTCTGTTGACCCTGATGATGTAACACGATTCGCTATAAAGAGACTTGGCGCACAGGAAATTCATTATGGCGCAGCAGTACTTCCAGGTTCTATGGTCCTCATTGCCTATATTGATCATCTAAATAAAACAATCCCGCTTATTGGAATTCCAGCCTGCGGAATATTTCATGAAGTCACAGTCTTTGACCTTCTCCTCCCACGAATTCTTTCAGGAGAATATGTTGGAAGAAAAGAGCTTTCAGAGATGGGCCACGGCGGTTTATGTCTGAATTGCAAGGAATGCCATTACCCTCTTTGTCCTTTTGGGAAATAAAAATAAAGCAAGTTTTTTGAAAGGAGAGATGTATGATTACTCTTGAAATTAACCAGAAAAAATATCAGATGGATGTTAACCCTGAAACTCCATTACTCTGGGTTATTCGCGATACTATTGGGCTGACAGGTACGAAATACGGGTGTGGCAAAGCACTATGTGGTGCCTGCACCGTACATGTGGACGGAGAAGCAATTCGTTCCTGTGTTACTCCTGTGTCATCAGTTGCTGAAAAAAAGATTACTACCATAGAGGGACTCTCAGCCAATCTGGAGCATCCTTTGCGGAAGGCATGGATAAATGAAGATGTACCACAGTGCGGCTATTGTCATTCAGGACAGCTCATGCAAGCAGCAGCCCTGCTGAAAAATAATCAAGATCCAAGTGATGAAGACATTGACAGAGTAATGTCAGGTAACCTTTGCCGCTGCGGAACATATCAGCGTATCCGCATAGCCATTCACAAGGCTGCAAAGATGATAAAGGAAGGAGGAAAGAAATGAGCGAAATCATTAATATAAGCTTGAGTCGCCGTGACTTTCTAAAAAACACCGCGGTGATTGGAGGTGGACTTGTACTTGGTTTCTCCCTTAGCAATTCATCCTGTGATGCTGCATCAGCGACATTTGTGCCAAATGCCTTTATTCGCATTGGCACTGATGACACGGTTACAATCATCGTTAATCATTCTGAAATGGGTCAGGGGGTTTACACATCTCTGCCCATGCTTATCAACGAAGAACTCCAGGCTGACTGGAGCAAGATAAAAATTGAATCAGCGCCGGTAGACCCGGCTTACAATCATACTGAATGGGGAATCCAGGGAACAGGAGGAAGTACAAGTGTCAGAACCGAATGGCAGCGTTTGCGCAAGGTGGGAGCCGCAGCCCGGATAATGCTGATAGAAGCTGCAGCAGATACCTGGAAGGTTAACCCTGCAACCTGCAGGGCAGAAAAGGGTTATGTGGTTCATGATAAGACAAAATGGAAACTGTATTATGGTCAGTTGGCAGAAAAGGCAGCTCAAATGAAGCCACCGCTGAATGTTCCTTTAAAAGCAGAAAAAGATTACAAAATTATTGGTAAGTCAATGAAGCGTCTTGACACTCCTGAAAAAATAAATGGTAAGGCAATCTTTGGTATTGATGTCAGGATTCCCGGTATGCTTACCGCAGTAGTTACTCATCCCCCTGTCTTTGGCGGGAAAGTAAAAAGTTACAATGATGAAAAGGCAAAATCAGTTCCTGGTGTCAAGGCTGTTGTGCAGATTGAATCCGGAGTTGCTGTTGTAGCTGAAGGTTTCTGGCCGGCAAAGGTCGGGACTGATGCATTAGAAATTGTCTGGGATGAAGGTGCCCTTGCAAATCTTTCAACAGAGGAAATGCAAAAACAATACGCAGCACTTGCGAAAAAACAGGGTGCTGTTGCTCGTAAGGAAGGAATATCTCCATACGAAATCATGGAAAAGGCAGCAAAGCAAATTATGGCTGAGTATGAAGTTCCTTACCTTGCTCATGCAACCATGGAGCCTTTAAATTGTCTTGTTGATCTTCGAGATGATAGCTGCGAAATCTGGACAGGAACCCAGTTCCAGACTGCAGACAGGAATGCAGCAGCACGCATTGCAGGACTCAAACCAGAACAGGTCAAGCTTAATACAACCCTGTTGGGTGGCGGGTTTGGCCGTCGTGCTAATCCCCATTCGGATTTTGTTGTTGAGGCAGTACATGTTGCAAAAGCAGTGAAAAAGCCTGTGAAAGTAATCTGGACTCGCGAGAACGACATTAGGGGAGGTTACTACCGGCCGATGTGGTTCGATCGTATCTCTGCAGGACTTGATAAGAAGGGCAATCTGATTGCCTGGCATCATACCATTGTAGGCCAATCAATTATAGAAGGAACACCATTTGAACAATCTCTCATGATTCACGGTTTCGATGAAACATCTGTTGAAGGAGCGAACGACATTCCCTATGAGATACCAAACATTCTTGTTGACTTGCATAGCCCGAAAATCGGTATACCAGTACAGTGGTGGCGTTCAGTTGGCCATTCTCACACTGCCTTTGTTGTCGAAAGTTTTATTGATGAAGTAGCACACACTGCCGGGAAAAACCCGTACGAGTTCCGTCGGAAATTACTTACCAAGCAAAAACGCCATCTCGGAGTACTCGATCTTGCTGCACAGAAAGCTAACTGGGGCAAACAATTACCTCAGGGCCACGGCCTTGGAATAGCTGTGCACAAATCATTCGGCAGCTATATCGCACAGGTAGCAGAGGCATCCGTAAACCAGGCAGGCGAGATACATATCCATAAAGTGGTTTGTGCAATTGACTGCGGAAAAGTGGTCAATCCTGACACGATTAAGGCACAGATGGAATCAGGAATTGTCTTCGGGCTTTCAGCCGCCCTCCACGGCGCTATCACCTTTAAAGATGGACGGGTTGAGCAGAGCAATTTTGATGATTACCCGATTCTCCGGATTAACGAGATGCCCAAGGTGGAAGTTTACATAGTACCAAGCCATGAGCCACCAGGAGGAGTTGGTGAGCCTGGTGTACCACCTATTGCACCAGCAGTGGCAAATGCCGTATTTGCTGCTGCAGGAATCCGTTTGCGTAAACTTCCCATGACACCTGAAACTGTTAAAGAGGCAAAAAAATCCGCTCAAATACCATATCCTGCATAGATGAAGAAAAATATTTAAATAGAATGGATTAAACATAGTAATGATAATATTGATTAATTTATCAATAAGGAGGCCATTATGAAATACTTACTTTCCATAATTTTTATCCTCTTTTTGGCAACAAATGTTCATGCCAAACTTCATACGGAAACCATTGAGTATAAAGAAGGGGATACAGTCCTGGAAGGCTATCTGGCATATGACGATGCAATCAAGGGAAAACGACCTGGTGTGATGGTCGTCCATGAATGGACTGGTCTTGGACCTTATGTAAAAAAACGCGCCAATCAACTTGCAAAACTCGGGTACATCGCCTTCGCAGCAGACATCTACGGGAAAGGTGTGAGACCAAAGGATCATGAAGAGGCAGCCAAGGTCTCCGGTATATATTTTAAGGACCGAAGTCTCATGAGGGCACGTGCTAAAGCAGGCATGCAGGTGCTTAAAAACCATGAACTCACTGATAAAAGTCATCTTGCTGCTATGGGTTACTGTTTTGGAGGAACGACAGTGCTTGAGCTTGCACGGAGCGGAGCAGATATTGCAGGTGTAGCAAGCTTTCATGGTGCCATTGCCACACCAAATCCTGATGATGCGAGAAATATTAAGGCAAAGGTACTTGTCTTTCATGGTTCAGAAGATACCTTTGTTCCTCAGGAAGCTGTACTTGCCTTTCAGAATGAGATGAGAAAAGCAGGTGTTGACTGGCAGATGGTGATCTTTGGAGGAGCAGTGCATAGTTTTACTGTTCCCGAGGCTGGCAATGATCCTTCAAAGGGCATGGCGTACAATGAAAAGGCAGACAAGCGCTCATGGGAGATGATGAAACTCTTTTTAAAGGAAATATTCAGGTAAACCCGAATAATACAGACATTGCTTTCGCCTCTGCGAATCCAATGAGTCGGAAATGTACATTATTCATAAATTAAAATAAGAAAGGGAGGGCATAGTATTTGAGCGGATTTTTTGCTGATATTCCAATGTGTATATTCTAATATAAAGAGGCAAAAGCCTCGGAGTCCCGATCTTATCGGGACGAGAATGAGCGAAAATATTATGCCCTCCCTTTCTTTGGATAAATTGCTATGGATATTTATGAAGAAATATTGAGGTTGAAACAGGCAGGTAGGGCATCTGCTATTGCAACGATTGTCCAGTGCTCTGGCTCGTCCCCGCAGAAGGAAGGGGCAAAGATGCTCATCAGGGATGATGGCTCTACTGTTGGGAGCCTCGGTGGCGGATGTATTGAAGCAGAAGTAATTCAGACATCGTTGCAGGCAATTAAGGATGACTGTCCTCTAACTATTCCTTTTGAACTTACAGAAAAACATGGCGGTCTTGTGTGCGGTGGAAAAATCCTTGTCTACATAGAACCCATTCTTCCTGAGCCACACCTTATTATTCTTGGTGCCGGTCATGTAGGGAAGGCATTGTCAAAGGTAGCAAGGTTTTCAGGATTCAGGGTTACGGTGGTCGATGACAGGGAAGAATATGCAAACAGGGACAATGTGCCTGATGCAAATGATATTGTTGTGATTGATTTTGAAAACGTCTTTTCAAAAGTTCCTGTCGATCAAAATACATATATTGTTATTGCTACACGCGGTCATAATCATGACTTTGATGCATTGAAGGTAGCATTAAGCACAGAGGCAAAATATATCGGCCTCCTCGGGAGCAAGAGGAAAAAAGCACTTCTCTTCAAGACCCTTAAAGAAGATGGTTTCGCTCAGAAAGACGTTGACAGGGTAATAACTCCTGTAGGACTTTCTATTGGTTCTGTTACTCCTGAGGAGATAGCCATAAGCATTATGGCTCAGATAATCAAACACAGGAGGGAAAATGTCCATCCAGATCTCAGCAATCCTCCTTGCAGCAGGTTCATCGAGGAGGATGGGACAGCCAAAACAACTCCTTCCTCTTCATGATAAACCAATTATCAGACATTGTCTTGATAATCTCATAGCATCAGGTATTGAAAACATTGTTGCAGTCCTTGGTTACCATGGAGATGAAGTTCTCGCTGCTATTCAGGAAATGCCTGTTCAGATTGTATTTAATGAAAATCAGGAAAGTGAAATGGCAGAGTCTGTAAGAATCGGTCTTCGTGCTATTGCTGAGAAATCATCAGGAGTCTTAGTATGTCTCTCTGATCATCCTTTAGTATCAGTTGATACGTTAAAAAGCCTTATGCAATGCTTTCTCGAAACTCCTGATAAAATCATCATCCCTCTCTATAAAGGGAAAAGAGGCCACCCTACCCTCTTTCCAAGAAATGTTATTGAAGAAATCTTTGAGGCCGGCACATTAAGGGATATCATAGATAAAAACAGGAGCAGATTAAAATTTCTGAATGTTCAGGATGAAGGAGTTATTCTCGATATGGATACGAAAGAAGATTATGATAAGGTTCTTAAGAAAATAGGGAGTTAACTCAGCGCTATAATATAACATGTCATCAATTTTCAGTAGCCTTGATGATTTTTTAAAGAAAACCCTCTGGGAAATCAGAGAGAACTCTACAGCAAAACTTAGAAATCTTCTTGTTGTTCTGCGACTTCTTTATAAAATAGGGCAGGAATTTCTCAATGGTGAGATAACTCGACGGGCATCCAGCCTTGTTTTTACGACACTTCTTACAATTGTCCCGGTCCTGGCTATCGCATTCTCTGTTCTCAAAGCGTTTGGTGTTCACAACATGCTTGGACCTGTCTTAAGTAATTTCCTTGAACCTCTGGGAGAGAAAGGAGATAGGTTAGCTTTTGCTATCATCAGGTACGTCAATAGAATAAACGTTGGTCTTCTCGGGACGATTGGGCTCGCCAGTCTTGTTTACACTGTGACGAGTACCGTACAACAGGTTGAGAGTGCCTTTAACTACCTTTGGCAAATAAGGGAAAAGAGGAGTCTTCTGGAGAGGTTCAGGGATTACATGAGCGTGCTTTTAGTGGGGCCGGTCCTTATTGTCTCGGCGCTCGGTATCACCACTTCAATTATGAGTAATGCAATAGTCCAGAAAATAACATCTGTAGAGCCGTTCGGCACTGCCCTTTTTCTCTTTGGAAAGATTCTTCCCTACTTTTTAATAAGTGCTGCATTTACCTTGATGTATTACTTGCTACCCTATACCAAAGTTAAATGGAAATCAGCATTCGTCGGAGGTGTCTCTTCAGGTATTCTGTGGGAAGCAGGAAGCTGGGCATTTGCCAGCTTCATAGTAACATCGATGAAGTACTCAGCAATATATTCCGGTTTTGCAATTATCCTGCTGTTTATGATCTGGCTTTATTATAACTGGCTGATACTTCTCATAGGCTCAAAGGTATCCTTTTATCATCAGTTCCCTGTGCTCCTCAATATACGAGATGAGCGGATACTATATAGCGAATGGTACATGCAGCGGTTGGCAATTATACTCATGTATCTCATCGGGTATAACTATTTTCATGATAAGCCCCGATGGACTTTGCCGGCCCTCATTGAACGTCTGCAGATTCCCAAGGCCGCGGTGCAGGATATACTTGAAGGTTTGGAGAAGAAAGGGCTCATACTCAGGGTTGACACTGACAAGACCTTTGTACCGGCCCGGGACATTGAGGCTATAAGACTCAGTGAAATTGTCCATAGTGTCAGAGGTGAGTTTCAGGTTGCATACTCGCCTCTAAAAGATTTTGTGGCCCTTCCCGGGATAGAGAAAATCATGAGTGAGATGGAAAATTCTATCAATGATATCCTATCAAAAGAAACCCTTAAAGGATTGATTACTTCACATATGCATGACATAAAAACCAAAGAGACTATTTGAATAGTAGAAGCAAATAGAAGTATTGTTGACTTCTTCATCAAATATGCATGGCAGATGATTTTAAAGGGGTGCGACTTCCACCTGCCTATACGTGCGTTGGGAATTGAAACTACTTATAATTTACAGGAGAAATATGCTTAACGATTCCATCGGATGCGATTCGTGAACCGCTGGGTTTACGAATCGCATCCGATGGTTGGTTCGGCGTTCATATCCGTCTTTTGTTTTGATTTTCTATTACTGCCTCGATAACAAAGCATATTGCATTCCCTTTCCCTCTTGGAGGCATACATACTGGTAGAACTCGCAATTTAAGCAAGTGTCTATTTTCTGGGCGTATATGCCTTGTACCCTGCCTCCGCACAGTGTTCCTACCAGTGCCCAACAGATTCTCCCGCTGTTCTTACCTCTGTTAATGCCATCATATTTCTTCAATTCCGCGGCTGGACATATTCCAAGTTCAGATATGGTTTTGCCTCCTGGTTCTCGGCCGCACTTCTTGAATTCCCAACAATTCAGGATGCCAATCTGAGGCTTAAGGCCACTGGGTTTCGACTCCGCATCCCGACTATTCTGCTCAAGGCGAAGAATTCTTGACTCAAGCTCAGAATTCACTTTCTTGAGTGCCAGAATTTCTTTCTCCAGTTCTGCGATTTTCTGATTCAACTCATGCATGCCGATGCACCTTCTTCATTTCTCTGATTATTATACGCCGAACATTCTTTTTTATATTTATTTTATATGCTATTGAATATAAGACGCCAAGTCAAGAACTGTCAATATTTTTTAACTTCGAATACTTTAAAGAACATTAGGCTTTTCAAAAAAGGTTTGTCTCATAGTACATTATATGAAGCTATATAATTTACTAAAAAAGTTATCCAGTACGAGACATATATTTTCTAAACTAAAAAATGTGTCAGAATGCGATTGTCTATATCTATTTTCGGTTGTAATCAGCATAACAGCGACAAGTATAAAAAATGCAGATTTCAGCTTACTATAAGGAAGAGGTGAATGGACTTTTCATTTAGGTTGTTTTTAACCCTTGCTAATCATTAATTTGACAGCAGCCAGAAGACCAAGAATTCTGGTAGGACTTTTCAGACATCCAGGTAGATTTGTCATGCCGTAGAAAGTATAACATTTATTTCTTCTTTTCGTATTTTTTAAACAGGTATTTAAGAGCTTCCTCAATCAGTTCATTAGCAGGCTTTTCTTTATTAACAGCAAGTATCTTTAACTTCCGTAAAAGTTCCTTGTCTATCCTTGTTGTAAACATTTTTTTCACAAGGATATTTTAACATTTTTCTTGACTATTATGATTTATTGATGTATATACAGCATCAGAAATGATAATCCTATGGGATGAAAATTCAGAGGCGGAAATGCTGCCTCCAGTTGACCCCATACCCCAATTCCCTCCCCCCCCTGGAGGCAGCAGCCCTCATGAGAGACCTTCCATATGAAATATTATATTGCAGGGCAATATGTAAAAATCACTTTTTCGGGAAGTAAAAGGTAAAAGGGTTATTCATTAAAGGCTGTTTGCTCTACCTACTTATCCTCATTTTCAATATCCCTAAACTTTTATTGATTACTTCATCAAAAGCCGCATATCAGATTTTCTTAACGGAGTGCGCATAGCACCTGCAACTACACAGATCCCGGACTCGATGGGATATGACTATTTCCATTAGTAGCAGTGGCAGCAGTGCATCTCTCCATGAATTATGTTACCCGGTAATAATACGGGAAGTGTCCCTTCGTTTCCCCTACGGGCGTGGCCATTTCTTCTGCTG
>Ga0209324_10003760_pt1 | contig 10438 bp, 10 predicted proteins | sample Rifsed19ft3_FD_184015 | JGI IMG/M metagenome (GOLD analysis project Ga0209324, IMG submission 184015) | Soil microbial communities from Rifle, Colorado, USA - sediment 19ft 3 (version 2) | ecosystem: Environmental > Terrestrial > Deep subsurface > Rock core/Sediment | place: Rifle, Colorado...
TTCTCCCTTTGTATCGCGTGGTGATGATTCAGGTACAAATATCAAAGAATTGGATATCTGGGATGATGCCGGCATTAATCCGAAAGGAAAAGGCTGGTATTTTGAAACTGGTGCCAAAATGGGAGATACGTTACTCACAGCTAACCAGAAGAAAGCATACACCCTCTCTGATATGGGGACATTTCTAAATTATGAATCCAAAATTAATTTAAAGATACTCTTTAAAGGTGATCCTATATTGAGGAACAATTACAGTGTAATCGCAGTCAATCCCGAGAAATTTCCTGAGGCCAAATATAGGGAAGCAATGGATTTTATCGCTTTTGTCACTTCACACGAAGGACAACGGTTAATTGCAAATTATAAAAAACACGGTATAAGTCTTTTCTATCCGGATGCAGTCCCGTCACTGATGAATGTAAAAAAATAACAAAATCTGAGCTATTACGATAATAAAAGCATGGAGGATAAGTTATGAAAGGAGTCAGATTATTTTTAACGTTGGTTTTAATATTGACTATTTTCAGTGCCGTGAATGCATTTGCAGAAAGTGAGATAATCTGTGCTTCTACAACGAGCACGGAAAATTCAGGGTTATTTGCTTATATTTTACCCGTGTTTGAAAAGAAAACAGGTATAAAGGTGAAAGTTGTTGCCCGCGGTACAGGAGCAGCTATTGAGATGGGAAAGAGGGGCGATGCAGATATGGTTTTTGTTCATGCAAAGGAGCAGGAATTGAAGGCAGTGGAAGAAGGTTACTTTGTTAATCGGCATGATGTGATGTACAACGATTTTATCATTATTGGTCCAACGAATGATCCTTCAAAGATAAAAGGGATAAAATCTGCATCTGAAGCATTTCGCAAAATTGCAGAGAGTGGCAACCTTTTTGTATCACGAGGGGACAATTCAGGAACGAGCATGAAGGAACTATCTATCTGGAAAATAATAGGGATAGATCCGAAAGGTCAGAAGTGGTATCTTGAGGTAGGGCAGGGGATGGAAAAGACTCAGAGGATTGCAAACGAAAAACTCGCTTATACACTTACAGACAGAGGGACATGGCTCGCAACAAGAGAGAAAGACAAGCTCGAAATGGTAATCGTTCTTGAAGGTGATCCTGTTCTTTTCAACCAATATGGAGTCATGGCTGTGAACCCTGAGAAACAAAAACATGTAAAATACAAGGAGGCCATGGAGTTTATCAACTGGCTCATATCGAAAGAAGGGCAGGAGGCTATAGGGTCTTTTAAAGATAAACTCGGCAACCAGCTATTTATACCGAATGCAAAATAGAATCAAAATACAGAGGTGTCAGTGTTGGTTTTAATTGACTCCTGTATAATGATATTTTCTGCAGCTCGTCTCTTTCTCTGTCACTCCCGCTTGTCGGGAGTCCTTCCGGAAGAAAGATTCCGGACGAGCCAGAATGACAACTATGACAAAAATTATTATGATCCTGACACTAATTACTGACACTAATTATGGATTCGATTATAGAGGGTTTTAGTAAGGCTTTTTTTCTTATACTTCATTTTGATCCAGAGTTATTGGGTATAATTTTTTTGTCTCTTGAAGTTTCAGGAACAGCCCTTATATTAGCGACAATTCTCGGCCTTCCATTAGGTGCTCTGACCGGACTAAAGAAATTCCCCGGGAGAGGTTTTATGCTCAGTATATTAAATACCTTTATGGGACTTCCGCCTGTTGTAGTAGGACTTTTCCTGTACCTCTTGCTCTCAAGGAGAGGCCCTATCGGCTTCATGTCTTTGCTATATACACCTTCAGCAATGATCATTGCGCAGTTAATTCTTGCCTTTCCCATTGTGGCAGCCCTCTCACATTCTGCTATTGTAAAAATTGAGCCACTTATCAAACAGGCATCTTTAACTCTTGGTGCAACGCCATTTCAGGTGACAACTACAGTCATGAAAGAGGCACGATACGGGATAATGGCAGGCATCATTGCTTCTCTTGGAAGAGTCATGGCTGAAGTGGGAGCCATACTCATTGTTGGCGGAAATATTGCAGGTTACACAAGGGTTATGACAACAACGATTGCACTTGAAACAGACAAGGGGAATTTCGAACTTGCCCTGGCGCTGGGTATTATACTTCTTACAATTTCATTCATCATTAACATGGTACTCTATCTGATTCAGAGAAAAGGAGTCTTACAAACAGGGAAATGAACTTAACATTGGTTGTTTCTCGTATATGTAAAAGCTTCAATGCAAAACCCGTCCTGAAAGATTGTTCATTCTCCTTTGAAAAGAGCGGAACCTATGTATTAATGGGTCCCAATGGAAGTGGTAAATCAACGTTCTTCAGGATATGTGCCCTTCTCGAAGAGCCTGATGCAGGAGAGGTCAGATATTTTTCAGGAACAGAGATCGTGAAAAAGGATGTTCAATTGAGGCGCAGGATAACACTTTTACTGCCGAGGGTAGGGGTCTTTAACACCACTGTGTCTAAAAATGTTTCTTATGGGCTGAGGATAAGAAGGACAAAAGGGATTGAAATAAATGAGAAGGTTGATAAGGCGCTGGAGTTTGTTGGCCTGACCCATAAAAGGAATCAGAATGCCCTGACCCTGTCGAGCGGAGAAACACAGAGGATCGGTATTGCAAGAGCTATTGTTCTTGAACCTGAAATCCTCTTCCTCGATGAACCAACAGCATCTGTTGATCAAGAAAATACAGCAGCCATAGAGGATATCATTTTAAGAATGAAGGGAAAAGGGAGTTCAATAGTTATTATAGCAACACATGATATGCCCCAGGCAGAAAGACTTGCAGATAGGTTGTTAATTATGAAAGATGGGCGAATTGTTTCTACTTGATAGTTGCGAATTATCGGTTGTTTCTAATTCCCTCATATAGTATTCTATATAATCTATTTGACATTAAAATCGTAAGACTTGATTTTACTTTTGAGGGCTATAAAAGCTGAAGAATCAGTCCAATACGTCATGATGAACCCCGAATGTGTCATTCTGAACTTGGTTCAGAATCTCTTCGGGGCAGTCTTTTTTCAGGATCGGGGACCCTGAAATGAATTCAGGGTGACAAAAACTATTTAAAGTCTAAATTTATTATTGTCAATATGGTTAATGGGAATAAGAAAAAGCTGCGTTTGGGATTCTTCAAGTATTCATGCTGTGCAGGTTGTGAGTTTCAGGTTATTTATTTTCAGGAACATGTTATTGAAGTCCTTGAAAACTTCGATATTTTGTACTGCAGGATGGTAACAAGCGGTGGAACACCAGAAGGCCCTTTTGACATCAGCCTTGTTGAAGGCACCATAACAGAGTCATGGCAGGTTGATGAATTGAAAAAAATACGTGAGAGGAGTAAGTATCTTTTTGCAATAGGCTCATGCGCAATAAATGGTGGGATCCCTGCTATTAAATCTACACTCCCGGAGCTCGAGATAGAAAAGCGGGTTTATACTGACCTGTCAACTATCCATTCCATAAGACCAAATGCTATCTCTGCTTATGTAAGGGTGGATGGTGACATAAAAGGCTGTCCCCCGGGAGATAGAGACTTGTACGAGGCATTGACGTCTGTCCTTTCAGGAAAGAAACCGTATTTTCTCGAATATAGCGTCTGTGTTGAATGCAAACTGAAAGGCAATATATGTGTCCTTGTTGCCTATAAAATGCCATGTATGGGACCTGTTACAAATGCGGGTTGCGGTGCCCTCTGCCCATCTAATAACAGGGCTTGTTATGCCTGCTGGGGACCGATGAAGCAGCCAAATGCTTCAGCCCTTGCAAGGCAATTTGAGTTTATGGGAATATCTCCTGAAGATATATTCAGAAAATTTACCCTCTTCGGTTCTGTAACAACAGAATTCAGAAAGGCTTCTGAATTATATGAAGATTAACGTCAATTATATAGCCAGGGTAGAGGGAGAAGGTTCAGTAAATCTTGATATAAAAGATGGAATACTCAAAGACCTGAAGTTGAATATATGGGAACCGCCGAGATTTTTTGAGGGGTTTCTTTTTAAGAGGAGATTTGATGAGGTTCCTGACATAGTTGCAAGGATCTGTGGCATATGCCCTGTGTCGCACATGACAACAGCAATAAGGGCATTAGAAAAAGCATTAGGTTTTTCCCCTTCTCCTGAAATTATTAAAATTCGCAAAATCATGACATTGAGCCAGATAATTGCAAGCCACCTTATACATATATACATGCTTGCATTTCCAGATTATAAGGGACTCGAATCAATATCAGACATGCTGCCGAAATTCAAGTCTGAAATCAAAAGGTTAATCAGATTAAAAGAAGTTGTTAATAATTTAACTGCGTTATTTGGTGGCAGGCCGCTTCATCCTGTTGTAATGGTTGTCGGTGGTTTTACTAAACTGCCTTCGAGGGATATGATCGGAAAGATGATAAAAGGACTTGAGAGTATTAAAACTGATGCAGTAGAAACATTAAAGATGGTATCAGAACTGCCTTTTCCTAAATTTAAAAATAAGTCAGAATATGTTGCAGTTCATTCTTCTTCAGGATATGCAATAAATGAAGGGTTATTAGTATCAACGAATGGAATAAAGGTAAAAGAGGATGAATATTATTCGGTTTTTAAGGAAAATGAGGTTTCTTACTCTCATGCAAAAATGACATCAATAAAGGGCAGGGGCTCTTTTATGGTAGGTGCCTTGGCAAGACTAAACCTGAAATTTGATAAGCTTAATGGGAATACCAAAAGGGCTGCAAAAGACGCAGGATTTTCTGTTCCTGATTTTAATCCATTCCATAATAACATTGCCCAGGCTATTGAGGTAGTCCACGGAATTAACGAATGTATAGAGCTCCTTGATTCACTCACTCTGAAGGATCATGAAATTAAAGTAAATATGAAAGAAGGGGAGGGCATTGCTGTAACAGAAGCCCCAAGGGGTCTTCTATGTCATCACTATGTTTTGAATAAAAGAGGCATGGTTGAAAAGGCAAATATAATAACCCCGACATCTCATAATTTTATGAATCTTGAAGAGAGTTTGAAAAAACTTGTGAAAAAATATATACATGAAAATAAAAAGGAGATAGTACTGAAATGCGAGATGCTTGTGAGGGCTTATGACCCGTGCTTTTCCTGCTCAGTCCATTAATCTCACCTTTTAACCAAAGTTAAAAATAAGTGATTAAGTACCTGTCTAAAAACTTGTAATACAGTGCAATCTGTCATGCTGAACTCGTTTCAGCATCTAAAGAAACCAATATGTTAGGAGACCCTGAAACAAGTTCAGGGTGACAATTATTGAGTTTTAAGACAGGCTCTTAAATCGTATTATTCATTAAATAAATGGCGGATGTAGTATTTGAGCGGATTCTTTTGCCGATAGTCAAACAGTGTATTAGTAAAAATCAAGAGGCAAAAGCCTCGGAGTCCCGATCTTATCGGGACGAGAATGAGCGAAAATATTATATTCGCTATTTATTTAATCATTCATAGACTAAAAATAGAACTTAGCTTTATATCCTTCCTGTTTCCGTAGCGCTCTTTCTGACGGTAAATCTAACATCTTCAAACAATTTCATGAGGGTGTCCTCATCAAGGCTTTGATTCCTTGCCAGATTGCTTCTAACCAGCCAATCACCATCATCAGATAATTCCTTCAGAGCTTCTGCAGGGGTATGAGGATTGATGGCAACATTATTTCTGACAGACCATACCCAATCTTTGGCGAGCATTTTTAGGGTTTCTTTGGGAGAATTAGGATTTTTTGCTACAGCAGACCTGATAAGCCAGTCCTGATCTTTAGCGAGCTCACTGAGGATTTCTGGCGGGGTGTGGGGATCGTTAGCTTTATCCCATTTGGCCTTCTCCATTCTTTTTACCTCCTTATAATTAAAACCATGTATGAATTATCAGTTGTTAATCTACAATCTTTAGAAGAAACTGTCAACCAGTAGGTGGCGCGCCCAGGAGGATTTGAACCCCCGACCTGCGGATTCGTAGTCCGACGCTCTATCCATCTGAGCTATGGGCGCACTCTTTATTTTAGACGCTTTGTAAGTACAGCCTAAAGTTTTATGGGTGACTTACCTTTTTAATCCAATTAAATTACCAACCTATTATAACCAAAACAGAAAGGAAGTGTGTGATGACTTATAGGGAAACATTGCAGGCAGTAGATAAGTTAAAAGCCTTGAAGATTGTTGGTACTGATGGAGGGCGAAGGACTAAACAGGATCGAATACCAAGAGACCAGCTCTTGCTGAATGGTAAGTGTTGGCGGATGAAATGATGAATTATCTTTAATGGGGATATTTGAAAGATCCTATGGATGAGGAGTTATTGAGATAACGGTAATCTGGTTTTCTTTAGGGCCGTAATACCAGAAAATTCTATACGCTGCTGGTGTAGCTTGTTCGGCGTATGCTTCAAAAACTTTCTCTCCTTTAGGTCCTTTCAGAGAAGTAAATTCATGAGTCTTCAAACCGGGATGTCTTGGATTCTGGGATAAGAATTGAATTGCCTTTTTTACAGCCTTATACCGTTTCGAAAGTCCTTTGTCAATTTTAAGTCTGGTTAACTGCTCGTCAGCTTCATCAGTGAGAAATATATCAAACAATGGGCAATCCTAAAGCTCATCAAGATTAAGTTTTCTTACTTTGCCCTTTGCTGCTTGCTTTAAGCCCCGTTGAACGCTTTCAAGTGCTTTCTTGTTCTTGTAAAGCCATTTTTCTGAGGAAGGTATGAGGTCCAGAACAGTTTCTATTCTTCTCAGTTCCTCTATGTCGATAACCGCTGCCATTTTATTACCCTTTGTATCGGTTATAAATTGCTTGACCTTTATATGCTCATCCTTTTGTTTTGTTGTCGCCGGCATGTTATTCCTCCTTTCATGGATAAATTATTATATCACAATGCCTTTTTTCTCCTTCATTTCATCAGAGAAAAGTTGTAGTAGCACTCCGAATCTAGAAATCACATTGTTTATTTGTCATCCTCCGGCTTGGAGGCTATATCGCAACTGTTGAACTATGCAGATTGTCATTCTGAACTGACATTGCGACACAGTCTCTTGACCCGGGGATCCAGACGCCGTCCCCCGTATCAAGTACGGGGCAGGCTCTGCGAAAGCAGGGAACTACCAATGACTAGTGTCCTGTCAGCTAAATAACTTTACTGATTTGTCATTCCGAGCGAAGCGAGGAATCTCGTAGTGAGATTGCTTCAGGGCTTTGTCCCTCGCAATGACAATGTAAAGAAGTGTTACGGACAGGACACTAGTGTAGTGTCCCTAACGGATATATATATTATTTTTTTAGTCATTCCCGTGAAACAGGCTGTTGCAGAATAGACAAAATCGGTAAAAATGTCATGCTGAACTTGTTTCAGCATCTAATAAAATCAATAGGTTATGAGACCCTGAAATAAATTCAGGGTGACAAAATACTGTTTCTGCAACTGCCTGTTTCGCGAGAATGACGACTTTTATCGGTATGCTGACTTTTTAGACAGACCCTACAGGCTTAAACTGTAAATCTGATTCACAGTTGTAAAGTAAGTTTACAATTAATAACCCTATCATTCTAAAACTCATTTAAGATTAAGATGTTATAAAAGGCATCATATTTGCTTATAAAACAAATGGATTGGTTTAATCAAATGTTTCCTTATAAGCTAATTAATTTTATTAATTTGACCATTCAGAGTAATTGGTGTAAAGTAATTTTACACTTTTTAACTTTTAACAAATCTTTGGGGTGGAGGTCAAAATGTTAAAAGGAAAGATTTTAGTCGTAGTTTTTCTCTTAAGCATAACCATTTTTGTTGGCAGCTCCTTTGCTTTATTACCTGGAACGAAAACTCATTTTTTGGATACGGAAAATCCCACGGGAGTTGAATGGGTGCATACTCTAACACAAGGAGAGTTCTATTCAAAGCCGTTGGATGACGATGAACCCATAATTGTTAAGCGTGCAAAATTGTTTCTTACACTTGATTTTACAACCGATAATAATGGTAAATTTAAAGCTCAAGTGGCATTTGGTGAAGGTGAAACTATTTTATCAAAATTAATTAAATTCTCTTATTCACCTGATACATCATATACAGATCAACTCTGGACAGTTAAAATAAAACCTTCTTCTTTACTTAGTGAAATTAATGATAAGCAAGTAGAAATAAAAATACTTACCCCAACAAAAGGATCACTTGATGATGTAAAATTCTCAACTCTCCAAGGAAGAGCGACGGTTGCACCTGAGCCAATATCAATGGTCCTGGTTGGTGTGGGCATTGCTGGTCTACCCATTGCCGGACGTATCAGACGGTTCATTAAAAGGGATAATTAAATTCAGGTTTACCCCGTTAGAAGACCTTTCGCCCTTCTAACGGGGTAAATATAACTTTTGTTTCTAAAAGAAACACCTCTTGTATCAATCTTTACCATACTTTAGTTTCAAGAAACTCCTGATTTGTGCATTAGGAGTGTATAAGTCTAAAAATATTAATAAATTAATATATTGTATTTGGCACATACTTTGCTAAAATAAGAATACAATATCTTTATATATATAAAGGGGGAGTAAATGATACGGAGGAAAATTTGTGTCTTCTTTCTGTTTTTGGGTATTGTTATCCTATCAACAGATGCCCTTGCTTTAATACCCGAACAACATTTTGGGTTTTATGACTTTGTTTTACCTGGAACAACAAATCCATGGGAACATTCTCTTGACAATAATGAATTTATACCAGACTTAAATGGCACTGAACCCAATTTAATCATTGAGCATGCATTGTTATTATTGTCTCTTAATTTTAAACCTCATAGGAATAATATAGGCAGGTACGGCTTTAGAGCATCCGTATATTTGGATGGTGAATTTTTAGGTAAAATTTATTACTCTTCGTATTTAAGTAATTGGGTTATGGATCAGCTTTGGGCGAGAAGCATAACTAACTCGGATATACTTAACAAAATCGCTGACAAATCAGCAACAATAGAAATAATTACATCACGGGGTAAACTTAAGTCTGTTTATCATTCCGTACTCACAGGGCATGGCGTAGTTGGACCTGAACCAATATCTATGGCCCTTGTAGGTGCCGGTTTAGCTGGACTCCCAATAGCAGTGAGATTCAGGAGGTTGCTGCGGAAGTAATAAAGTGGTTAGTTAGAAGTTTCTTATAACCATGATATAGTCTCATTAGAGATTGGGAGGAATTTTTTTTGCAACATAAAGGAAGATATTTCTTAAAAATATATTCTGCTCAAAACGGGTTATTACTTTTCTTTACCTTTCTTTTCCTTTTTATACCCATGACACTCTATTCATCTGAAATGTTTTATGTTCAGGTTGGAGCCTTCTCATCTGAGAAGAATGCGCAGAATCTTATTGAGTCTTTAAAGACTCATGGTATTAAATGCACCACCTATGAAGCAGGAGATATGTATAAGGTCTATTGTGGTGAATTCAGCAATCAGGAAGCTGTATCTGCCCTAAAGATGAAGTTGTATTTCTTGGGATACAAACAGGCCATTGTTGTTTCTCAGTCCAATCAGCCATCTCAGGAAACCATCAAAAAGGATCAGGAGACCATTAAAAAAGATAACATAATTGCCAAAAAAGATAACGTAGCCGTACAAACTCTTCAACAAGAAGTTGCACTCTCTAAAGAAAACATACAGGATAAATTACGGGAACAGACCGAACATGCAGATACTGTAGACCTGATTGAAACAAAGGAAATAAAGGATATACCAACAGCCATTGCACGGGACTATCTTGTGGGCAGTCAGGATGTCCTAAAGATTTCAGTTTACGAGCATCCGGATCTCGCAACAACAGTGAGGGTGAGCGAAGACGGTAAAATTACCTTTCCCTTAGTTGGTGAATTAGAGGTAAAGAACCTTAGTGTCCAGCAAATAGAAAAGAAAATAGCCAGTAAGCTCTCAGATGGACTTATCCCAAATCCCCAGGTTTCAGTCTTTATAGAGCAGTATAGAGGAACGAGGATAACTGTTATGGGAGAAGTGACAAAGCCGGGCCAGTACGAGATTACCGGACCTACATCTGTTGTAGAAGCAATATCAATGGCCTTTGGCATGACAGAAAACTCAGGCCATACAATAATGCTCTTTAAAAAGGATTCATCAGCAGGTAAAAACCCCGGTTACAAAAGGATTGCCATTGATGTAGACAGATTATTCAAAGAAGGAGATCTCAGCCAGAATGTTCAACTCCAGAATGGAGATATTATTTATGTCCCAAAAATTGACTTCTTTTATATATACGGAGAGGTTACCAGGCCCGGTATTTACAGAATAGAAAAAGGTCTTACTGTTAAAAGGGCTATATCAATGGCAGGAGGGTTTACTCCCAAGGCATCAAAGGGCAGGATTGAGATTACAAGACGCCAGGAAGGAAAAGACATTGTTAAAAAGGCAGACATTAATGAG
>Ga0209324_10003762_pt1 | contig 10437 bp, 9 predicted proteins | sample Rifsed19ft3_FD_184015 | JGI IMG/M metagenome (GOLD analysis project Ga0209324, IMG submission 184015) | Soil microbial communities from Rifle, Colorado, USA - sediment 19ft 3 (version 2) | ecosystem: Environmental > Terrestrial > Deep subsurface > Rock core/Sediment | place: Rifle, Colorado...
CGGAATTTTTAAGAGAATATCGCGATGAAAAAAATAAAAAGGGCATTAGAACCCGCCTGCTACTGCCGGAAGGAGAATTGGCCAAAATGGTGCAAGGGGATGACAAGAATGACTTAAGGGAAACAAGATTTTTAGATAAAAAAACATATGACCCAAAAGGAATGATTACTATCTGGGACAATAAGCTCTCTTTCACCGCTTGGGATAAAAAACTTAAGACAATAATCATAGACAGCGAACCGATGGCAGAAATCATGAGATCAATCTTTGAGACCTGTTGGAAATCCGAAAAATAACAAATTTTGATGTTATTTGAATAGATAAAAACCTTTATTTATAAGGGTTTTTTAATTTTAATATAAAATATTGACAAATATACTTGACAAATTTTTCTAAGTGTGTATAATGGTTTTTAGAAGCTTGAAAAAAGAAATGTCAATCTTGTTTGGTGGAAAGAGAGGCCTGATAGCCCCTCTCTCCACTAAGCAAGAAATGTAAGATAACCGAGAAGTGCGAACCAAAACCTCAGGGCTGATCACCCAAAACGCACCTGGCTCTTTGTAAATGTCTGCCCCATGGCATGGCATAGGTTTTAAGCCAGTCCTATAAAACAAAAGTAGAGCCCAGTGCTCTCCACATGAAGGGATGATAACCCTTTAGGAAAACCTGGCAGATTTAATCACGGCCGGGAAAAACAAAAAATTGGGGCAATCGAGATCGATTGCCCTCATTATTCAGTCCATTATTCGCTTGCCATGAGCGCAGTCGAATGGTGGATTGATTGTGAAAATAAGTCCAACACCTTAAAAAATAAATACTATGAAAAAGCTTGAAGTTGTCATTCGCACTATTCTTTTATTTATTAAATGGAAAATGGCCGATATCATTGAAAGAATCGAGAAAAAACACACACAGTCATTTGTAGCGGAAACATTAGCTCTGATCAATGAAAGATTTGGTTTTGATTGTCGTTATTATTCTTGTCCGCAATTTGATGAGCCTGGTCATTATCACCATTTCGAAATTCTTGGTATTAATGTGGAAGACTGTGGGGATATTTTTGATGATCCTCGTTTTTCAGAAGATTTTTGGAAATTTTGGCATGAGAGAGAAGAGATTTTTGAAAAGATAAATGGAAAAGGTTTTATGTTTATTGACTATGTAAGTGAGAATACAGAACCTGAAGAAGAATACCAATACAGCAAAGATTTGGCTGCTTAGAGCTTCTTCAGCCCAAAAACGCCCCGATAAATTATCGGGGCGTTTTTTATTATCTGGCGTACTCTATTACTCTCAACTCTCTTATTATCGTCACTTTGATTTCGCCAGGGTATTTGAGTTCGTTTTCTATTTTTAAGGCGATTTCGCGGGCCATTTCTTTGGACTGGAGATCGGTAATTTTATCCGGGGTGACGAAAATCCTGACTTCGCGGCCGGCCTGGAGAGCATAAGATTTCTCCACGCCCGGGAAGCCGTTCACCAACGCTTCAAGGTCTTTCAGGCGCTTCAGGTAGTTCTCCACAGAGTCGCGCCTGGCCCCCGGTCGGCCGCCGGAGATAGCGTCCGCCGTCTGGACGATAATTGATTCAATAGTCTCATAAGGATAGTCCTCATGGTGGCTTTTCATGGCGGTGATCACCCGCGGATCGGCGCCGAATTTTTGAAGTATCCTCATGCCGATATCAATATGCGTGCCTTGCACTTCATGATCAAGCGCTTTACCGATGTCGTGCACCAAGGCGCCGGCTTTAGCGATTTGGACATCGGCTTTCAGTTCTTCGGCCAACATGCCGGCGATATGGGTCATTTCAATGGAGTGCTGAAGCACATTCTGTCCGTAGCTGGTGCGGAAATAAAGTCTACCCAAGATCATGACGATCCTCGGATCAAAATTGAAAATGCCGCATTCGTAAACAGCTTGCTCGCCTTTTTCTTTGATTATTTTATTTATTTCATCCTTGGCTTTAGCGACTACTTCTTCGATCTTAGCCGGCTGGATGCGCCCGTCTAAGATCAAATTCTCCAGCGCCAAACGGGCGACTTGCCGGCGGACCGGATCAAAGGAGGAGATGACGATAGAGCCCGGCGTATCGTCAACGATCAATTCCACTCCGGATGAACGTTCAAAAGCTCTGATATTTCGTCCTTCTTTACCAATAATTTTTCCTTTAATTTCGTCATTGGGAATGCTGACTATGGTCGTCATGAATTCCGAGGCAGTGCTGGAAGCCAGGCGCTGAATGGAGGTCGCCAAAATCTCCTTGGCTCGTCTATCCAATTTCTCTTGCGAGGCATTTTCTAACTTTTGCATGCGAACCAAAAGATCTTCCTCATGCTGTTTCTCAATGGAGCGGAAGAGTTCTTCTTTGGCTTCAGTCTCGGTCAGTTTAGCGACGCCTTCAAGCAGGGCTAGTTTTTCTTTTTCAATATTCTCGGCCCTCTCCTTGATTTTCTTGATTTCCTCAACTTTTAGCTTTACGCCTTCAACTTCTTTGTCTATTTCAGTCTGCCTAGCATCAAGCAAACCTTCTTTTTTTATCAAACGATCCTCGGTCTTCTTAAATTCAACTTCTTTTTCTTTTTCTTTTTTATTTATTTCTTCAGCCTTCTCTTCTGCCTTCTTTTTGCCTTCATCAATTATTTTTTGGGCCTGTTCCTTGGCACCGACCATCATGTGCTTGATCTCGAGCTCCATCGAGCCCTTCTTGCCGAGCGAGATAACCAATCGCAGGTAGTAGCCCAAAGCCACACCCAAGATCAGGGCAGCAACTATTATCATTATTATTGTTAAGCTCATAGCGTGCGACCGCTTACAAGAAAAACGCCATTTTTATATGGATTAGAGATTAAAATTCCCGAAAAAACCCTGTGAAATCAAGATATTGTTGGTAGGGGAGATTTTGTGAGCAAGTGTCATATAATCTGGTTATTGTCCTGTAAACCGTAATTTAAAATTTTAATTTTCAACAAATTTAATATAACACACGCATTAAAAAACTCCAAGTACTCGCCCTGCGAAGCCTTGGCAAAGTAGGGTTACTTGGAGTTTTTATGATCCAGCGAAGGCTTGTGAAAATTTTTATCCCAGAGGGATCCGCCCGGTATTCCGGGAAGGGCGCAGGGGTAAGAATTTTTACAAGCCGAAGCAAGGGTATTATTTTGCGCTCTTCGTTTTCGTAACTATTTCATCAATGATGCCGTATTTCTTGGCCTCCTCGGCATCCATGAAGAAATCCCTTTCCACGTCTTTTTCAATTTGGGCAAAAGTCTTGCCAGTATTCTTGGCCAGTAATTTGTTCAAATTATCCCGGGTCTTCAAGATATGCTTGGCGGAAATAGCGATGTCGGTCGCTTGGCCTTCCACCCCGCCCAAAGGCTGGTGGATCATCACTTCAGCATTTGGCAGGATGTAGCGCTTGCCTTTGGCGCCAGCCGAGAGGATGATCGCTCCGCCGGAAGCCGCAATCCCGACGCAGAAAGTCGAGATATCAGGGCGAACATGGTTCATGGTGTCCACAATCGCCAAGGTGGAAGTGACGGAACCGCCAGGGGAATTGATATAAAGCTGGATGTCTTTTTTAGAATCCTCATTTTCCAAGAAAAGTAGCTGAGCGATGATGATATTCGCCGTGTGGTCATCTATACCTCCGCCCAAAAAGATAATGCGGTCCTTAAGTAGACGCGAATAAATATCATACGCCCTCTCCCCAAACTGTGATTTTTCTATAACGGTAGGAATCAACATAACCTAAATATAGCAAATTCTGATCTTTTTTTAAGTCTTGACTTATCAACAGTTTTGTTGTATCTTAAGTTTAGTAAACCTAGAAACATCAACCCTGTTGAATGCCCTTGGTTCATCACAAATTAAATACCATGTTTGGAATAAAAGAATATCAACCCGGAGTCGGCACAATGATAAAAGGTTGGGATATCTCTGAAGAACATTTCAGAGATCCTCAAAAATTTCCCATTGTTGACCTGGCTGTCATGACAAATGCCTGTCCAAGAGACTGCGGTTTTTGTTTTACAGATAAAAATGAAAAAACATTAACCTTGGGGCAAATTAAGAATCTTCTCGATCAGCTTGCAGAAAAGAATACCTATGCTGTTCAGTATGTAGGTGAAGGAGAACCAACCCTCGATAAAGATTTTTTTGAGATAATAGAGTACACCACTAAAAAAGGAATTATTCCTTTAGTGTACACTGAGGCGGCATTAAAACTGACAAGGTTGGATTTTGTAAAAAGACTTTTTGATTCTGGCACCAGCGTACTTCCCAAGTGCGATTCTCTTTTCAATGCTGAATATCAAAACAGAATTGTTGAGAGTAAGATCAAGAAAAGCACTTATTTTGATGACAGGAATAAAGCCATCGAAAATTTAATCCAACTGGGTTTTAATAAAATAAATCCAGATGGCACAACAAGAATGGGCTTTGATATGATTCTTTCCGAGGAAAATTACAATGAGGTAGAGCAAATGCTTCATTATTGCCGGAGAAATAATCTTTATGTTATGTTTGCCTTTCACCTCACAGCTGGAAGAACTATTAAGACTGCGAATCATGAAGTTAAAAAAAGAAAAGAACTTCTTGATCTCGTAGAGAAGATAGATCTTTCTTATGGAATCAAGAGAGGTCGCTTTAATAACTTTCTTACCGGGCCATGCAAAGAGTATCTTATGGTAAGAGGTGATGGGCGTGTGCAACCATGTCCCGGGAACGAACATGTTTTAGGATATATTCAAAAAAAGTCTATTTCAGAAATAGAGCAAATTCTTTTAGAAAAATATCCATGCCACGATAGAGCTACTTATTTGGGTAATTGCCCATATAGACCCTCTTTTTGATTCTTAATTGAATCAAAACCGCTTAATCTTTTGATTAAGCGGTTTTTTATTTTTTGAAGCCAATTTGGGGTTTGGTTTTGGATTCCTGCATTAGAAGTTGTTTTAGGATATCAAAAACTTGTCTCAATTTGGAATCATATTTTTTCTCCATTTGTTCGATTTTCTGCCTTATTTTTGTATTAGTTGCCAATAATTCTCGCAACTTGGTGAAAGTTCTGATAATTTGGATATTCACTTGAATGGCTTTTTTGCTATTTAAAACACTAGAAAGCATGGCCACCCCTTGCTCGGTAAACACATAGGGTAAATATTTCCTATGCTGACCACGCCCATTGTTTAAGGTCACAAATTGTGATCTTAGAGATTTATATTCATCTTTTGTTAATTGAAACATAAAATCCAAAGGAAATCGTTCTATATTTCTTTTAACTGCTTGTATAAGAACTCTAATCTCAACCTCATAAAGCTCCGCAAGATCGCGGTCGATCATTACTTTTTTGCCTCTTAAGAGAAAAATCTTATTTATAATTCTCTCACCAGGTATTAATGAAAGTTCATTATTTAATTTATTCATAAACTAATTATATCAATAATTAGCAGATTTTATTGATTTTCCAAAAACTGCCAGATCTTCTCGTTTTGCAGGATATTTTCCACATAGGCCCGAGCCCGGATCGGGTCGGCATCTTTATACATCTCCATCAACTTTTCCACTTCAGATTTTATTTCATTTTCTTCGGCTTTAATGTTTTCCTGCTTGGCAATGGCGTGAAGAATTAATTCCAATTTAGATCTTTTCTCGCCTTCCTTTTCCCATTCTTTTTTCATGTCTTCTTCGGTCTTATTGAGATGTTTTAAATAATCTTCAAATTTAAAGCCTGATTTTTCAATATCGCCTTTGACTTGATAAAGCATTTTCTCCAGTTCACTATCAACCAAAATGCGAGGCAACTCGATCTTGGTTTTATCCAAAATAGCGTCAATAATCTTAATGCGTTGCTTTTCTTTGGTTTTTATTTTTTCTTCCTCGCTCAATTCCGTTTTTTCTGGTTTATTTTTGTTCATTTCAGCAGCCAGCGCCTTATAATCCGGCAGTTTTACTCCCGGCAAAACGGCAGTTTTGATCTTGAAACCTAAAGGATTATCGCGGACTAATTTGATGATCGATATTTCCGGCCGGCCGATCGCATCGATTTTATTTTCTTCCAGAATGTGCAAATAAGCTTTAGGCATCGCCAATTCAGCCATCTCTTCCAAGATTCTCATCTCCGGTATATTTTTAATTAATATATTCTCCGGTACATGGCCCTTTCTAAAACCTGGCAATTCTAGATCTTTTCCCAGGTTTTTTAGGGCTTCGGCCCGATGCATTTGGAAATCGAGCCAATCAATTTGGCCTTCAATTTCAATCGTGCTTTCGGGTAATTTGTTTATTTTAATCGGCATTTTTGTAGTCTACAACAAAAAAATCCCCCCGCCAACCGGCGATGGGGATTTTTTGATTTAAAATTAGAGCCCGCTGTCAAGATTATTGATGTCTATGCTATTTAAGTCATTCTCAATGTCAGAAACATCGTTGGTTGTTGTGGTAGTAGTAACCGATCCGCTATCAGTGGTACTTGGCTGGGCTACCTTATTTTTAATGCTGGTCTTCCAAAGAAAGATCCCTCCAATGACCAATAAAATGATAATGACAATTGAACTAATAAGCGCCCCGTTTGACTTTTGTTCCATTTTTTATTTATTTATAAATCCCGACGCCCCAGCTCAAGGCTGGGGGAATCGGGATCCCGACTTTATGTCAGGATCTAATAATTATTGAGTTGGTTCTGTGGTAGTTGAAGAATTATCGTCAGATGAATTCTCCGTCTCGTTTTCACTTTCAGGTTTTTCAACCTTTCCAAGGCCTTTCAAAACCTTGACCGCTTCCACTAAACTTTTGTGTGCTTCTTTGATCAAGCCTTTCACAATATTGGCTCCATCTTTAATCTGTGTCCAATTTTCAACTGTGATTTTCTCGTCAGTGGTCGGCACCAAAGCTTTAAGTTCTGCCAATTTGGCTTGTGCATCGGCTAATTTCGTCTTGGAATCAGCCAAGTAAACTTCAGCTTGGACAGTATCCTTGCCGGCTGCTTTCAAAGCATCAATCCTGGCCTGAACTCTCTCTTGCAATCTTGTAATATTCTTGACGGCTGATTCAAATCTTTCACCAAGGATTTTTTGGGCATTACCTCGAAATTCTCCTCTCTTTTCTTTAATGTTAGCCTTGAATTCAGCTTTTTCAGCTTCTAATTTAGTCTTGAAGGCTTCACGGTCTGCCTTAATAATAGCTTGAAATTCTTTCTTCTTAGCCGCTAATTCTGTCTTGAAAATTTCTCTTTTAGCAGCCATGTCCTCTTTAGATAATCCTGTTACACCTTTAAAAGCTTCTCTTTTGGCTTCAACTGCGTCTTTAAAAGCTTCTCTTTGGGTCTCGATTTGCTGTTTGAGGGCATCTCGTTGGGCCTCAATCTGAGACTTCAATTCTGCAGACATTGGCTTTATTCCTGTTGCTGATCCGCCATCTTCTTCAGCAGACGCAACTCGACCTAAAGCAAAAACTGCTAGAACCATAATCAACACAAAACCTATATATTTTTTCATATGATTTTACTTAATCACGTCGCGCATGTCTGATTCAACAGAATCATGTCGCATTCCTGTCAACTGAAATGCGACTATGCGCGATGCTTTAATAATTAAACTAATAATAATTGACCTTGCATCTAAAATAGACGGAAGAGCGAACATAATCTTACAACTGCCTTCATTGTATACGATATAACTCATGTCTGGCAAGAAGTGGGGTACCTAAGGTTTGTGTTACTATTTATTTGTAATAATACGCTAAGTGTGCCGTCTTAAACTAAAGAGCAATGAATATCGATAAAATAAGAATAGAATTTCAGAAAACTTATGACGAGTATGCGGACGCAATATTCCGTTATTGCTATTTTCAGGTGTCTGACAGAGAAAAAGCCAAGGATCTGGCGCAAGATACTTTCCTAAAATTTTGGGAATATGTAGCGTCCGGCAAACAAGTAGAATATGTTAAATCATTTCTCTATCGCATCGCCAGTAATACGGTCATAGATGAACGACGCAAGAAAAAAACTATTTCCTTGGAAAAAATCACGGAAAACGGCCATGATTGGGCCGATGAAAAGGATGAGGAAAAACAAAAGGAAATAATTTATGAAGGAAGGCGGGCCATCGAAACCGTAGCCAAACTTCCTGAAAAATACCGCGATGTTCTAATGCTCCGATATGTCGACGATCTTTCGATAAAAGAAATTGCAAAAATTATTGATGAGAAGGAAAACAATGTTTCTGTCAGAATCAACAGGGGATTAGAGAAATTAAAAAATATTTTGAATGAAGGCAAAAACAATGAATAATAAAGAACTGCAAAATTTTATAGATCAAGCAAAAAGCATAAAAATGACCGCCGAGGAGAAATCTCTGCTGCGTTCAAAATTGTCTTCTTTGCCGATTCCATCTCCGCTTCAAATTGCGCGATCACCTTATCTCGCTAAGTCTCATTTTTGGACCCTTGGCAAAGCGCTGGTGGCCGCTTGCCTTATCGTCGTCCTCGGGGGTGGGAGCTTGTCCTATGCAGCCGAGTCATCTTTGCCTGGGCAATTATTATATCCCGTCAAAACTAAATTCAATGAAGAAATAGCGACAGTGGTCAAATTTAAACCCGAAGACAAACTCGCCTGGCAAGAAAAAATGGTGGAAAGGCGATTGAAAGAAATAGAAGCCCTCACAGAGAGAAATAAATTAAATGATCGAGCAAAAATCCAAATTGAAAAAAATCTGGAAAAACATCTGAACAAAATCAGAAAGTTAAAAAAAGGATCAAATATAGATGATAACCCGACCATCATGAAGATCGAAAAGGCCAAAACGGGGTTGAAGAAAAAAGAAAACAGAGAAGATAAGCCTAAACAGAAAAAATTAAAGGAAAGGGACGATCAGGAGCGCGACGATATTGATGACCTTGATTAATGGATTGATCGCCGGACCAGCGGTATCTTTGTAAGGATCGCCGACGGTGTCGCCGGTGACAGCCGCTTTGTGAGCTTCGGAGCCCTTGCCGCCGAAATTGCCGTCTTCAATATATTTCTTGGCATTATCCCAAGCGCCACCGCCGGATGTCATTGAAATGGCGATAAACAAACCCGAAATAATAGTACCGATCAAAAATCCGCCCAGTGCTTGAGCTCCTAAAACAAAGCCGACAACCAAAACTGCCACAATCGGCAAAATAGAAGGAACAATCATTTCTCGGAGCGCTGCCCGGGTGACGATGTCTACGGCCTTGCCGTATTCCGGTTTGCCAGAACCATCCATGATACCTTTGATCTCTCGGAATTGACGGCGAATTTCTTCTACTAAAGTTCCGGCCGCTTTACCGACGGATTTCATGGCAATCGAGGCAAAGAGAAATGGAATGGCCCCACCCAAAAGCAAGCCGGCCAAAACTAGAGGATTTTGAAGATCAAAAGAAATTGAACCGAGTTTTGCCACAATAGCTTCTGAATAAGCGGCGAAGAGGACGAGGGCAGCCAATCCGGCGGAAGCGATGGCGTATCCCTTGGTGACAGCCTTGGTCGTATTACCAACAGCGTCAAGTGAATCGGTAATTTTGCGGACTTCCTCTGGGGCATGAGTCATTTCAGCGATGCCTCCGGCATTATCAGTAATCGGACCAAAGGAATCAATTGCCACAATGATGCCGGCTACCGAGAGCATGGAAACAGCGGCTAAGGCCACCCCGTATACTCCGGAAAGAGCGTAAGCGCCCAAGATGCCAGCCACGATGACCACGATGGGCAAGAAAGTTGACTCCATCCCGACGGCCAAACCTATAATTATGTTTGTGCCGTGACCCGACTTAGAAGCTTCGGCGATACTTTTGACCGGACGATAATTCTTAGCCGTGTAGTAATCAGTAATAACCACCATCAAGGCGGTGACCGCCAGACCGATCAAAGTGGCCAAGAAAATTTTCATATAATCAGCGCCAAAATAAAATTTGGAAGCAAAAAAGAATAAAACACCGGAGAGCACTAAAGATGCGGCGAGTCCTTTATAAAGAGCTTTCATAATACCGCCCGATTTGCCGGTGCGAACAAAAAATCCGCCCACGACAGAGGAAACAATCGCCAGGCCGCCTAAAACCAGCGGAAAGAAAGGCGCAATGGAAGCGGAAAGAACAGAAAGCAGGATAGCGGCAGTTAAAGTAACCGCATAAGTTTCAAATAAATCAGCCGCCATGCCGGCGCAATCGCCGACATTATCGCCGACATTATCCGCAATCACGCCCGGATTTCTTGGGTCATCTTCTGGAATCCCAGCTTCAACTTTCCCCACCAGGTCCGTGCCGACATCGGCCGCCTTGGTAAAAATACCTCCACCCAAACGGGCAAAAATAGAAATTAAGCTCGCGCCGAAGCCAAGCCCGATCAATGCATTAACATCTTTGGTAATCAAATAAAACAAAGCGACAGTCAGCAAGCCTAAAATCACCACCAAAAGCCC
>Ga0209324_10003771_pt1 | contig 10427 bp, 10 predicted proteins | sample Rifsed19ft3_FD_184015 | JGI IMG/M metagenome (GOLD analysis project Ga0209324, IMG submission 184015) | Soil microbial communities from Rifle, Colorado, USA - sediment 19ft 3 (version 2) | ecosystem: Environmental > Terrestrial > Deep subsurface > Rock core/Sediment | place: Rifle, Colorado...
GAGGACCGGGGGGAACAGCCGCTGAAGGGCGTCGGCGAGGCAGTGCGCGTGTGGGCGGTGCACCCCGCCGCTCAATAGCCGTTATGACTTTCCAGCATTACTATTCCCGCATTATTCCGAATCTAAAACACGAAACGTAAAAACGAACTCCCTCTCTACGAACGAATAGCCGGCTTCGCCAATATCTTTGCTTCTCCCAATTCCCTGTGTAGTATAGAGCCGGTGCCTGAAATTCCGGACCTCGAGGGCTATCGCGCCTACTTCAATAAGCGGTTGCCAGGGCTCAGTGTAGAGTCTGTAGAGTCGCCGATTCCCTGGATGGTGCGGGCGGGGCGGGAGGAGTTCGAGCAGCGGATGAAGGGGCAGGTCTGGAAGCCGGCGTACCGGCGGGCGAAGTACTTGCTGTTTCCGTTCGCGAGCGGTGAGAACCTCGTCGTTCACGCCATGCTTACCGGGCGTTTCGAGTACGTCGAGCCGAAGCAACGGCGGCGCGCGAAGACGGCGTTCATCCTGCATCTGAGCAACGGCTTGGACTTCCGCTACTTCGACGACCGCCGCATGGGCCGCGCCTACCTCGTGCGTGAGGAAGAGTTCGCGGAGAAGGTGCCGCGCTGGACCGAGATGGGCCCCGACGTGATGGACCCGTCGTTAACCGAAGAGCGGTTCGTCGAACTCGTGAAGACGATGCGCGCCCAAATCAAGACGGTGCTCACCACTGAGCGCTGCATCGCCGGTATCGGCAACGCGTACTCAGACGAGGTGCTCTGGGAGGCGCGCATCCATCCGTACCGCAAGCGCACCGAGCTTTCGGAGGAGCAACTCGCCGAGGTCTATCGGTCGATCCATAGCGTCATGGAGTGGTCCACGCCCATCGTCGCAGGCCTGATGGAAGAGAAGGGCCTCCCCGCGCACCACTACCGCGACCACTTGCGCGTGCACCGCAAAGGCGGCCAGAACTGCCCCCGCTGCGGGCACCGCATATCGGAGATAACGTCCGGCCAGCGGGTGACGAACTTCTGCCGGGGGTGCCAGGAGTAGTGGGAGTCGGGAGTTAGCAGTGGCTTCCGCGACGGCGTTCGGAGGCCGTTCACACCCCACGCCCCGCCAGATTCCTTCGCGAAGGACCTTGTGTCGTTTACGGGGGTGTTGACCGCTCAGAATGACACGTTAGACAGCGCGTCACCAACTTCTGCCGCGGCTGTCAGGAGTAGCGGCTCTGACTTCTGACCTCTGACCGCCCTTCCTCCCTCTTCCTTCCTCCCAGGTGAACGTTTGGGGAACACGTAACAAGCCCCCGTAACTTTTCCTCTTATGAGCAGGATATTCCTCATAGCAGGATAGGTTGATGGTGGTACGACAAGCGCTGGGTATCTCCGGCGAACACGACGAAGAGGCGCATCTGATCGCGCGCGCTCAAGAGTCTGACCGGGCGGCCTGGGACGAGATCTTTCAGCGCCATTATCAGCGCGTCTACGTCTTCGTCTTCTGCCGGATCGGCGACGCGATGGCGGCGGAGGATGTGACGGCGGACGTCTTCGTCGAGGCCTGGAAGGGTATTCGGCGCTACAGCTACCGCGGCGTGCCTCTGATCTCCTGGCTCTTCCGGATCGCGCACAACCTGGTCGCGGACTTCCTCCGCCACCGTAGTCGCGCGAAGACCCAGAGACTCGAAGACGAGGGCGCGGGCGCGCCGCAAACAGCCGATGAGGCCGAGAGCGTCGCCCTCTGGCAGTCTGTGTCGGCCGCCTTCCGGAAGCTGACGCTGGAGCAGCAGCAGGTGCTCGTCAGCCGCTTCATCGAAGGCTTGAGCCTCGCCGAGACGGCGGAACTGATGGGTAAGAAGGAAAACGCCATAAAGGCGCTCGAGTTCCGGGCGCTGAAGAGCGTCCGCAAGGTCCTGGGCGCGGAGTGGGCAACAGCCTGAGGGGTGATGGAACGATGAGAGAGAACGATTTCCGAAAAGCGCTGGACGAGTGCCTGGAACGCGTCCGGCAGGGCGATTCAGTGGACGCCTGCCTGGCGGCGCACCCGGAGCACGCGGCTCAGCTGGCGCCGTTTCTGAAGTCGGCGTTTACGATGCGCAAGTTGGAACTGCCGCAGCCTGGGGCGGCCAACGTAGCAAAGGCCCGTAACAGACTGCTGGAGCGGGTGGCGGAAGGTAGTGGAAAGGAGTCAGTAATGCGGGGAATGTTCAGGTTCAGTCACGCAATGATGGCTGTGGCGGCGGTTTTCGTCATGTCCCTCGGGCTCGTGGCCGCCGCCGGAACGGGCATGCTCGGCGGTGGCGGCAACGGTGTCACGTTCGATGCGCGCGTCGTCTCGACGGCTTCGACGCTCTTCTTCGTGCAGCGTGAGGACGATCAGTCGTTCGTTTACTTGCGGTTCAACAGCAGCACACGGTTCGAGGACGCCTCTGGCGCAGCTATCACCTGGTCGGGCATACCGCGCAATAGCCGCGTTTCGGTTGACGCGACACCTCCAGCATCCGGGCGCTTCTTCGATACGCACATCGTGCGCATGATCGGCACAGTCTCGACGCCGACAGCGGCCCCGACGCCGGAGCCAACGCCGGCGCCGACCCCGGAGCCAACGCCGGAACCGACGAAGGCGCCTGAGCCGGAGCCGACGGATGAGCCAAAGCCGGAGCCCACGAACAAGCCTGAGCCGACGCCCAAAGCGACCGAAGCGCCGAAGGATGTCGTCGAGTTCTGGGGCACGGTCACGGCGATCGCCGAGGGTCACCTGGCGGTCAACAAGGAGAACGTCACGCCCGTTACTGTCTGGATCAACGGCGAGACAGCCTACCCGAACGGCTTCCCGTTCGTCGGTGTCAAGGTCTGGGTGCTCGCTTACAAGAACAATGACGGCACGTTCACCGCCAAGAAGGTGACCAACAAGATGGTCGACTTCGCCGGTGTCGTGACAGCCGCCAACGGCTGCTCATCGTTCACGATAACGGTCAGCGGCACCGGCAAGACGGTCACGGCCGACGAGCACACGTCATTCCCCCAGGGTTGCCCCGTCGCCGGTGACGAGGTCAGCGTGCTCGCGTACTACATGGGTGACGGCAGCTATCTTGCCAAGGAGATCAGCATTCACGGCGACCAACCTTCCGTCTTCGAGGGCGTGGTGATCAAGAACCTCACCGATCAATGGACGCTGAAGGTCCAGGTGAGCGGCGAGTACAAGATCGTCTGCTACGAGTTCGCCTCGAACCGCGAGGACATCAAGGCGATGGGCGACTCACTCGTAGGCAAGATCGTTCGAGTGCATGTGCGTAGCTTCGATGGGTCAACCTACTTCGCGGGGTCGGTGGAGGTGTTGAACTAGGGTCGGTACGCCTCGCGAACGGCTCGAAGAAGAGGCCCCGCTTCGGCGGGGCCTCTCTCTATTTCGTTCTGCGCTGTTGTTGTGCCGGATCGGGCGTCTGATGGCGACGGACATTGCTCATGTCGCATACATATCGCGCTGTCGAAAGCGAACGATCTTTCATATCGACGCAAGAGCCGGCTGCGCAATCTGGTTGACACCCGATCGACTGGCGGATGAAATTGGCCGCATGGCAATTCGGGCAATCCTCTGGGACCTCGACGGCGTGTTGGTAGACAGCATGGACTTCCACTACCAGGCGTTCCGCGAGGTGCTAACGGGACTCGGCCGCGAGCTGTCACGCGAGGAGTACCTCGGGACGATCATCGGGTTGCGTAATGATGCGATCTTCAGGCGGCTGCTGCCGGGAACTTCAGTTGGAGTGGTGGCCGAGCTGGCTTCGCAGAAAGAAGAGGCCTTCCGGCGCCTGATCGCGGGCCGCGCGCAGCCTCTTCCCGGCAGCGCGGAACTCGTGAGACGGGCGAAGGACGCCGGACTCCTCCAGGCGATCGTCTCCTCGACGCCGCGCGAGAACATCGCTCTCATCCTGCGCTCCCTGGCGCTGGAGAACTTCTTCGACGCCATCGTCGGTGAAGAGGACGCAACACGCGGCAAACCGGACCCGGAGGGATTTCTGGTCGCGGCACGTCTACTCGGCATAGCGCCCGCAGAATGCGTGGTGATCGAAGACGCCCCCGAAGGCATCGCGGCGGGCAAGGCAGCCGGCATGCGCTGCATCGGCGTCACGACGACGCGCCCGGCGGCGAAGCTCTCGCCTGCGGACCTGGTGGTGGGGAGTCTAGAGGACGAGCGGGTTTGGGAGATGATGATGCCCGGCCGTCAGTGAATGGTCAGCGACAAGTGAATCGTGGCTGTCATAGTGTAGCCACGGGCTTAAAGGGGTCAGCTATACTACGTCGCGACGGACCTTGGCAGGAGGGACCTTGCGCTACATCATCTACGGCGCGGGAGCGATCGGCGGGGCGATTGGTGGCCGGCTGTTTCAGGCCGGGTATGACGTCGTCCTCATCTGTCGCGGCGCTCACCTCGAAGCCGTGGAAAGTGACGGTCTCACGCTACGCACGCCGGATAGCTCGGCGACACTGCGGATCCCTGCTGTTGGCCATCCTTCCGAAATTGATTTCCGGGCGGACGATGTCGTGCTGCTGACGATGAAATCTCAGCACACGGCGGATGGGCTCAATGCGCTGTGTGCGTCAGGCGGGGGCGACGCGCCCGTCATTTGCGCACAGAACGGAGTTGCGAACGAACGAATGGCGCTGCGCCGGTTCTCGCGGGTGTACGGGATGCTAGTCGTGCTGCCGGCGACGTACCTGGAGCCGGGCGAAGTGCTGATGCCGGGCACGCCTGTTGACGGCGTCCTCGATGCGGGCTGCTTTCCGAGCGGCGTGGACAAGCTGGTCGAAAAGGTGACCGCCGACCTTGATGCGTCAGGCTTCCGGGCGAGGCCCGACGAGGAGATCATGCGGCTGAAGTACGCGAAGCTGCTGAGCAACCTGGCCAACGCAGTGCAGGCGCTCTGCGGGCTGGACGCCGCTGCGGGGGACTTGGTGCGCCTGATAAGGCACGAGGCGATCGCCTGCTATGAAGCGGCAGCGATCGATTACGCGCCGCCCACGGAACTCCGCGAGCGAGCGTCTGAGGTTCGTGACAGCCCCCTGGTCGATCCGAGGGCGCGCGGCGGCTCGACGTGGCAGAGCCTGAAACGCGGTTCCGGCTCTATAGAGACCGATTACCTCAACGGCGAGATCGCCCTCCTCGGCGCGCTGCACGGCGTGCCCACCCCCTTCAACCGGATGCTTCAGCGCGTGATGGCGGAGGCGTTGCGGGAAGGCCGGGCGCCCGGCTCATACACGCCGGAGGACCTGATCCGCCGCGCGGAGGCAGGGACGCCCGCTGCCCCATGACTGAACAACCCCTCGCGCACACGGCAACGGGCGGCGTCCTCAGGGAGTTTGCGAATGACTGGACGCCCATCTTCGCCGATCCAAGACGCGAATACTCGTACCTGACCGAGGTCGTCTCGCATCGCTCAGTCGACAGCGGCACGGAACTCGAAGTACGTTCGAGCGACGGCGAGACCGTGCGCGTAAGCATCGCTTTTGTGACGCCGCGGGTGTTCCGGCTGCGGATGTGGCTCGACAGCAAGCCGCCGGCGGATTCGCCGATGCTTGTCGCGGGCGCCCATCGAACACACGCAGCGCAGGCCTCGGACGTGAGCGAACGCATCGTGGTTGACAGTGGGGCTCTCCGCGTGTCCATCAACTGCGCCGAGTGGTCCCTCTCGGTGGCGCCTGCAGACGGGCGCGCGGTCTTCGAGCAGCGCTGGGAGGACCGGCAGATACGCGGCGCGATTACGCTGCCAACAGGTTTCTCGCGCGATGAGTCCGGGCGCGTCGAGTTCCACGAGGTCTTCTCGCTGCGGACAGACGAGCACCTTTACGGCCTCGGCGAGCATTTCACATCTTTCAACCGCAAGGGGCAGCGGATCGTGTCCTGGAGCCGGGACCCCGTTGGAGCGCTCACATCGACGGTGACTTACATCAACATCCCATTCCTCAGCAGTAGCCGCGGCTTCGGGCTCTTCCTGCACCACCACTCGAAGATCACGTACGAACTGGGGAACCCGGCGCTTCAGACGGCCGCGATTCGGGTGGGCGACCCGTATCTGGACTACTTCTTCATCTATGGGCCTTCGCCGAAGGAGATCATCGCGCGCTACACAGAGCTGACAGGCCGGGCGACGGTCCCGCCGCTCTGGTCGTTCGGCGTGTGGTGGTCGCGCTGCATGTATCGCAACCGAGAGCAAGTCGAGGGTATCGTCGAACGTCTACGGGAACTCGGAATTCCGGGGGACGTCATCCACCTGGACCCGCTATGGTTGAAGGGGCGCAAGGAGAAGCGTCTGGACGGCTGCCACTTCGAGTGGGATGAGGAGGCATTCCCGGACCCAGACGGCTTCGTCAGGTGGCTCGACGAGCGCGGATTTAAGCTAAGCCTCTGGGAGATCCCGTACGTCTACGACGACAGCGAGATGGCGCGCGAGGGCGAGACGAACGGCTACTTCGCACGCGGCCCGGACGGCGGGCCGGCGAGGCCGCTGGAGAACCCCGAGGAGACGCTGCTCGTCGACTTCACGAAGCCGGAGGCTGTGAGGTGGTGGCAGGACAAGCACCGCCCGTACCTCAAGATGGGCGTCGCCGCATTTAAGCCCGACTACGGCGAGGCGGTGCCGCCGGACGCCGTCTTCCACGATGGCCGCACCGGCGAGCAGGTACACAACCTCTACCCGCTGCTCTACAACAAGGCCGTCTACGAGGTCCAGCAGGAAGAGCGCGGCGAGGCGATGCTCTTCTCGCGCTCCGGCTACGCGGGCTCGCAGAGATATCCGATCAACTGGACGGGCGACGCCCCATGCACCTGGGGCGGAATGGCGGCTACATTGAGAGCCGGGCTCAGCCTGAGCATGAGCGGGATCAGCATGTGGAGCCACGACATCGGCGGCTTCTGGAACCCGAAACTGTTCGAGCCTCCGGACCAGACGCTGTACATCCGCTGGGCGCAGTTCGGCCTGCTCTCGTGCCATGCTCGATTCCACGGTGTCCGCGGCCGCGAGCCCTGGTACTACGGCGAGAAGGCCATTGAGGTCGTTCGCGAGTTCGCGAAGCTGCGCTACCGTCTTCTGCCGTACATCTACTCGCTCGCACAGGAAGCGGCGGAGACCGGTATGCCCGTCGTCCGCCCGCTCGCTCTGGAATACCCGGACGACGCCGTCGCCGCGACAGTCGACTTCGAGTACCTTCTCGGTCCGGACCTGCTTGTCGTGCCTGTGATGCACCCCGAGGGGCGGGCTCTCGTCTACCTGCCGGAGGGCGACTGGCGGGACTGGTGGACGGACGAGATCAAGGTCGGGCCGGCGCACTTCCGGCTCGACGTGCCGATTGAGCGGTTGCCGCTATACGCACGGGCCGGAGCGAACATTCCGATGGGGCCGGAGATGGACTCCGTGCGGAAGACGTAGCTCCTGGTAACCGCAAAACACGATTAAGCTAAGCGCCTTATGCCATATTCCTTGGCGCCTCGTGTCTTCGTGGTTATCGGGGGACGCGTCAGACCGGCCGCGCTACGCAAAGCCGAAATCGGCTTTCGTGCCGGGGATGAACTTCCGCCAGCCCTCCTGCGACTCCAGGTATGGATAGAAGCTGTGGAAGTAGCTGTACGTCGGCCGGTAAGGGTCCTTGTGCAGGTGCATGTGCGCCTCTTGCGGCGTGCGGCCGGCCTTGCGATGGTTACACGGCTTGCAGGCCGCGACAACGTTTTCCCAATCGTGACCGCCGCCCCGGTGACGCGGAAGCACGTGGTCCAGCGTCAGGTCTCGCGTCTGCTTGCCGCAGTACTGGCAAGCGAAGCTGTCGCGCAGGAAGACGTCGCGGCGAGTGAGGCGGCCCTGGGGCCGAGGTCTGCGGATCAGGTAGATGAGCCGGATGACCGAAGGGATCTCGAAGATCGCTGTCGGGCTGTGTAGGTAACCCCGGCCGTTCTCGATGATCTCCGCTTTACCGCGGTCCACCAATACGAAAGCGCGCCGGACGTTGCACACGTTCAGCGGCTCGTAGTTCTGGTTGAGCACTAGTACTGGTAAAGCTGGCCCCAATTTCAGTCACCACCGCCGCCATAGTAGCAGACGCTCTATAAACCCTGCAATCCTACCAGATTGGTGACGGCGAATCGGATGAGGGAAGATGCCGGTGCAGGAATCGAAGCTAGGAGCCCGGAGGCGCTGCCGGCGAGATAAACCGCGCGACGCGCGCGTCGAAGTTGTCGGGCAGCACCCAGAGCAAAATGTCGGCGTCGTCAATGAAATACGAGGCCAGTTCTGAGCCGGCGACTGCATCGTCGAGCTTCAGACTTGGATAAGCGGCGAAAATGATGAGCAGCGCCTGCACCACTATGAGGCCCTTCAGCACACCGAATACGGCGCCGCCGATGTGGTCTACCCAGCCGAGCATGAGCAGTGAGGCCGTCTTGCTGAGCATGAACGCCACGATCTGGCCGAACAGGTACACTGCGCCTGCGAGGACCAAGAAAGAGATCGCTTGCGCCGCGTCCTCGTCATCCATGAAGACCAGGACGTCTGCCGCCAGGTTGTCGTACAACAGTCCCGCGACGACGATACCCAGGATAGCGGCGGCCAGCGTGACACCTTCCCGGATAAGTCCGGCCGCATAGGCGCTCACCGCAAAGCCTGCGACGACGAGGATGACTGCGCTGTCGAGCCAGTTCATTCGGGGTTGGATGCAGTAGTCGAACGTGAAAACGAGCGGAACAATGGCCGGTTAACCGGCAGTTTGAGCGCGAGCTTGTGCACGGCGATGAGCGCGGCGAGAACGAGTGCGCCGAGATAGTACCCGCCCAGAACGTCGCTCGGCCAGTGATGGCCCACGTACACCCGCTCGATGCCGGTCAGGACAATGATGGCGGCGCAGGCAATCTGCAGCGGCAGCCGCAGCCGCGGATCGCGAATGTATAACGCTGCGAAGTAGAAGATAAGGCCGTAGAGAACGAAAGCGGCTTCCGCATGGCCGCTCGGGAACGAGAAGGAAGTTGGCTGGTCTTCGAATCTTACGATGTCCCCTGAAGGCCGGGGGCGCTCGATGATCTCTTTTAGCGCCAGGCTGTTGAGCAAACGTCCCGCGGAGCTAACGAGCACAAGCAGGGCGCCAAACCTATCTCCGAATACGAACAGCGCCATCGACAGCAGCACACACACAACTGCGAACAGCGGCAGATCGGTGAGGTCTTCGGCCCAGTCGAGTGCACGCGCGAACACGTCGCTATCGATCTCCTGGACGCGATGAGCGAGCCATGTATCGGCCGGAAACGTATCGTTTGTCGCGGCCAGGACGGCCGTGACGGCAAAGCCGGCCAGCACCGCCAGCCAGGCGGCGACGAGGGCGGAGTGCGGTCGCATCTGTTGTCATTATGGCAGTGGTCAGTCCTAAGTGCTGGTTCCAGTGGACAATGGGGGTGGGAGCATAGGAGCATAGGAGCACGGAGCCAGGAGAGCAAGGAGTCGCGACATCGACGAATTGAGGCTGAAGGAGCTGCTGGAAGCGATCCGCGACGGGTCTGTCCCGGTGGACGAGGCTCTCGGGAGGTTGCGAGACCTTCCCTACGAGGACCTCGGGTTCGCCTCGCTGGACCATCACCGCACCTTGCGGCAAGGGTTCCCGGAGGTCGTGCTCGGCGAAGGCAAGTCGCCGGAGCAGGTGGCCATCATCGCCCAGAGCCTGGCTGCGCGTAGTGACCGACTGCTCGTCACGCGGGCGGACATCGCGATGTACCAGGCCGTCAAAGAGCGTGTGCCAGAGGCCGTGTACCACGTGGCCGCTCGCGCTGTCACCCTTGACCGAAGTAGAGAACCGCGCCGCCCAGGCATCGCAGTCTGTTGCGCGGGGACGTCGGATGTGCCTGTGGCGGAGGAGGCGGCGGTCACGGCGGAACTCATGGGCAGCGTCGCGGACCGAATGTTTGATGTCGGCGTCGCCGGCTTGCACCGCCTGCTCGACAAGACCGCCCGGCTGCGCGCCGCCAGGGCGCTCGTGGTCGTCGCCGGGATGGAAGGCGCGCTGCCCAGCGTCGTCGCCGGGCTGGTAGCTACGCCCGTCATCGCCGTTCCAACGTCGGTCGGTTACGGCGCGAGCTTTCGAGGGCTTGCCCCGCTGCTGGCGATGCTAAACGCCTGCGCGGCCGGCGTAGCGGTCGTCAATATAGACAACGGCTTCGGGGCGGGATACCTCGCAGCCGTGATCAATAGACAATCCTGGACGGAAGTTGAAAATTGACAGTTGAAAGCTGACACAATTTCGTGGCTCAGGACCCCAACACTGAGCCCGTCGAGACGGCTGGTATGGGCCGCAGTGCCGCTATTGATCGCTGCGTTTGCCGCATCCTGTGGCGGCGGCGGGGATGCGGTCACCGAAGAGCAAGCCCGCGCGCTGCTACCGCGCATGGTGCTTCAGCCAGAGGACGTGCCG
>Ga0209324_10003776_pt1 | contig 10422 bp, 7 predicted proteins | sample Rifsed19ft3_FD_184015 | JGI IMG/M metagenome (GOLD analysis project Ga0209324, IMG submission 184015) | Soil microbial communities from Rifle, Colorado, USA - sediment 19ft 3 (version 2) | ecosystem: Environmental > Terrestrial > Deep subsurface > Rock core/Sediment | place: Rifle, Colorado...
TTCGTTTCCAACTACCTGCGAATCATTGGCAAGGGCAATTCTGGCGGGGAATAGGGCGGGTGACTTCCGTCGGCGGCAGCCGAACCACGCATCCGGCGTTCGTCGTCGAGTGCGGTTGGCCAATGGACTCCGCATCAGCGAGCCACGGGCTCCGGGCGAGCGCTCTTTCAACGTGACTTGGCCCGTCGCCGCCTGAAACTGTCTTGCCCGGTCAAGATACGAAACGCCTTCCGCGGCGCTTTCACGAGATAGCGATGTACGTAGTAGGCAAACAGGCTGCGATTCTTGCCGACGACGTTGGCTGCCCGGCGAATGGTCCGGCGGTCCGATACGCCGATAAACTCCGCAAGTTGGGCGACCGCCGCTGCGGGATCGGCGATCAAGTCCTCGTAGCGCAGGTGCAACGTGGGGAGCTGGAGCTGCTGGACGTGCCAATCGGCCAGCGTGGCATAGAGCGAAAGCATGTCGCGAATTCCCTGCGGGGTGCCATCGCAATAGTCTGGGATGTTAGGATCTCGGACTCCACTGCGGGTGGCGTCGTCGAGCGACCGTTCGACGTACACGATGGCGAGCTTGTCTCGCGAGATGATTCCGAGCTCAAGCCACGCCCAGAGGGATGCGCACAGTCGCGGGTCCTTGATCCCCCAGGTACGCTCGGCGGCCATCCAAGTGAGGTCCATTTCTCGCAGCGGTTTGGGATCGCCACGACGGGCCAACTCGACGGGGTCGCCAGGTCGTGCGAGGTCGCCGCCGGACGAAGTGATAAAAGCGTCATTGGCGTTGTTAATGGCCGCGCGCTCAAAATAGCCACCCGGATTGTACTGGGTGCCCGCATGCATCTCCCGGTCGGGGCCGAAATTGACGCCGAGCTTGGAAAGGATGCGAGACATCAAGGAGGTGCCGGAGCGATAGGGCCCCAACACGATGATTCCGGCGAAACGATTCGGATATCCGGTCGAACCGCGCCAATTCATCGATAGGTCCTCAAAACGGGAAGTTCGTCACCGCCAACTGGGTGAGACCTTGCTGGGGTCGCTACAATTAAACTATAGTCTGGACATTCAATTATGTCATCGCGAACGACACATGCAAGCCGAATTGCTGCTCTCTCAACATTCTCAAACTGGAACTCCTGAGGGGAGAACGTGCACCCAGCAATTTACCGTGAATTCGAGAGAATATGTTCCCACCGCACCATCACTGGGTCGGTATTAGAGGTGGGCGCAACGCCCACCAATTCGGCGCTCCTGTGCATGGCGTCGCTTCGTAACGTGACCGAGAAAGTAGGTGTCGACCTGAACGGCCCGTACGAGTATCGGGATTTCAAGATTGTTCAGTGCAACGCTAATACGTTGGAATGCTTTGGCGATGGGCGGTTTGACGCTGTGTTGTGTAATGCGACGCTTGAGCACGACCCGTATTTCTGGCGCACTATCGAGGCAATCAAACGCGTAACTCGTCCCGGTGGCCAAATCATAATCGGTGTTCCGGGCTACGTGAAGTTGAGAGTTGAGATCATCGGCGAGACACTCCGGCGCATACCACTGCTGTGCAATCTCGAACGATCAGGCTACTTCAATGGATTGTTTTGCTCGACGTTGACCTACCAGGTCCACAACTACCCCGGCGATTACTATCGGTTCAGCGAGCAGACGATGAAGGAAGTCATGCTAGATGGTTGCGAAGATATTGAGATGCGAACCATCATGGTGCCGCCGCGAATCATCGGCGTGGGAAGGAAAAGAGTCTAGAATTCAACGCCAAGTGCCGTCGACGGCGGAACGTGGCGTTGCCCAATTGACGATAATTGCTGCGAAGCGACGTTTGGACGACACTTACGTTTGACGGTTCCAGAAGTTGGGCTTCTCCGTCGTTTTGCGGTGACGAGTCTGGCGGCGGTCACCAAAAATGAGAGATGCGGCCGATTTCTTTTCGAATGATGCCGTGCGTGACGATCTGAAAGGCAAGACCGTTCGCGGCGGACTGGTAACCGGCATTGCGCAGGCAATCCAAATTGGTACTCAACTCTTGGCTGTGCCAATTCTCGGCCGATTGCTCCAGCCGGAGGACTTTGGCCTGGTGGCGATGGTCGCGGTCTTCACAGCGTTTGCCGGTATGTTCGTCGACGTGGGGCTTTCGACAGCGACCGTTCAGTGGCGAAAGATCGATCACTTCCAAGTGACCAATTTATTTTGGATCGCGACAGGCGCGGGAGTTCTGGTTGCAGCGACGGTAGCGGCGTTTTCACCCGCCATAGCCTGGATCTATCACGAGCCGCGGCTCACGGCTATCACGCTAGTCCTGTGTCCAACGTTTGTGTTCGCGGGACTGACCATGCAACACCAGGCGTTGTTGCGACGTGCGATGTACTTCCGGGCGCTGGCGATCGTCCAGGTGATATCCGTCGTGACAAGCTATGCCGTGGCGATCGGCTGGGCCTGGTGGACACGCAGCTACTGGGCGATGGCTGCCCTGCCGTTCACGGCGGCATTCGTGAAGATGGCGGGCACATGGATCATCTGTGGATGGATTCCCGGCCTGCCACGACGCGGGACTGGGTTACGCGCGCTCATTTCCTTCGGTGGATTTTTTACCGGATGTAATCTTATGTCCTACTTTTCGCGGAATGTGGACAATTTGTTGATCGGGTGGTATTGGGGAGCCACGCCGTTGGGCTTCTATGAGCGCGCCTACAAGTTGATGTTGTTCCCAATGCAACAGATCAACGGTCCCCTCACCGGCGTGGTCCTTCCCGCGCTGAGCCGAGTTCTCGACGAACCGATTCGCTACCGCCGGATTTATCTCTCGATGTTAGAGACGGTCCTCTTAGTGTCCACGCCATTGATGGCGTTCGCGGTCGTCCATCGCGATCTCTGTGTGAACGTGTTGTTGGGGCCCGAATGGGGCGCGGCAATACCGATCTTTGCCTGGCTGGGAATCGTGGCTTGTCTGCAGCCATTTTCGTCCACGTTAACATGGGGGCTGGTCAGCCAAGGCCGCACGCGCGAGTTGTTTCAATGGACCGTCGTCGCAACGACCGTATACGTGATTGCGTTTGCGATTGGATTGGCGTGGGGGCCAACGTACGTGGCGGCTGCGTACCTTTTCGCCTATGCGTTCGTGAACATGCCGTTATTGGTGCGAGTGGCCACGCGCTCGGGCCCGATTCGGGCGCGCGACCTTCCCAGCTCCATGCGTCTGCCCGCGATTCTGACATTGATCGTGGTGCTGGGATCGTTGATCACTCGTTGGATGTTTTCCACGGGTAACGATTTTGTTGATTTGACGGTCAATCTGGCGGTGGCGGCCGCCATCTGGGTTGCCGTGATGTTCGCGACGTCCCACGGGCAGCGGTGGCTCAATTTGTTCGCAACGTCGATCATTGTTAAAAACAGAGACTAGCCGCGATGAAACGCGTTATTCAACGGGCGGTGGCGTGCCTGGGTTACGAAATTCGTCGAAAGCGGCCGCAGCCTCCACCCTGCAGCGAGCAGCGCCTCGTGCAGCCGTTGGAAGGGTATGTCGACGCGACCGAAGGGATGACAAGTTTTGAGGAGGCCTCGCTTCTTTATCGCCTGGCAACCGAGGTTCGCCACGGTTGCATCGTCGAGGTAGGCTCGTACCGCGGCCGTTCGAGCGTGGCGCTGGGGCGCGGCTCACTGGACGGCCATCGCGTGCCGGTGTTTGCCATCGATCCCCATGAGGAGTTCACCGGAATCCTGGGAGGCCAATTTGGACCGGAGGATCGAGCCGCGTTCTACCGCGCAATGCTGGAAACCGACTGCTATCAGATTGTTCGGCTGGTAAACCTCAGCAGCGAGGTGGTTGCGCCGAATTGGACTCAATCGGTCGGTCTGCTGTGGATCGACGGGGACCACAGCTATGAGGGGGTGAAGCGCGATTTCGATTGTTGGCTTCCGCACCTTACTGCGGAGGCCAGCGTCGCCTTCGACGATTCGCTGGATCTAAAGATCGGCCCATTTCAACTGATTGCTGAACTGCTCGACACGGGATCGTTTCAACGGACGACCGTCGTTGGAAAGGTAACCGTACTAAAAAAATGCGTCTAAACAGAACGCGACCGATAGTCTAAACTGCTAAGCCCTATAGAGGCGGCGACGAGACGGACCCTCATTCGTCCGCCTGCTAACTTGGCTGTAGCGCTGCAATCGAGTCGAAATGATCGCCATTGAGTTGCACGAGAATCGACGTTTGGAAATGGCTCTGAGGTTTCATCGCTTCAATCAAAGACCCGCGTTGGTATCGAAAACAGCAGTAAGCTAACGATCTGTCGCAAATCACTACCGCACTTTATCTTGACTGTGAGCGATTCCGTGGCCAATCCGCCGTTGTTTACTGCCGCGATCATTTGCTACAACCGGGCCACGATGGTGCGCGATTCGATCGAGTCGGTGCTACGTCAAGATTTTGACGACTACGAGTTGGTGCTGGTCGACGATGCCTCCACGGATGGGTCCGCCGATGTGATCCGGGAATATGCCGATCGAGCCACGGTCGTCGTGCGCGAACAGAACGGCGGCGAAATGGCGGCGCGAAATTCAGCGATGTCGGCCGCTCGGGGTGAATACGTTTGCTTTCTCGACAGCGACGACCAATGGTTCCCTTGGACGTTGGCGACCTACGCCAAGGCGATCGAGCGACACGGTCGACCGACCATCGTCGGCGGAAAAATGTTTCCGTTCCGCGACGCGGCAGAGGTCCACAAGGTGGAACAGGCGCCGTATGCCGATTCAGCAGCGAGCTGTTACTTTACAGGCTCGCATTACCTCGGCGTGGTAGCGGCCGCAATCCGCCGTTCAGACATCGAACAGGTGGGGCGCTTTCTTGATCTGCGCTTCGTTGGCCCGGATGCAGATCTGATGTTTCGCATCGGCGACCGGCCAGGGCTCGTCACGATCGAGTCGCCGTTCACTTTTGCGTACCGGCAGCACGAGAGCAACATCATGTCCAATGTCGGGTTGAGGTACAACGGCGCCCGACAGTGGATTACGTATGAATTGGCGGAGAAGTATCCCGGCGGACCCGCCCTGCGCGCGGAGCGATTGCGACACATCACGTTGCACACGCGTGCGATTTCCGTGGCGTGCCTCCACAACCGACACTTTCGGCAAGCGTGTGATCTTTACCGGCGAACGTTCGGTTGGAATGTGTTATTGCGCCGTTGGGCGTATTTGGTCACTTTCCCGCTCATGGTGATCTGCCCACCATTGATCACGCTGCGGACGTCGCTGCTGCACCGAAGGAGTCGGCGCTAGGCTGATTCAATTCGTCTGGCGCGCCAGGAGCGCGACGGACGGCTATGCGCCTGCGCTGCATGCGCGTCCGCAACAACTATGGCAGCGGCGACGCGCCAGCCCAAGCTTCACGGAAACGACCCACCCGAGCAGTGCCAAGCTCCATGCGGCCGGTTCAGGGACGGCGCTCAGCGAGAGTTGTGACGACAAAATCTGTCCCGAACCGCCGCCGCCGGCGGGGCGAGCGGAGCGGCCAAAGTTGTTTCGCCACACGGTGTAGTCGGCCGCATCCACGATGCCGTTGCCGTTGGCATCCGCATCCCTGTCCCCGGTCGCGCCGAAGCTGGCTCTCCAGACCGCATAATCGGCGGCATCGACGACGCGGTCGTGATTGAAATCGCCGGGCAGTTCGAGCAATTGCTGCGCGATTTGAAGATAGTTGAGGCGGCCCGTGCCATCGTTGTCGACTCCGGGCAATTGGGGTGATCCGTCGGCGCGGCGCCCCTCAAAATCGATGAGGATCGTGCCGGAGGCGGTCGCCATCATCCCGTTGACGACGGCGATTTGGCTGCTGTTGTTCACCAAGGGGCTGATGTGGGCCTGCGCAGTCGTACTGCCGGTGATGGTAAACAGCGAGTAGTCGCCGGTGTTGCCGGCCGCGCCGTAGAACAGAAACTGATAGGTGGCCAGCGTGTCCAAGCCCTCGAGCGTCAGCGACAGCTTCTGGCCGTCGCGCACATAGACGCTGTCGCGCAGCGCGGAAGCCGGTAGGTCATCGAGGCTGGGAGAGGGATAGGGTCCGTCGAAATTTGCAGCGGTGCCACTGATGCCCGTATCATCGGACATTTGCGACCATTGCGTACGGAGTATCACTCCGGTTGCATTTCCGGCAATGTCGCTAAGAGGAAGGGCTACAACCGGCTCAGCTCCGGACGCTCCGGTAACGTTGTTCCAGCCGGTCAGGTTGGTCGTCTGCGTGTTGATCCCGAAGTCAATCCGCATCACCGTGCTGCCAGGCGGCACGCTTGACATGGGCGGTGCGGCAAGGACCGGGGGAAGCGCGACGGGCTGTCCGGTCGCAATCTCGATCGGCATTTGCGCACTGACGCCGGCCAGATAGTCGCGCAAGGTCAGGCTTAATGCGTGGGCCACGCCCGCATTCTGTCCCAGCACGTTGGTGGTTTCACCGACGTCGTTGGCCAGATCGTACAGTTCGTAGCTGCGTTCGTTGTATCGAAAGATCAGCTTCCAGCGGTTGTCCGACACGGCGCTGACAAACGAGCCGCCGTTGATCAGGGACGAATTCCGATCTTGAGGGCTGAAGTGGGGATAATGCCAGTACAGGTAGCCGCGGTCAAAGGCGCCGCCCTCCAAGGCACTCCGAATGCTGACGCCGTCCATGTCGCCATTTCGCACGACCGTGGGATCCGCTTGCAGCCCGGCCAGATCAAGCAGCGTAGGATAGAGGTCGTAGAGCGAAGTGCGGGCAGCGGTATTGGTGCCGGGCGTGATGTTGGAGTTACCCGTCCAATTGACGATCAGCGGCACCCGGATGCCGCCCTCGTAAATGCTCCCTTTCCCTTCGCGCAATGGACGATTGTCGGTCGGGGAGCCGTCGGCGCCCCAGACGCCGCCGTTGTCGGAGGTGAAGATCACGATCGTGTTGTCGCGAATGGAATCGGAATTGTCTCCGTCCTGGTTGGGATCTGCCAGCCGATTCATCATCCTGCCGAGGGATTGGTCGATGCTTTCGATCATCGCGGCATAGGTGGCGTTGGTGTGTCCGCGCAAATCGACGCCTTGGCCCTGCAGAGTGCCAATTTTCACTTGATATTTGGCGACCAAATCCGCGGGCGCTTGAATCGGGATGTGGACGCCGTAGTGCCACATCGTGAGAAAGAAGGGGCCCGTGGCGGCGCGCTGTCCGATGAAGTCATTGGCCCTGTCGGTAAGTGCGTCGGTGATGTACTTTCCGGCGGGAAACTCGCCGGGTGTGTTGAGTCCTGGCAGGCCGGCCCACATGCCGTCGCTGCCGGCAAAGTTTCCGCCGCAGCAGCCGATGCCGCCGGCATCTGTGCCACCGACGTTGACCGCGTAACCGTGTTGCAGCGGATTGATGCCCGGATTGCCGGGCGTGCCCAGGTGCCATTTGCCGAAATGACCGGCCGTATAGCCGGCCGACTGGAGCGATTCGGCCAGCGTCACTTCGGACGTGGGCAGATTCTTCGTCCAGGCAGGCTCGCGCAACGTGGCGGTGGCGTAGCCGCTGCCGGGAATGTATTCGGTGACGCGTGTCCGGGCCGGCGTCTTACCGGTCAGCAACGCGGTGCGTGTCGGTGAGCAGACCGGGGACGAGGCGTACGCACCCGACGAGAAGTTGACACCCGATTGGGCGAGCTGCAACAGATTGGGCGTCTCGTAGACGGGGCTGCCAGTCGGGTTGCGAGCCGCATCCCGCTGCCAATCGGCCCAGCCCATGTCGTCGACGACGAACAACACGACGTTGGGCTTGCTCGTCTGCGCATGCGCGGACCCATCACCGAATCCCATCGGTGCGATGCCAACCAGCAGCAGGGCGCTCGGCAGCGTGGCCTGCAGCCCAGTGAAAAGAGCCCGATAGACGCGATACACGCAGATACGCCTAAGGTTGGTGCTTCCTGTCGCTCCGCCGCGCTCAAGACGTCAGAGAAGCTAGTTGAACGGCGCGCACGATTACCTCATGCGTACGCAGATAAGAACGCCTGAGCATACCCCAATGTGACTATAAGCTCGGCGTCAAAAGGCGTCAATAAGCCGGCAGAAACTCGCCGGTTGGCGGTCGTTTCCATTGGTGGGCCATGTTGCGGGAATGGACCGGTTTGCGGCGGGGCGTGTCCCGCCGCATGACCCGAATTCCCCGGCTGCGAGCGATCTTTGCCGGGACGGTCGAACCAGTCGAGGTGCGCGGCAGACCATTCCAGCCCAGAATGTCAAACGAGCCAAACGCAGACCCATCCGCCGCCGCGTCCATCCGACAATCCGGGCACTCACCGGCTGGGGCGGCAAGGAGCCGCATCGGTGCCCCCCATCATCCGCACCATTTCTTCGATGATCTGCGGCAGGGAACAGGAGAGTTCCCATAGCGGAAAATGGCTGCGGAATTTGGCCAGGTCGGAATAGTAGCAGATGTGATCGCCGATGCGGTTCTGATCGCTGTAGGTGAGCTTGGGCCGTTTGCCGGAGGCGTCGGCGATCATTTCGACGCATTCCAGCAGACTGGCCGCGTTCCGGCGGCCGCCGCCCAGGTTGTAGACTTCGCCTGGCCGCGGGTTTTGCGCGAAGTGCCAGAAGGCGCTGATCACGTCGCGGCTGTGAATCTGGTCGCGAACCTGTTTTCCCTTGTAGCCGAAGATCGTGTAGGGCCCTTCGCGCAGGGCGGTCAGCACCAGGTAGTTCAAGAAGCCGTGTAGCTCGACGCCCGAATGGTGCGGGCCGGTCAGGCAGCCGCCGCGGAAGATGCCGGTCTTCATGCCGAAGTAGCGGCCGTACTCCTGGGCCAACACGTCACCCGCCAGCTTCGACGCGCCGAACAGCGAGTGCAGCGTGTGATCGACGGGGAACGACTCCGGGATGCCGTGGGCGTATTGCGGATCGGCGTAGTCCCAGCGAGTTTCCAGCTCCCTGAGTGGAATGAGATTCGGCCCGTCGCCGTAGACCTTGTTGGTGCTCATCAAGATGAACACGGCGTCGGGCGTGTGCTGCCGGCAGGCTTCGAGCAGGTTAAGTGTACCGACGGCGTTGACGTCGAAGTCGTCGAAGGGCCGCTTGGCCGCCAGGTCATGGCTGGGCTGGGCGGCCGCGTGGATCACCAGTTCGAACCGCCCGTCGCGAAACAGCCGGTCGAGGCCGGCCGAAGCCAGGATCGGGTTGCTGAACAGGTCGGGCCATTCGCTCAAGGCACGGTTGCTGGTGATGATCAACGAGCCGTGTTCGTAGCGTTCAGTGATGATGTCGAACCAGTCTTCGGCGCTGGTGGTCTGGAGGGGCTTGAGGCCGAAGTCGTCGACGATGAGCACCTCCGGGCGCAGATAGGTCTGCAAGCGCCGTTCGTAGGTTCCGTCGGCGCGACCGCCGTTGAGATGTTGCAGCAGTCGGGGCGCGCTGGCGAAGAGCACGTCGTAGCCGCGCCGACAGGCCTCATGGCCAAGGGCCTGGGCGAGATGGCTTTTTCCGACGCCGGTCGGCCCGCAGATCAACACGTTCTCGTGGCGCTGGATGTAGCTGCCGGCGGCCAGGTCGAAGATCAGTTGGCGATTGACGGTTGGGTTGAAGGCGAAGTCGAAGGTCTCCAGCGTCTTGTCGCCGTGAAAGGCCGCGCGGCGCAAGCGCAGGTGGAGTTGCTTCTGGGCGCGGCGTTCCACTTCGTCTTCGAGCACCCGCGCCAGGAACTCCAGATACGACAGGCGCTCGTCGACAGCTTGCCGATTGCGCAGGTCGAGGCTGTCAAGCACGCCGGACAAACGCAGATGCTTGAGTTGAGGAGCCAGTTGGGCCAGCGCGTCCATCAGGCACCTCCTACGCCGAGCAACTCATGGGTCGGGCGCGCGAACAGCGGCGATTCGGAGGGCATGGCCACGACGGCTTCCGATTCGAGTTCGGCCGCGTCCAAGCCCTGCTGGAGGATTTGCTTGAGCGAGCGATAGGTGGCGGTGTCGAAGCGTAGCGCTCGTGCGCACGCCCGCTCCAAGCGCAGCGGCGTGTGAGTCTCGGCCAGGCGTAGCACCTTGCGGACAGTACGCAGCCGGTCCAGCGGCCGCTCGGCCAGCAACAGCTCGACGACCTGTTGCGTGGTCGGGCCGATGGCCGCGGCTTGTTCACGGCAACGCTCGGCGGTCAAGGTGAGCGCATCGGCTTTGAGCATGGGCAAGTGCGCCAGGTTGGTTTCGCGGTGACCCGGCGTCGCGGCACGCGGGTGCGTGGCGATGAGCGCATGCTCGGCATACACTTCGATGCGCCCAGCGGTGCCGCGCACCCACAGCGTCTGGCCGACGTAGCGGAACGGCGCGGAATAGTACGCCTTGTCGAATTGCACGTAGCAATCGCGGTGAACTTTGGCCTGCTTCCAAGTCGCCAGTTCAAACGGCGTAGCGGGTAGCGGCAGCAGCGCCGCACGCTCGACGTGCGGCGC
>Ga0209324_10003778_pt1 | contig 10420 bp, 6 predicted proteins | sample Rifsed19ft3_FD_184015 | JGI IMG/M metagenome (GOLD analysis project Ga0209324, IMG submission 184015) | Soil microbial communities from Rifle, Colorado, USA - sediment 19ft 3 (version 2) | ecosystem: Environmental > Terrestrial > Deep subsurface > Rock core/Sediment | place: Rifle, Colorado...
GACTCCTTTAACAGGTATCCAAGCGCTCCTGCTTGCAAAGCCCGGAAAATATGTTCAGTAGTTGCATACATGGAGAGGATTACAACTTGTGTAGAAGGGCAGAACTCCCTAATCTGGCGTGTGGCTTCAATACCATTCAGCTCAGGCATGGCAATATCCATAATAACAACATCGGGACATAATTGTTGCGCCTGCAAAACTGTCTGACGTCCATCTGCAGCATCACCAACCACCTTCATATCAGCCTGTGCCTCAAGGAGTAATCGGATACCATCACGGACAACAGCATGATCATCGGCAATAAATACACTTATTGGCATTTGATTAACATGGTACTTGAACTATAACCTGCGTTCCCTTACCATGCGCAGATTTCATGTATACGTCGCCACCAAGAGCTTTGGCCCGCTCCTTTATAGTAATCAGTCCCCATCCCGGCTGTTCCTTTAATTGCCGTAAGACTGCGGGATCAAAACCAACGCCATCGTCTGAAATAACAAGTTGCACCATCCCGTCTACCCTCTCCAGTGTAATGATCGCCTGCCTTGCGTCAGCATGCTTAGCCACATTAGTTAAGACTTCCTGGACAATACGAAAAAGTTCTGTCTCTACCACAATCGGCAGGCGTGGTGATAACTCTCTTTCCTGGAGAATAGTAGCTACCCCAGTACGCTCCGAGAACCTCTCAGTATACCAGCGTAGCGCAACCCCTAATCCATAGTCGTCAAGCACCGGGGGGCGAAGTCCGGCCATAACATTGCGCATACGTTCAATTGTCTCTTCCACCAGTTTCATAGAGTCTTCAATGCGGTCAACTATCTTTTTATCTACTTCTTTTGAGAATTGGCTGCGTATAATGTTAAGATTAATGTTCAATGCCGTCAGGTTCTGTCCTACTTGATCATGTAGCTCGCTTGTAAGGAAACGGCGCTCTGATTCTTGTACCTCCATAAGCCGGCGTGAAAGATTTTGTAGTTGTTCTTGGGCCCGCTTCCGCTCTGTGATGTCACGTACCACACTTACCCAGCCAATATGTTTGCCGTGTTCGTCTTCAAGCGGCATTACGCTGTGTTCAGTGGTGAAAACTGTGCCGTCCTTCCTCTTCATCTGGTACTCATTTAGATGAAGGAAACCGTGCTCAGCTATGGCTGGATAAAGATATTTACGGAACTCTTTTAGTGATGTATTATCTACATGCAAGATGTCTGTCGTTTTACCAATTATTTCCTGTCGAGTATAACCAAATACCTTTGTAACGCATGGGTTGATGTCTATGATCTTGGACGGGGTTGCTGAATCTAATATGAAGATCGCATCCTGCTGGCTAAAGAAGATTTTTTCAAACAACTCTTTTGACTCTCGCAGCGCCTTTTCTGTCTTTTTGCGTTCTGTGATGTCTTCTTGAAAGCCAACGAAAGCTATAAAATTCCCCTCTCTATCTAATACGGGATAAATCGAGACATTGATGTAGAATAGTTCTCCATTTTTCTTCTTATTAAGCAGCTCTCCTTTCCAGACTTTTCTCTGCCTGATTGTATCTATGATTTCCATTTGGATTTCATCTGCTTTCGGTTCAGCATTAAACATCAACGGATTTTTCCCTAATAGCTCTTCTCGTTCGTAACCGTATAATTTCTCCATAGCCGAGTTTACATATATAATTTTTCCATCTAAATCCGTCGTAATAACAGAAATCGGAGAGGTTTTCATGACCTTTGCTAAAAAATCGATTTTCTCGCTTTTTCTTTTGAGCATTTCATGAGTCTTAACAATGTTATCTCTCCTTAATGAAATCACTGATGATATAGCCCCGAGAGTTTCAAGACTTGCTTCTGAAAAAGGCTGTTTTGACACCAGGTCCTCAAATCTGTTTCCAACAAACAAAACTATCAAACTATCCTCTTCATCTACAATGGGATGCCAGATGAAAAAAGGGAATTCAAAACTTTTTACGACAAATGTGTGGAATGCGTGAAGAGATGACTTACTATTCACAAATGTGGGGTTAAGGACTTCCTTCTTTGAAATATTTTCATCCAGTTTGAGATATTTAAGATTTTCTGTTAGTCCCGAGGAAGCCAATATAAAAATATCCCTGGTATTAAAATCTATCCTTAACAGAGATGAAGAATCCATAAACAGGTCAGTAGTTAAAGCCTTTACAATATTAGAGTACAGGTCATCTATGGTCAAAGCTTCCTCGATTTTTTCCTGCATGACGTTGATGAAATTAAAGGCGGCGACAGCCTGTCTCTTTTGCTGGGTCAAAGTTAGGTTGAGCAGGTCGAGCTTTGCTATCTCTTTAGCAGCCTCTTCTAATCGGTCAGAAAGATATTTTCGTTCCTTTTGTAATTCCTTGATTCTTTTATCTTCTTTCATTTTTTACTTATTCCTGCTAAATATTAACAATACCCCTGTCCAATCCAGCCCCCGGCTTTTGCCCATGAATGGGGCAATCTCAACTCCCGAATAAAATCCAAGTAAGGGAACATATTTGCCGATATTTTTTTGTATGATAGAGGCTTCTTCCTTTTCTGATCCTGAGAACCCTGCAGTTCTGCCAGCACAGTCTATATATAAAGCAAAGAATGGATCCTGATTATTCTCTTGAAGATAAGCCATAGCTTCTTTACTCCTTTTCTCAACTGACTCTTCCATAAGCTCAGCGCTTCGGCGCATGAATTGAAACTCTGTGCCATTTTTGAAATCCGCTTCGAACAAGACAATAGCCTTTCCCCCTGGTACAATTCCAACAACAAGTCTGCTCACATAATTTTTCTCATCATAGGGAGCATATTTATCACCATGGTTGACTCCGAGGGTAACCAGAAGAAGTGGAAGGCGCCTCTGCCATTCTTGATTCCCAAGGAGATTGTCAATCACATCAAGTGCAGGCTTCCCGTCAATTTCATATACCACTGGTCCCTCAACTCTGGTAATGGTATGGTAATCGCTCATAGGTTTGCAACCGTGCATGGTGGTTATATACACAAAACACTCACCTGATAAAAGAGCTGCCACTGCATGCTGGTCAGCTACTCTTGTGCCACAGAAAAGCTTTCCCCCGTTGAAAGTATAACTACCGATCAAGCCTGCTCCAGCAATGAAAGGTGGATTCATTCCGATCCCCTGTTCAAATCCTTCAATCAAATAAGAAGAGACATTCAGAACCGGTGAAGGTGGAGGCGGAGATTTAACAGAATCATAAAAGAGAAGGGCAAGTTTTTCATTAGGATTTCTTCGGGTGGATAGCAATCTGCCCAGTTCTAATCCAACCTCTTTTTCGCCTTTATCTAATCCCCCCACTGACTCAACTGCAAAAATCAAGTCATCCGGAAGAACAGCCACTCCTGCCTGATATCCTTCATAGCCCAAGTGTTCATTCGTAATAATTCCAATAGCAGGGCCACCGATTACAGGAACATCTCCTACCTCGGCTCTTATGCCGTCGAAAAAGGCTTGATAATCATGTTTGGAAGTACAGAAAGATATAACCAGGCTGCCTTCTTGCCCTATCTTTTTCAGAGCCTCAGCTGCTGCTTGCTTTCCTCCTTCAAAGGAATTCTGATTATCAGTAAAGGCAACACCAGCTTTCACTTTACTCATTATTTTATATGGCTCTTATTTTTAAAACCAAGGTGAAATAACTTTCAGGCTCTTCTTTCTATTTCAGGATTGTGATTACTGATTAATAATACCATAAGTTTTCTGAAGGAATGTTTTCTGTGAGATCATAATTGGAGAAGTCTGGGAGTTCTTTGCCTATGAACAAAACATTTACCTTGGGAGTGCAAAATAAAACGTTGCTCCTTCATTCACCTTTCCCTCAGCCCATACCCGGCCGTTATGCCTGTGAATCACCCTCTGCACTATTGCAAGACTAATACCTGTCCCCTCAAATTCCCTCTCTCCATGCATCCTCTGAAAAGCTCCGAACAGTTTACCTGCATACTGCATATCAAACCCAACTCCATTATCCCTAACATAGTAGATATTTTCTCCTTCCTCGCCCCAGCCGCCAACTTCAATAACTGCTTCTTCTCTGGTTCTCGTGAATTTAACAGCATTAGACATAAGATTGAAAAAGACCTGGTGAATCATTCCTCTGTCACCATAGGCAGAGGGAAGGGGGTTAATGTTGAACTGAATTTCTCTTTTGGGGATAGCTGTTTTAACTTCATCGAATACTATCCTTGCTAATTTATCCATATCTATTTTTGATTTCTCAAATGTCCTGCGACCTACTCGCGAAAGGGCAAGAAGATCGTCAATGAGTACTCCCATTTTTTTGGTACTGTCCCTAACTACATTCAGGAGTCGTTTTCCTTCTCCATCAAGTTTATCAGTATAATCCTCTAATAACATACTGGAAAAACCAGTAATCGCACGAAGTGGTGCACGCAGGTCATGAGAGACAGAATAACTGAATGACTCAAGCTCCTTATTGGCTGCTTCAAGCTGCGCAGTGCGTTCAATAACTCTCTGTTCAAGTTCTTCATTGAGTTGTCGGATTTCTTCCTCTGCCTTCTTCCGTTCAGTAATATCGCGGATAAGCAAGACCGCACCAGCTTGGCTGCTCAAATTGCCTGCAATGATTTCAAGTGGTATTGTTTCACCATTTCTCTTTTTCTCAATGCCAAACCCAATGTGAAAATCATCCCCTTCACTTACCTCAAACTGGTGTTTCGAGTTACATTCATCGTGTAAATAAAGAAAATCGGTTTTTTGGTTGATAACTTCATATGTCTTGTAGCCAAACATTTTCTCAACAGTAGGATTACACATGATGATATTCCTTTCTGGATCAACCACAATGAGAACATCCGAACCAATGCTCGATAGAACACCTTCTAATTCTGCCTGTTTTTTTGTAGCATTTCTCCAGCGGCGATAGGTTATCAAAAGAAGAATAATTAAATAGAGAAAAACAAAATTATCTATATATCTTATGAGAGGTAAGCTGGTATACGCATCGAAAAAACTATAAAGCCAATCAAAGAAATGAATTGCTATATAGAATATTGTGAATATAAACGTCAAGATTAAGACAATGGACAAACCAAAGAACTGTCTTTCTTTTATCTTTGTTAGCTTCATTCGGAAATCCATCTTATTACCTCGTACATTTACATCTCTGGAAGAACCAGTTTTTATTTACTGCTGATTGCTGATAGCTTATTTGGTAATGTGAAATAAAATGTTGCCCCTTCATTCACCTTTCCTTCAGCCCAAACTTGGCCGCTATGCCGGTTAATTACACGTTGTACTATGGCAAGTCCAATGCCTGTCCCTTCAAATTCCTTTTCGCTGTGCAGTCTCTGAAAAGCTCCAAACAATTTATCAGCATATTGTATGTCGAACCCGATCCCGTTGTCTTTGACATAATAGATATTCTCTTTCTTGTCTTCACAGCTACCAACTTCAATAATTGCCTTATCTCCATGCCTCGTGAACTTGACTGCATTGGAAATGAGATTAAAAAAGACCTGGTGAATCAATCCCGAATCTCCTCTGGCAGGTGGAAGGGGTTTAATGTTAACCTGTATCTCCCTTTCAGGAATCTCCTTGCGACCTATCCTGGAAAGGATGAGAAGGTCATCTATGAGTTCACCCATCTTCTTTGTGTTTTTCAGAATTACATCCAGCAGACGTTTGCCTTCCTCATCAAGTTTATCCATATAATCTTCCAAAAGCATACTCGAGAAACCAATAATAGCTCTCAGGGGTGCCCTCAGGTCATGAGAAACAGAATAGCTGAATGATTCAAGCTCTCTGTTTGCTGTTTCAAGTTGAGAGGTGCGCTCAATAACTCTCTGTTCAAGTTCCCGGTTGAGCTTGCGGATTGCTTCCTCTGCCTGCTTACGCTCAGTGACGTCCAATAATGTTCCGATGACCGCAGGCTGTTCCCGATACATTGTTCGTTTACCATAACTTTCCAAATAAATAATATCCCCATTCTTTGTTATCCCTCTGAAATTATGATAAGCCTCTTTAATATCACCATAGATTCGATCCCTGATGCTTTTTTCTAAAATTGGCCAATCTTCCGGGATAGTAAGATCTCTGGGGATTTTCTTGCCAATTATCTCATCAACTGAATATCTAAATGTCCCAGCAAGTTTGGGATTGATGTATTTAAACTCCTTGTCCTGAATAAGGTAAATGCCTACAAGTGATTTTTCTGCCAGGTCCCTGAATTTATTTTCCGATTCCCGCAAAGCCTCCTCTGCTTGTTTCCGTTCAGAGAGTTCATTCTTCAGCATGTCAGCTGCATGCACCAGCCTCGCGGTTTTTTTATTAACCAATCCCTCTAAGTCCTCGCTGTATAACTTGAGTTTCATGTCACGCTCTTCAATCTGCGACAACATTTCATTGAAATTTTCGGCCAAGGAACCCATTTCGTCATGACTGTTAACAGGAGCACGGATAGAATAATTTTTATTTTCTGAAACAGCATTCATCACTTGAACCAAATTTAGGATGGGGTCTGTGATCACTCGATGTAATTTTGTTAATAAAAGAAAGGCAAGGGAAATGGAACAAATCAGAATGACAATGGCAAATCCTGCATGCCATTTTATGAGACTATAGAATTCCTTCAAATCATATTGTATATATAAAGTACCGATAGGCTTATTAATGAGTATGATATGATGAAAAAACGACAGTTTATTACTCCCGAAACTATACTCATCTTTTCGTGGCAAGAGAGGGGAAAATTCTTCCTTCACATCTTTTCTTTTGTAACGGGCAAACAACTTGCCATCTTCTGAATAAATGTTGGCCCTTATTATATTTGGAGCAGTCTCAAGCGCTGACAGAATTTCCTCTGAAGCCTTCTGGTCATTGAATATAAGGGCTGCCGTGCTATTTATTCCTATAATTTTTGCCTGAGCTGCAAGGTTGTTCACCAGATAATGTCGGAAATCAATTATCTCCTTTACGATTGAAACTACTTCTGTTAAAAACACCACGACCCCTGTTGTAAGAACAGTAATCAGAATCAGTTTTTGCTTGATAGATAAACCTGCAAAAAGGCGCTTCATTATCTCCCAGCACCACGAACAATTTTTGCAAGACTCAGAAGTTTGGAGCTGATCTTCAAACCGGATCTATTTGCTGCATCCTGATTGATTTCAAATCGCACCTTATCCTCTTCTATATAAAAATTTATAACTACACCTTGTTGTGCAAAACCTTTATTATCACTGATTGTCAGGATATTCAAACCCTTAAGATTTTCGAGTATCTGCGTGAGACCTTCTCCTTCTGACCTGCTGATAAAGAGGATGTGGCACCTTCCCAGATCATGGATATTGTTATAATGTTTTACTATGATTTTTCTATTGTTAATTTTCTCTTCCCGGACAAAATCGAGGGCGCTGCCAAATGGACTCTTGCCAAGAACACAGATGCTCATGCTATTCTGTTCATCAACAAAAGCCCCATCCGGCCAATCGATAAACTTCAAAAAGTTATAAATAAAGGCTGCCTTGACATCGTATTCACCAGGTTTATGCTGTTGTGCATCTGCACTGGAAATATTAATCGCTATAGACAACACAAGTATAATGGACAGATTAAAAAATTTTACGAAAGGTTCTTTCTTAGTTGCCATATATCTTTTTAATGACCATACTAAAATTGATACGTAAGCTTAATACGATAGTTCCTGCCATCCTGTTCGATACTATCCTGTAGATGCTCCCCTGATCCCGGGTCTTCGTATTTTTTGTCAAAAAGATTATAGACACTTCCTGAGACTTCCAATCCCTTTAACAACTTCTGAGAAAAAACCGTAACATTTGCAACAAAAAAATCACCTGTATATCTATCAGCAAGAGTCTTTCTCATACTGGTGTATTGGACCTCCATGCCAGTAAAGACCTTGTCGTGAATGAGTGGCACAATGAGGTTAAGCTTTGCTAAATGTCTGGGTGAATTGACCGGGGTTTCATCGTTCTGTTTGTTTTTGATATCCTGGTAGGAATAACTAATCCTGCCTTCCAGTCCACTCTCCCACTTTCCTCCAAGTTCAGCTTCAAAGCCTTTCATTTCAACCTCACCAGCATTCCTGAATACTAAAAGGTCATCAGCTGGGTCAATTGTTGAATCTATAAGGTTTGTAATTTTGTTATAGAAACCAGTCAACGTTGTATGAATGGCTTTTCCAAAGTAGTGTTCGTACACCAGTTCATACGTTTTAATCTCTTCAGGCTCGAGATCAGGATTTCCTTTCATCGGGAATACCGTGTAGTAAAGTTCAAACACATTCGGTATGCGAAATGCAGAACCGTAAAGAAGCTTGAAAGTTGATGTCTCAAAAGGATGGTAAATTAAGGCAAGTCTCGGATTCGTGGAGCCGCCGAAATTATCGTAGTGGTCATAGCGCACACCAGCATTAAAGACTAAATTCTCCAGGATTGTAAATTCATCCTGTAGGTAAAGCGCCCATCTCTTAGATTTCCTCCTGTCATCGAGTAACATTTCAAAAGGGTCTTCATTAACATTCCTCTGATTCTGTCTTGAATTTTTTTGATACTCTGCGCCCAGGATGAGTCTATGTCGTTCTAACAGTGTTTTGCTTAACATCGCCTCCCCACCCCACCATTCACCCTTGGTAAAATCCTTATTCACAATCCCTGCATAGATATAGTCTCCTTTATAATCATAGACATCATAAAAGAGCCGAGCCATTATTCGTGACTTGTCACGAAAATCATGCTCATATCTCAAATCCAGATATCCTAACTCATCAATAGTTCTATTTCTGGGATCGTTAAAATCAGTGCTAAATGATGCAGTAGGGATTCCTTTTGTCCTCGATACATAAGCCCCTTCCAGGGTAAAATCACTGAAGGATATTTTAGAAAAGAGATTATAGTTTCTGTCATAATCACAACCTTGCGAAATTCCATGGTTATTTGCTGGATCATCAAATTCCTTGAAAAACAGGTCCTGGCCTTGGCTGTCAAAGATCGAGCCTGAGAGAATTATCTCTATGCCATTGTCAAACCTGTTGCCAAGGCTTAGGCGGCCTTTGTATGCATCAAAGCTCCCTGCTTCACCTGAGACTTCAACACCACTAAGATGCTGTCCCTTTTTTGTAATTATATTTAGAACACCTAAAAAGGCATTGCTTCCATAAAGCGATGAACCAGGACCACGAATAACTTCTATCCTGTCAATAAGATCAACATCGAGGATGAAACCTGTCTCTATTAAGGTAGAATCATAGACATTATCATTGACTCGATGACCATCAATCAGGATAAGAAAACGGCTGTTATAATCTCCTGTGCGGCCGAATCCCCGTATACCGAGATAAGAATAATTTCTGTCATAGGTAACATGAAAGCTTCTTAAACTCCTTAAGATATCTGCTATGGTGCGGTAGCCGTATTTCTTGATTTCATCTGCTGTTACAATACTCACAGATGAAGGGGCTTCGGTTACTTTCTGTTCATATTTTGAGGCGCCATAAACAGTAGCAACCTCGACCTTCATCAATTCCTCAAGACTGAGGTCTTTCAGGTCTCTCTGAAGATCATCTACAGGTTCACTCGCATCAGCGAGACAAACAGTTAACAGGAATGTTAACAGCAAAGCAACAAACCTAAAAAGAAAGCTTACGAGAAAGTAAATATCCCGATTTTCAGACCGCCTAAAGTTATTTTCCATATATTCCTCCTTGAGGCAAGAGAAGAAAATAGATTAATTATGTTGTTACTATTATCAGTATTATGATTTACAAATTGGTGAGAGTGAAATTCTAAAGTACTGGTTAAAGGGAAAAGACAAATCTTGAAAAAAGTATCTTTTTTTATCCTAATAGTCAAATGATGCAATAATATATCAAAACTATTCTAAATGCAATAAGAATTGCCAAAATATAAGGCTTAAGGACCTTAAAATTAAAGAGCTTTTTAAGGTATATTTATCCAGTGGTTAAAAAGCGGATAAAAAAGAAACCAAAACCCCGCCTTCCTATTGAGGCAGTGCTCAAACTCCGCAGCCACCCGATTACAGAAAAGAAAGGTAAAAAGGGATACGACAGAAAACGTATTGAGAAAAAAACGAGAAATATTATAGAGGAAAACCTTTATTGAGTTTATGCCAGAGTGCATTTTACACTAACTCCTTGTCATTTCTATTTATTTCAAAAAGCCTCTACTATTTATGACAATTATTGTCTTTTAAAGTAGGAATACTGGGCCTGTCTAAAAACTCAGGATTTGTCATCCTCCGGCTTGGAGACTGTGTCGCAATTATAGCAGAGAAAGGGGATGAAAGAAGGTCATTTATATGCTAGAATTCTGCAAGTATAAAAAGGAGAGAATAATGGCATACAAATGTGGCAGTCGTGAGCAGATCACCTTATTTCCCCAAAGCATTGATGAATACATTGGGGAAGAACATC
>Ga0209324_10003782_pt1 | contig 10410 bp, 7 predicted proteins | sample Rifsed19ft3_FD_184015 | JGI IMG/M metagenome (GOLD analysis project Ga0209324, IMG submission 184015) | Soil microbial communities from Rifle, Colorado, USA - sediment 19ft 3 (version 2) | ecosystem: Environmental > Terrestrial > Deep subsurface > Rock core/Sediment | place: Rifle, Colorado...
TCCGATCTGTCCAGGAGGTCTACCACTGAACGGGTTTCCCTGGCGTCCTCCTTATTGAGGAACAGGAACGCCCTGAGGGCCTTTGCAGCCGACTGCTGGGACCAGAAGGTAGCAGGCGCGAAAAACCCGCCCTGCTGGCACCACTCGGCGGCCTTGAGGTCATACTCAGCCTGCCTGAGCCATCTTTCTGCCTCTTTCCAGAAAATATCCATTGCGCCTCCTTCAGGTCCTGTAGGCGGAGTTTATCTTTACATATTCGTATGTGAGATCTGAGGTCCAGACCCTGTCTGAGCTCTTTCCTGATTTCAGGTCGACAGATACAACGAGCGTGTCCTGCTTCATTGCTCTTGCAGCCTCTTTTTCCTTGCCCGTGTCCAGACCCTTTTCCACAACCCTCACTCCGTTGAACTCTATCGATACGCGCTCTTCCTTCATGCTTATGCCAGCCCTGCCGATGGCCGCCATGACGCGGCCCCAGTTCGGGTCGCCGCCGAAAAAGGCGGTCTTGCAGAGGAACGACTCGGCTACGGTGCGCACGGCGCTCCTTGCGTCCTGGGCACTGGATGCGCCCTTTATCTCTATTTCGACCAGGCGGGTCGCCCCTTCTCCGTCCCTCACTATCATCTGCGCCAGCTCCACGGAAAGCGAGGTGAGGATGTCGGAGAATTCCTTGAATTCCTTTGTGCCCGCCTTTATCTCATCGGCCCCGCTCATGCCGTTGGCGAAGGCAAGGACAGTGTCATTGGTCGAGGTGTCGTTGTCTACGATTATGCTGTTGAAAGATGCCGCTACGGCCTTTTTGAGCGCTTCAGCGAGCAAAGGGGCCTTAATGTCGGCGTCGGTCATGAAGAAGGCGAGCATGGTCGCCATGTTGGGGCATATCATCCCCGCGCCCTTACAGAGCCCGGCTATGATGACTTCGCGGCCGCCTATCCTGGCCCTGCGCTCACCGGCCTTCTGGAACGCGTCGGTAGTCATCATGGCTTCACCGGCTGCAGGGAGGCCGTCATAACCAAGGGCCTTTACCGCCGAAGGCAATCCGGAGGCGACCTTCGCTATGGGCAAAGGCACTCCGATGACGCCGGTCGAGCAGACGAGCATGGAGCCCTTCTTCAATCCGAGGGCAGCTTCCGCGAGCGCGGTCATCTCTTCGGCTACTTTCGCGCCGTCAACGCCGGTGCAGGCGTTGGCATTGCCGCTGTTTACGATGAGGCCGCTCGCGACCCCTTTTTTCACGCGCTTCATGTCAAGAAGCACAGGAGCGGCCTTGACGCTATTGGTTGTAAAAAGACCCGCCACCTGGGCGGGCTTGTCGCTCACGATCAGGGCAAGGTCTTTCTTGCCGTTTTTCTTTATGCCAGCGGCCACTCCCGCGGCCCTGAAGCCGGTGACCCTTAAAGCGGGCAGCCTGCCGGGCTTCGATTTATCAGATGCCATTGTGATCTTCAGCCCCCTTTTCAGCCACCCCGGTCATCTCGCGCTCTTTTCGGCGCAGCACCGTTTGTACTTGAGGCCGCTTCCGCAAGGGCACGGGTCGTTCCTGCCGACCTTGTCTCCGAAACGCGTGACTGGCTGCTCTTTGGCTTCCTCCTCGGGCTCTTCTCCACGGGAATAGGTAACCTTCTGAGACCTCACATGCTGCTTGGGAGCCGGGGCAGGAGCTGTACCGGTTTCTTCTTCCCTCTTTATCTGTACCTTGAAGAGCCTTTCGCAGACTTCGCTCTTGAGCCTCGCTATCATCTCGACGAACATGTCGTAGCCCTCTTTCTTGTACTCCTGGAGAGGGTTCTTCTGCCCGTAGCCGCGAAGCCCGATGCCGCCCTTCAGATGGTCCATTGAAAGGAGGTGGTCTTTCCAGAGCGTGTCGAGCGTGTGGAGCATTATTACTTTCTCGAACTGTGCGAAGGGTTCGTCCCCCACGGCAGCGAGCTTTTCCTCGTAAGACTTCCACGCCTTGGCGGCTATCGCTCCGGCAAGGTCATCCGGGGTGGCCGCGCCGTTGGTGTCGGCGCTGGTGAAGCCTACGCCGAACTGGATAAGGCACGCGTCGTTAATGGACTTGAAGTCCCATTCCTCGGGGTCCGATTTTTCCTCTACATGGGTTGCCGCGATGTCACGGCAGACCTCTTCCGAGAACTCCTTGACCATATCGCGCAGGCCCGACTGCCCGAGTATCTGCTTCCTGTACCCGTAGACGACCTCTCTTTGCTGGTTCATGACATCGTCGTACTCAAGCAGGTGCTTTCTTATCTCGAAGTTGTGCCCCTCGACTTTTTTCTGCGCGTTTTCTATGGCCCGTGAAACGAGGCCGTGCTCAATGGGCGTATCCTCTTCGAGGCCTATCTTCTCCATGATGGAGGCAATCCTCTCGGAGCCGAATATCCTCAGCAGGTCGTCCTCGAGCGACAGATAAAACCTTGAGGCGCCAGGGTCTCCCTGACGGCCCGCGCGGCCCCTGAGCTGGTTGTCTATGCGCCTTGACTCGTGCCTCTCGGTGCCGAGTATGTACAGGCCGCCCAATGCCAGCACTTTCTGCTTTTCTTCTTCGCAGAGCGCCTTGGCCTTCTCGACAGCCTCATGGTAGTTTTCGGTCGAGTCGTCCTTGCCAGCGCGAGAGGAGGCAAGGTACTCGGGGTTGCCGCCCAAGAGTATGTCTGTGCCCCTTCCTGCCATGTTGGTCGAGATGGTCACAGCGCGAAGGCGTCCGGCCTGGGCGACTATCTCGGCCTCGCGCTCGTGCTGTTTGGCGTTCAGGACTGTGTGGGGTACCTTATGGGTCGCGAGCATCTTCGCGAGCTTTTCCGAATCGTCGATTGATATGGTGCCGACGAGCACGGGCCTCCCGAGCTTGTATGACTCTTCTATGTCCTTTATTACCGCTTTGAACTTTTCCTTCTTGGTCTTGTAGACAAGGTCGGTGTTGTCCTTCCTCGCAAGTATCCTGTTCGGCGGGATTATCATGACCTCGAGGCCGTAGATTGAATGGAACTCGGAGGCCTCTGTGTCAGCGGTGCCGGTCATGCCTGAGAGCTTGTCGTACATTCTGAAGTAGTTCTGGAAAGTGATGGTCGCCAGAGTCTGGTTCTCGTTCTCTATCTTGACCTTTTCCTTGGCTTCAACGGCCTGATGGAGACCGTCTGACCAGCGCCTGCCAGCCATGAGCCTTCCCGTGAACTCATCGACTATGATGACCTGGCCGTCCTTCACGACATAGTCCACATCCCTGTGCTTCAACACATGGGCGTACAGGGCCTGGTTCACATGGTGGAGCGTTTCCAGGTGGGCCGGGTCGTAGAGGTTGTCCACTTCAAGGAGCTCTTCGACCTTGGTCATGCCGTCTTCCGTAAGGAGGACCTGCCTGGCCTTCTCGTCGACGGTGTAGTGCTCCTCCTTCTTGAGGGACGGCATTATCCTGTCTATGACATAATACTTGTCGGTGGAATCGTCCGTGGGCCCTGAGATGATGAGGGGCGTTCTGGCCTCGTCGATGAGTATGGAGTCGACCTCGTCGACGATGGCATATTGGTGCTCCCTCTGAACATACTCTTCGAGGGAGAACTTCATGTTGTCGCGGAGGTAATCGAAGCCGTATTCGTTGTTGGTGCCGTAGGTTATGTCGGCGTTATACGCCTCTTTCCTGGAAATCTGGCGGAAATGGATGAAGCTTCCCGGCCCCTCGGCGTATGAAGGGTCGTAAAGATAGCTCGCCTCGTGCTGTATGACGGACACGGTAAGGCCGAGGGCATGATAAACCGCTCCCATCCAGTGGGAGTCCCTTTTGGCCAGGTAGTCGTTCACGGTCACGAGGTGCGCGCCCTTGCCCGGCAGGGCGTTCAGGTACAAAGGAAGGGTGGCCACGAGGGTCTTTCCCTCGCCCGTTTTCATCTCGGATATCTTGCCCTCGTGAAGGACGAAGCCGCCGATGAGCTGGACATCGAAGTGGCGCATCTTCAGGCGCCTCCAGGCGACTTCCCTTACCGCGGCGAAGGCCTCTGGCAGAAGGTCGTCAAGGGTCTTGCCACCGGCAAGCTCCTGTCTGAACTTTGCCGTAAGCTCCTTGAATCCCTCGTCGCTTATGGCCTTCATCTTCGGCTCGAGCGCGTTGATCTGCTCGACAACCGGTATTATCCGCTTTACCTCGCGGTCATTCCTGGAGCCGAAAACTTTCTTTAAAAGATTATTGAACATTTTTTATCGCTATGAAAAAAGCTGTCCTTTCATGGGTTTCCGGACGCTATTCACGCCCCGATAGATGGTTCCGTAAACAGTTATGATAGCATAAACATATTGACATTTCCATACCGATGAAACCTTTTTTCATGCGCATTTGAGCCCCCGAAGACTGTCAAAAACATGACGGGCGCTTTCGAGGAGCGAGGAATGAGGCGTACTCTTCTTGTACGCCGCAATTACGAGTGACAAAGACAACGAAGCAGATGGACTTTTTTGGGCCTTCCAGCTAACTTGAGGTTATTCTCTTCAGGCTGCTCAAAAAGCTCCATATGCAAGGCGTCGAGGAGTGAGGAATGAGGCGTACTCTGCTCGTACGCCGCAATTACGAGTGACGCTGACAACGAAGCAGATGGACTTTTTGAGCAGCCTGGCAACAACAAAAAAAGCCCTGCGGGGAACCGTCCCCGTCAGGGCTTCGTGCATGGGCGCGCTTAAAACCCTCAATCGATTATATATTTTTCCGGGTTTACATTAAGCCCGTTTACTGAAACCGCGTAATGGAGGTGCGGGCCGGTAGACCTTCCGGTGTTGCCCATGAGGCCTATCTGAGTGCCCCTTTTCACCTTCTGCCCGGCGTTCACCAGGGTCTCGGAAAGGTGGCCGTAAGTCGTCTTGACTCCGTAGCCGTGGGAGATAGCTACGAAATTGCCGAGGCTCGTGTTCTTTCCGGCCTGCACGACTATGCCGTCAGCCGAAGCCGCAACAGGCGTGCCAATGCGATTGGCGATGTCCATGCCCGTATGGTGCTGGGGGGTGCCGGTAAAGGGCGATACCCTGCTGCCGAAATTGGAAGTCACCCACCCCTTGGCCGGCAGTATCGAAGGCGTAGAGGCAAGCATTACCGAACGCCTGGCAAGGTAGTCTTTCAGCTCCGTGAAGCTCTCTTCCTGAGTGCTCGCCATGTGCTCGAGATTCATGAGGTCAGAGCGCATCTTGTCCACGAGCTCGCCGACCTTGGCGCCCGGCCTTGTGAACATCTCCTCTTCCACGACCGAATCCCCGCCCATGCCGAGAAGCTGATTGTCAGAGTGCCCGGCAGGCCTGGGCTCTTTTTCAAGGTTAGCGATAATTCTTATCTTTTTGTCGAAGAGGCTCAGTTTAGCAAGCTGGCCTTCAAGTTCCTTTATCTTCGAAGCGAAGCCCTGGAGGGCGAGCTTCTGCTCGGAGTTCGCCGTCTTCATGGAGCCGTACTCCATGTCTGTTGTTTTTATGCGCGCGTAATCGACAAGGACGAACGCGAGCACCAGGGCAAAAAGGCCTGAGACCGCTCCGGCTATCTTCAGAGACCTGAAGGGGAGCCTGAACTGCCTGGTCTTTGAGGCGTCGTTGGTCAAGACGAACAGCGTGAAAAATCTCTTATCCAACTTCGGACCTCCCTTCCTTTAATTTTCCCTATTGCTTTATTGTCGGTGAAATCGGCCCTGCATTCGCGGCCCTTGAGGGCCGCCTTTGCCGCCGGCCAAAGGACCGGCTGTCTGGCGAGTCTGAACCCGGCGACGCCTCCGTCCGGTGACGGGCGGGCCGTTTGACAATCCCCGATGACCTCCTTATTTCGGCAGGAAGCGGAGAAACTTGAAAGAACCAGGCCGGGATGAAGGAGAAAACCCTGTGAAGGTTCTTTTTTGGAATGTAATCCTTAGCACGCAGCCGCCCTCCTTGTCAAGTTTTTTGGCTCTCGCCGAAGAAAACCTGAGGGCAGTCTACTTCAAAGCAGGCTAAGCAGGCAGTGACAGCCGTCACCCGTGTTTGCCGGGCAAATGTATCCACCTGATTTTCATGTGGAATAAAAAAACAAAAGCCCGGACAGGTTTTTGGAAACCTGTCCGGGCCATTGGAATTAAGCGGGATAAGCGAAAAAGCTTACTCTGAGATGTAAAGGAGTATCCTGTCCTTTTCTATCTTAATATAACCTTCCTGGGTCATCTTTTTAAGGGCCCTGCTTACGACCTCTCTCGAAGAGCCTATCATGGCAGCGAGCTGCTCGTGGGTAGGTCTTTCTATCTCAATTACTTCCTTATCAGCGCCCTGGTCCTTGGCCATGCCCAGCAGGGTATGCGCTATCCTTCCGCAAACATCCAGGAGGGCGAGCCCGCCGATCTTCCTCGTGGCTTCCCTGAGCCTGCCGGTAAGATAAGCGAAAAACCTCATGTAGACCTTGTGGTGGCGGGACATGTAATCGAGAAACGCGCTCTTTGTCACTACCAGGCATTGCAGATCCTGCACGGCCTCGACATTGGCAGACCTCGGCTTGTCGTCTATTATCGACATCTCGCCGAACATGTCGCCCTCGTTAAGAATGGCAAGCACTATCTCCCGGCCTTCCTCGCCGTACAGCGTCACCTTCACCCTGCCGGATATCATGAAAAAGACCGCGTCCCCGGGGTCGCCTTCGGTTATTATCTGGGTCCCCGCGGGCCAGGTCCTGACCTCAGCCCTTGAGATGAGATCCTTCAGGTAGAAGTCCTCGAGCCCGGTGAAAAGCTGGTTGCGGGCAAGACCTTCCTCCACCTTTTTCAAGTCGTCCTTGACAGTCGTTTCTATCATGTCCCACTCGCCTCTACTTCGTTTACAAGGAGGCTTGGCGCGCCTATGGACCCCATGAACCTCAAGTCGGACGCGCAGGCCCCTACTTTTGAGAAAAGCTCAAGGAGGTTGCCTGCGATTGCCATGCCTCTTACGGGGTAGGCAACAATCCCTCCTTCGACCCAGAAACCGGCGGCGCCCAGGGAAAAATCCCCGTTCACGGTGTTTATGGTGTGCACGCCGAGGAGCTCGGTTATGAAGAGCCCCTTCCCGAGGTCTTTGAGGAGCCCCTCGAAACTTTTCCCGCCCTTTTCTATGTAGATATTATTAAGGCCGACCCCGGGCGTTGACTTGTACCCGCCCCTGGCGGCGTTGCCCGTCGAGACCTTCCCGCTCCTGCCGGCCCAGTAGGTATCATAAAGGAAACCCTGGCATACTCCCTCCAACACAAGAGGAGTCCTGCTTGTGGCCGTGCCCTCGGCGTCATATGCCGAAGTCGCCCAGCCGCCGTTCATTATACCATCATCGAATATATTAAGCACGGGAGAAGCTATTTTCGCCCCCAGCTTGCCTATTAGCATGGATTTGCCCTTTTCGACATTATCGCCAAGAAAGGAGCTGGCCAGCGATTCAAGCAGCTCGCAGGCAACCGTGTTCTCGATTATTGCCGGACACTTGACCGTCTTTATCTCCCTTGCCCCAAGGAGCCTTACCGCGTTCCTGGCAGCGGTCTTCCCAATCCAGGCCGGGTCTATGGCGTCTATCTTGTGTCCCATGCCCATCTCCCAGCCCATCTGCGACTCATTCTTTTCTTCGGCAACCGCCGTGACGCTGCCGGTGAAATATGTAGCCGCATGGGAGACATCGATGCCGCTGGAATTCACTACCCTGTCGGCGGTGACAGACTCTGAATAGGAAGCCTTCCTTATCCTTTTCACCCGGGCGTCAAAGCCCATTGCGGCCTTTTCTATCTCTAAGGCCTTTTTTATCTTCTCTTCTTCAGGGATATTGAGGAACGCGCTGTCGAAAATCCCGAGCCCCTCTTCCGAGCGCATTGGGCCTGGAGAAGGGAATTTCAGGAATTTATCGACGGAAGCCTCAAGGCTTCCAGCCACGGCCTTGGCGGCCATCTCGTCGAGGACCGCGTCATCCAGGACGCTCGAAAAAGCGAAGCCCAGCCTGCCCTTTGATATGGTCCTTATGCCCACGCCCGCGCTCGAGCGCACCTTGAGGGCGTCTACCTCGCCTTCTTTTGCCTCGACCCCGAAGCCCTTCTGGGTGGAAAAATATATTTCAAACGACTCGGCCCTGCCTTCGAGTCCTTTCTGGAGCCTGTCCATAACACGGTTTGCGCCAGCTTCCTTAAGCATGTTTTTCATGCTTGCCTCCTTCAGGAGTATGTTGCCCCTCGATGGCGATTATAACAGCATTCTCGTCACAGTTGGGGAACTTGACGCATTTTATGCAGTCGCCCCATATCTTATGGGGGAGGAGGTCCTTGTTTATGACCTTGAACCTGAGCTTGTTGAAAAAGGCGGTCTGATAGGTCAACGCGAAGACCTTCTTCAAACCCAGCGACCTTGCCTCATCGAGGCACGCAGTCACGAGCTTTGTCCCGATGCCCGCCCTCGTGTGCCCCTCCCTTACGGCAAGCGACCTTATCTCGCCCATGTCTGACGAACAGATATGCAGGGCGCAGGTGCCCACTACAGCGCCATCCGATTCGTACACAAAGAAATCACGGAGGCTGTCGCATATGTCGGTCTCGGCCCTGTGCAGCATTATGCCTTTTTTAGCGAACGCCTCTACTATCTCGTAGATGGCCGGAACATCACCTGAAACTGCTTTTCTCAGCAATTCTAACCCTTGCCCTCCGCCGCGCCCGGCCTCTTGGCGGGCGCTTTCCTTTTGTTTGACAACCCGACTGCGGCCTCGATAAGCTCTGCCGCGTGTTTTCTTGTGGTGTCCGTGACCTTAAGCCCGCCGAGCATCCCGGATATCTCGTTGACCCGCTCGTCCCCGGCCGCCTCCGCTACGGTCGTGACCGTCCTTCCGTTAGCGGTCTTTTTCGAGACTACAAAGTGCCTGTCCGCGAAAGCCGCGACCTGCGGCAGGTGCGTTATGCAGAGCACCTGGCTGCCTTTCGAGACCTCCTTGAGCTTAAGGCCGACGACCTGCGCGATTGAGCCGCTCACGCCGGTGTCTATCTCGTCGAATATGAGAGTCGAGACTTTCCCGGTGGCCATGACGCTTTTCATGGCGAGCATTATCCTTGAAAGCTCGCCTCCAGAGGCTATCCTCGCAAGAGGCTTTAACCCTTCACCCTTGTTGGTGGCGATAAAAAAGCTAACCCTGTCAAAGCCCTTCTCCGTGAGCCTCGGGCCGCCGTCGTGCCCTGCGTCCGCGTCTATGGTCGCTTCAAAGACGACTCCCTTCATTCCCAGAGTCGTCAATTCGCTTTCGATGAGCGACTCAAGCTCGCTCGCGGCGGTCTTGCGGGCCTCGCTGAGATGCACGGCAGCCTCCTCAGCCTTCCCCTTCAAGGACTTGACCCTGGCCTCTACTTCAGCGGCCCTGAACTCTATATTATCGAGGAGGCGCAATTCCGTTTCAAGCGCCTCTTTTTTCGCTATCAGCTCTTCAAGCGTCGCGCCGTGCTTTTTTTTCAGCCTGCCGATAAGGTCGAGCCTGTCGGACGCGGCCTCCAATGCCTCCGGGTCGGCTTCTATCGATGAAGAATAATCCCGCAGGAACGCCCCAGTGTCCTCAAGAGATACCAGACACTCCTCAATTGATTTTGCCGCGCCCGCAAGAACAGGGTCAATTGCTGAAAGGTCTTTCAATGCCTTAGAAATCGACCCGAGCTTTTCGGTTATTGAGCCGGAATCAGAGTAGATGGCCCTTTCAGCGTCTTCAGTCACGGCACCTAGCTTACCGGCGTTCTGGAGGCGCTCCCTGTCTTTTTTCAGGGCCTCTTCCTCTCCTGGCTTCAATGCCGCGTCGCTAAGCTCTTTGAGCTGATAAGCAAGCAAGTCGCGCTTGTCGGCCGCGCTCTTCGAATCCTGCAAAAGCGAGTCAAGCTCCTTCCTCGCTGCCGCGTATTCCTTGTATGCATTGGCCATATGAGAGCGCATGGCGCCAAGCGAGCCGAACGAATCAAGAAGCTCCATGTGCTCTTCCGGTCGGGTCAATGACTGGTGCTCGCTCTGACCGTATATGTCTATGAGGCGGCTTCCTACCTCTGAGAGCGTAGCGAGGGTGGCGAGGCCGCCGTTTATATAAATCCTGTTCCTCCCGGCCCTCTGGATAACCCTCTTTATCACGAGGTTATCCGAGTGCCCTATCCCCGCCTCCCGGAGGACTTCCTCTACCCCCCACTCCCCGGGGACCTCGAACAGGGCCTCGACCTCGGCCTCCCCGGCCGAGGACCTTATCACCTCGTTCGTGGCCCTGTCCCCGAGTATTAGGGCGATGGCGTCCAATATTATGCTTTTACCGGCGCCCGTCTCTCCGGTGAAGACATTCAAGCCCGGGCCGAGGCTTATCGAAAGCGCGTCTATGATGGCGAAGTTTTTTATGCGGAGCTCTAAAAGCATCTCATGCCATGGCTTTCCGGCGAAGAGGACCGGGGTTGGGGACTAACCCTTCTCCACC
>Ga0209324_10003783_pt1 | contig 10408 bp, 7 predicted proteins | sample Rifsed19ft3_FD_184015 | JGI IMG/M metagenome (GOLD analysis project Ga0209324, IMG submission 184015) | Soil microbial communities from Rifle, Colorado, USA - sediment 19ft 3 (version 2) | ecosystem: Environmental > Terrestrial > Deep subsurface > Rock core/Sediment | place: Rifle, Colorado...
ATAATTTTGAGGATACTGAGCTCCTTGTTCCTTTTTACAGATTAAAAGAAGAAGGAATTCATGTAGATATTGCATCAATAAAAAAGGGAAAAATAAAGGGAAAGCATGGCTATGAAGTAGATGTTGATAAAACCCTTAAGGAAATAAATCCTGAAGATTATGATATCCTCATTCTCCCGGGTGGAAAAGCACCCGAGGTCATCAGGAAAGAAAAAGAAGCACTTGAGATTGCAAAACATTTTTTCCAGAAAAACAAATCTGTCTCAGCTATCTGTCACGGCCCACAGACTTTAATATCTGCAGGCCTGCTCAAGGGCAGGCATGCCACCTGCTATAAATCAGTGGCTCAGGAAATGAGGGATGCTGGTGTCCTTTATGAGGATAAGGAGGTCGTTGTTGACAAAAACCTCATAACCTCAAGACAGCCTTCTGATTTACCGGCTTTTTTGAGAGAAACGATAAAACTGCTGAAGAAAAAATAGGGACAATATTTACAAAAAAGATATTTGAGATGTCCCGTTATTTAAAAATTACATTCTTTGTCTTTTTTTCTTTCTTTTTCCTCACCAATGCCTGTCAGAGCAATATCAACAGGCAGATAATTAAACTCGGCACAGGTGAGACAACATTTCCTGCGATGATTAAAGAAATCAGTTCTGCCCGTGTGATTTTTTTGGGTGAAAATCATTTTGATATCAATCATCATAAAAATCAGCTCGATATCATAAAAGCACTCTATGAGAAAGGTCTTCCAGTTGCTGTCGGACTTGAGATGTTCCCGAAAAAAGACCAGAAAATACTTGATGACTGGGTTTCAGGCAGGATGAAAGAAAAAGATTTCATCCCAATTTTTTATGATAACTGGGGTTATGGCTGGAGTCTTTATAAAGATATTTTTCTTTATGCAAGAAACAAAAAGATCCCTCTTATAGGTCTTAATGTACCGAGAGAAATAACACAAAAAGTTGCTCAGAAAGGTTTCAAATCCCTTTCCAGGGATGAGCTTTCAGAGCTGCCTCCCGGAATAACTTGTGATCTCGATCAAAGGTATATGGATTTTATCAAAAGGATATTCGAACACAAAGGAAATAATGACGATACATTCCGTAACTTTTGTGAAGCCCAGGTGATCTGGGATCAATCCATGGCATGGTATCTTTCCCAATACCTGAAGGCAAATCCGGACAGACTTGTAACAGTTTTATCCGGAACCGTGCATGCCTGGAAATATGGGATACCGAGACAATTACAGAAATTCATCACTGTTAAATACAGGGTTATCTTACCTGATATTCCCGGAGACTATCGTACAGTCACCAGAGATGATGCAGATTACATGGTCATACACTAACCCAAATAATGCAATTTAATAATGCAGACATTGTTCAATAATTTATGACATACAGGCAGGACATAGTACCTTCGCTCATTCTCGCCCCGATAAGATCGGGACTCCGAGGCTTTTGCCTCTTTATATTAGAAAAATTCTCAATTGAATATCAGCAAAAAAATCCGCTCAAATACTATACCCTGCCTTTATTATTTGAATTTGTGAGTAATGTACACATCCTACTCGGTCTCCTCGGCGACTCGCCTGGGGCGAGCAGATTCGCAGAGGAGAAAACAATGTCTGCATTATTAGGGTTAAAACATGAATAGACTTTCCAGAGAAAAATCCCCTTATCTCAGACATTCGGCCAATCAGAAGATAGACTGGTATCCATGGTCTGATGAAGCCTTTGAAAAGGCAAAAAAAGAGGACAAGCCTGTGTTTCTCAGCACGGGTGCAGTATGGTGCCACTGGTGTCATGTCATGGCAAAGGAGTGTTTTGAAAATGAAGAGATTGTACGTTTCATGAATGAAAATTTCATTAATGTAAAACTCGACAGGGATGAGAGACCTGATATAGATAGAAGGTATCAGCAGGCAGTTTCTGCCATGGGATTCGGCGGAGGATGGCCATTAAGTGTATTCCTCACTCCAGAAAGGAAACCCTTTTTTGGAGGGACATATTTCCCTCCGGAGGATGCATTAAACAGACCCGGATTCATGAAAGTAATGAAGGCAGTAGTTGATTTTTATAAATCAAAGAGAGAAGATATTTCCAGTTATTCTGAGAAGCTTATAGATGCCCTCAAACCAACACCATCCACCCAGGGAGAGATAAAAGAGCCCATAGTCGTTACGGCTGCTTCAACTATTCTTTCATCCTTTGACCCTCAAAATGGTGGCTTTGGTTTAGCTCCTAAATTCCCAATGTCAGGGGCATTAGAGTTTCTTATGAAAAGGTATTTCATCACAAAGAACGAATCCCTTGGTTATGCTGTCAAAAAGACACTCGAATCAATGGCAAAGGGCGGATTCCATGACCAGATTGAAGGCGGGTTTCACAGGTATTCTACTGATGAGGCATGGATCGTTCCGCACTTTGAGAAGTTGGCTGATGACAATGCATGGCTTTTAAGAAATTACATTGATGCCTATTCGCTCTTTGGAGATATGTATTTCAAAGAGATCGCAGAGGGGATAATACGTTTTCTCAGAGACGTCCTTTCTGACCCTGAAGGAGGATTTTATGCGAGTCAGGATGCTGATGTGACGCCTGATGATGAAGGTGGTTATTTCACCTGGAAGGATGAAGAACTCAGGAAAACACTTGATGATGAAGAATATAAAGTCCTTTCTCTTCACTTCCTCCATGAAAGGGGAATAATGCATCATGATGAATCGAAAAAGGTCCTCTTTATCGTCCATGAAGAAAAAAAGATTGCTGACATGTTGAAAATGGATACAGAGAAGGTTCAAAAAATAATTTCTGCTGCCAAGGAGAAATTACTCCTTGAGAGAAACAGGAGAGAAGCGCCTTTTGTTGATAAGACATTTTATACATCTTTAAACGGTATGCTCATTACAGCTTATCTAAAGGCATACAGGGTTTTAAAAGACAGATATCTGAAAGACTTTTCCCTTAAAAGTCTTGAAAGAATAATGAAAAGTCATTTGATAAAGAATGAACTTTTTCACACTGAAGGGGTTAAGGCATTATTGGATGACTATATCTATTTTATAGATGCTTTGATTTCTGCATATGAGGTCACGGGTGAAATGTCTTATCTTAATAATGCTGAAAAACTTATGGATCTCTGCATAGAGAATTTCTGGGATAATGAAGGAGGTTTTTTTGATTCAGAAGAGGAGACTATAGGATTGAGACTTAAAGGGATAGAGGATATCCCTCATCCATCTGCAAACTCCCTGTCAATTATTTTCCTCCTTAAACTTTTCCATATGACAGGAAAGGCTCAATATCTTGAATATTCAGAGAAGGCACTAAGGACATTTTCTTTAAAGGCACAGGATATGGGAATTCACACAGGATATTATTTCTCTGCAATGGATGCATATTTCAAAATGATGAAACTCATGATAGAGGCATCGCCTGAAAGTGAGTTGTCTGATATGGCCCTTTCATTTTCAGTTCCATATATGAGCATAGTTTACGGAGAGAATAGGGGAAGAATCATCCCTTGTTTTAAGAATGTTTGTTATGAACCCATTGACAGGCCTGATAACCTGAAGGATTTTTTAATAAATCCCCCTCAATCATCAACTTGATAAAAAGAACAATATATTGACGATTACTTTATCTAAGACGCATATCTGGAAGCGATCACGGACTGCAACTAACACCTACAAGTCCTCGGAATGAGGTGAGTTAATTTTTAATTCATTACTTTATCAAACACACATCCTTTTGCATTATTAATTTAGTGCATATTTCATTTGGAAGTTTGATGTCTCCAGACTTTGCCACAATCAATATCCCAAGTAAGCTTATACAATAATTACATTATTTTATTTAGGACTCACGTGTTTCCCAAAGTTGTTCATTATCTTCTCTGCAAAACTTCTTATTTCCGGACGCGAAAGCATACGATTATCAAAAGAAACCGCGGTGAGAACGACCACGTTGTCCAGCTTTTCAAATTCTAAAACATACGACTTATACATCTCGGTAACAGGATCTTTAAAACCCGTTCTCAGAATCCAAAAGGTATCACTTCTTCTCTCCCACGATTTATCAGTTTGTATTCCTATTAAGAACTCTACCAGTCTCATTGATAAATTATGGGTTCCCGTTTCGGTTTTGATCGCAACCTTGCTGTTCAGAAAATCCGAAGGAGGACCGAATAAATCATATTGAGATGCCCATGCAGAGTATACGATAAGGAAAATAGTTATCATCATTACTATTACTTCCGCGAAAAAGCTTTTCAGTGACATGCGCGAAATGATCACTCTATTGTTTTCCATAAGATGTTTCATGATTTTATCTCCTTTCAATAAATAATTTGTAAAATCCTACATCTCAACCCTTGTAATTACACCATGGAGTTTATGTGCAGGAAGTTTATAAAACTGCACAAAGGCTGGACATAATTTTTTAACGACCGAAAATATCATCCAGAGAGGATTTCGTGTGATGACTTCCTCAAGCCCATAGAATATAGACTTTTCATCAATTCCTGCTTCTTTCAATAGTTCCTCAACGTCTATAACTTCCATGTATCCCTGATATATCTCGAACGTCCTCAAGCCAGGTGCGAGCTCATCCATAAACTGTCCAATAACGCCAAATGGCTCATCACTCCTGACAATGGAAACAAGAATATTGTCTTCATAGAGGATATTATTTATAAGCATTGTGCGGACAATATAAGGTGGAATTTTTTCTTTTTCCCGTAAAAAGAAAAGGGCAGTTCCTTTTATCTTACTCATGCTCCTATATACAAGTCTGTACCTCTCAAGAAAGACATCTAAATCTATTGGCTTAAGGGACCGATAAAGTTTCTTTTGACCGGATGTATATATCATGATCATGCTAAAAGGGATTGAGGCTATTATGATTGACCAATATCCGCCGTAAGGTATTTTATAGGTATTCGACAGCAGAAAAACGGTATCAGCAAAGGTTACAAGCAATGAGATAACCAAATACAACATCTTTCCTCTCAAATAAAATATCCAGCTCATCATAAAGCCGGTTAAGGTCATTGTGCCTGTAACTGCAAGGCCATAAGCAGCAGCAAGCTGATTTGATCCTTTGAATTCGGACATGATAAATAAGACAGCAATGAGCAAGAACCAGTTCACAAAGCTGATATATATCTGAGATCTTAATTCAGTTGAGGTATATTCAATTCTGAACATGGGTATGACATGTGTTGTAATCCCTTGGTAGACTACAGAAAACATGCCGCTGATCATTGCCTGTGAAGCTATAACAGTGGCGATTATACTAAGGAGAAGAAAAGGGACATAAAGGAAGGATGCCTCACTAAATATCATCTCAAAAAGCACATTTTTAACTTCTGGATGTTTAATAAGGAAGGCCCCCTGACCGAGGTAATTGAACACAATGGCCACAAATACGACATACCATGCATTTACAATAGGCTTCCGACCGAGATGCCCCATATCAGCATAGAGAGCCTCCCCGCCGGTGGCGCAAAGAAAAACACCTGAGAGCACAAACAATCCTGTCATACCGTTTTCTACAAGAAACCGAAAGGCATAATATGGATTGAGAGCCTTAAGCACTGAGGGAACATACAGCACTGAGATAATTCCTGATACAGACAATGAAAAAAACCACAAAAGCATTAGAGGCCCAAATGCCTTGGCAACTTTTTCAGTCCCTTTTTTCTGAATACTGAAGAGAATTATTGCAATGATCCCTGCAATAATTATTAGTGTATCCTGAGATGTATGTTCAAATCCTGGAATAAGTAGTAAACCTTCTACAGCACTGAGGATGCTTATTGCAGGAGTAATCACTCCATCACCAACAAGGAGAGATATGCCAATGAAAGAGAGAAAAGTAACAAATGCTATCTTACTGCGTGATCTTAATAGAGAGGAAAGGATCTCCTTAAGAACTATAGTTCCTCCCTCGCCCTTCTCTCCAAGACTCATGGCAAGCCATGCATATTCTGCAGTTACAATTATTATGAGTGTCCAGAAAATAAGGGAAAGGACTCCTATGATATGCTGCTCAGTAGGTTTTATAAACAGGAAGACAACAGCAAGTGTGTAAATAGGGCTTGTTCCGATATCTCCAAACACGAGACCAAGGGATTTGACAATCCCTTTTACAGGAGGCTCCCTGTTCAACATAACTCCTCCTCAGAGGGCAAAGGAGAAGCAATAAAAAACCACTGACAAGGCAGCGGTTTCATTCTCTGTCCATTGCCCTTCCAAATGCCTACGAGGTTAGCTGTCGGGCTCGGGTTTGGAAGTACCCTATTCCCGGTAATCCAGGGAAATACGCCCCATCTTCTGGGTCCCCCGTATCCATTCTTTAAATGGATTTCGGCTGCTATTTAATTTTACATTACTCCTGGCAAAATGAATTGTCAAGATGATTTTATAGACTTTTTATTTGCATCCGGAATATGCATTTTTGGAATTAGAGGGGCACAGAGCCTGTCTAAAAAGTCTGCATCCCGATAAAAGTCGTCATTCTCGCGAAAGCGGGAATCCAGTCATTTCAAGAGGTTCTGGATCCCCCGGTCAAGAGACTGTGTCGCAATGAAAATTTTTACATTGATGCCACAATATGTTGTAGCCGCAACCTTTAGTTTGCGCAGAATATACGCAGGCTAAAGCCTGCGACTACCATTGTGACACAGCCTCCAAGCCGGAGGATGACAAATCCTGAGTTTTTAGACAGGCTCCGCTTCCCGTATATCTGAAGCTGCCTCTGAAGGTCGGGCCTTTATAAGTGGGAGGGTTACTCCCCAGCATGAATCTCGAGGAGCCTTTTATTAATATCAATAGCAGCGACAGCGCCTTCTCCTGCAGCAATTACTACCTGGTCATTACCTGTATTTAATGGACCCACGATATAAAGACCGGTAAGGGAGGTTTCAAAGTTATCTCCTACCACATATTTAAATCCATGGCTATCTTTCCTGAGAGACAGTTCTGAAAGGAAATCATCATTAAGCCTATAGCCAAAGTTAGACATGATCACTTCGCATTCAACTTTTCTTCCATCTTTAAGCTCAAGGCCTTCTATCTTTTCCTGCCCGATAATTCCTGCAGGTTCTCCATTCAAAAGTTTTATGTTCTCTTCTTTAAATACTTCCTTATAATCAGGAAATGTTTTGCTGCCGGACAATACTACAGTTATATTTTTTGTGAACATCTGTTTCATTGCAAGGGCAAGGCGGAGGGTTTTCTCAGAGTTTCCTATAATAACAAGTTTTTTTCCTGTAGTCTTATAGCCATCACAGTCCACACAGGTGAAGAAACTATCACCAAAAAACCTGTAGATATTTTCTATATCTGGAAGTATATCCATTACACCCGAGGATACGATAACAAACCATGAAAAAAACTTGTTGCCGTCTTTCGTATAAACCTCGAATGTGTTCTCCTTGTCCTTGAGAACTTTCGAGACTGTTGCCTTCTGAAACTCTGCTCCAAAGTTCCTTATTTGAATAAGACCTATTTCAATGATCTTCCTGCCTGAAATGGAGACATGGCTGAGGAAATTATCAATATGTTTAGCGTGCTGGGTTCTGCCTCCGCTCCTATCCAGGATAAGAACCTTTCTGTTATACCGGCATAGGTAGATTGCTGCCTGGAGCCCACCTGGCCCAGCCCCTATGATAATACAGTCATATATTTTCCCTTTTGCCATAATAAAAATTAGTATTTTTTAATTTTAAATGTATATACAAAACGTTGATTGCTTTCTGGTTATTATATCACCATAATTATCCAAATTTATCCAAAAATTATTACACTCGAATAGAGAAGACCTTCAGATTATTTGTAGGATAAATACTGACATAAAAAGAGATAAAAATCTTATAAATAAATCAGAAATATACTGATATTGACCCTCCTGTATTCTCAGGTTTATGATAACTGCAAGGAGGTGAGGCATTCTTAGACAATAAGAATTGGTAATCTTGATCTTAGGCCAATGGCTAACTTCTGCGGAACCCGTTTTACTTACCCGGGTACTGGAGAGTTCTTGAAGGATCGCTTAACTTCAGAATCGAATCACAAAAAGACCCGAGTTATACGGGACGAATTCTTTTAGCTTTGAGGCATTAATTTGGAGGTCATGAAGAGTGATGCTATGATTAATGAAGAAAGAATAGTGAAATTAGAAAAATTAGCCAGATTAATTCGTTACTTGATTCTTGCCTCGACGACACAGGCCGGTTCTGGCCATCCTACATCTTCTTTATCGGCGACTGATTTAATGACGGCTCTCTTATTTGGTAGAGTATTTCGATTTGATATAGAAAACACAGGACATCCAAACAATGATCGACTGATTTTCTCAAAAGGCCATGCTTCTCCTCTTTTCTATGCCTTATGGGCTGCTGCCGGAAAAGTGACAGAAACAGAACTTATGATGTTAAGAAAATTTGGGAGCCCCCTGGAAGGACATACTACTGTTGCGTTTCCTTATGTTGAAGCCTCAACCGGTTCCCTCGGACAAGGTCTTTCCATAGGTTTCGGAATGGCATTAAATGCTAAATACCTTGATAAACTTCCTTACAGAACATATGTTCTTCTTGGAGACAGCGAAATGTCTGAGGGCTCCCAGTGGGAGACCATACAGATTGCTGCGCATTATAAATTAGACAACCTGATAGGAATTATTGATGTGAATCGTCTGGGACAGCGGGGAGAGACAATGTACGGTCATGACCTGAAGGCTTACGAAAGGAGGATATCCTCTTTTGGATGGGAAACAATTGTAATAAATGGCCATTCCTTTCCAGAAATTCTTTATGCTTACGGAAAAGCATTTAATGTCTCTGAAAAACCGGTAATGATTATTGCAAAAACCATTAAAGGAAAAGGCGTTTCTTTTCTCGAAGATGTAACGAATTGGCACGGTAAGACACTTAAAAAAGATGAATTCTCAAGAGCCTTAGAGGAGTTAGGAAAGGTTGATACATCAGTAAGGGGTGAAATAAAAAAACCAGAAGACCTGAAACCTGAAAAGACGATACCACAGAAGGCTGAAGAAATCTCTTATCATGCTGACAAACAAGTTGCTACACGCAGGGCATACGTGAACGCATTAGTACGTATTTTTCCACAATTCCCCAGTATGGTAGTTTTAGATGCTGAGGTCGGCAACTCAACGTATGCTGAAATATTCAAGGAAAAATATCCAGAGAGATTCTTTGAAATGTATATTGCAGAGCAGAACATGGTGGGAGCTGCTCTGGGTCTTTCCTGCCGAGGTAAGATCACTTTCATTTCAACCTTTGCTGCCTTCTTTACGAGGGCATTCGATCAGATAAGGATGAGCCAGTATTCGAATACAAACATTAAGTTCGCCGGTTCTCATGCAGGAGTATCAATTGGAGAAGATGGCCCTTCTCAAATGGGCCTTGAAGATATAGCCATGTTCAGAACAACTTTAAATAGTGTGGTGCTTTATCCATCGGATGCTGTATCAACGGAAAGATTAGTTGAGGAGGCTATTAAACATAAAGGTATCGTGTATATACGCACTACCAGAAAAGACACACCTATTCTTTATGGTAAAGAAGAAGAATTTTTCATTGGTGGAAGCAAAGTATTAAGAAGGAGCAAGGGTGATCTTGTCAGCGTCATTGCAGCCGGTATAACACTCCATGAAGCCCTGCATGCTTATGAGGAATTAAAAAAGGAAGGTATTCCAATACGAATCATCGATCTTTACAGCATTAAACCCATTGACAGGAAAAATCTTGAAGAGGCAGCGCGTGAGACCAGAGCAATTATTACTGTAGAAGACCATTTTGTCGAAGGAGGTATTGGAGAAGCAGTCAGGAGCGCGCTGGCTGAACTCGTTGTTCCCGTCCATACGCTGGCAGTAAGAAAAATGCCAAGGAGTGGAAAACCAGCAGAACTTCTTGATTATGAAGAAATTTCAAGAGGCGCTATTATCGGAAAGGTGAAGGAGCTTATATGAGACCATATAACCTTAAAACTAGAATATTTTTGGATGGCGGAGATACTGCAGACTGGAATAATTTAATTAAATAACATGAAAGACACAACTCATTTCTGTAAGATTAATACTTACACAGCAATGACGTAATTTCCTACATAAAAATCAGACTTATACTGATATTATTATTGTAATTCCTAAAGTTAAATTATAAGAAATTATTTTGAATTTTGCTATAAAGGGGAAGGAGGTCAAGATGAAAAATTATATCATTCATGCAATTGTCACTACCTGTTATACCTACCAGGTTTGTGCCAGAGATGATGATGAAGCTATTGCAAAGGTGAAATACGACTTCGGAGATGGACACATTCCAGAATATGACATGATACTTGATACCCAGTACTCTGCTGAAGAAGCCTTTGTGCTCC
>Ga0209324_10003784_pt1 | contig 10407 bp, 12 predicted proteins | sample Rifsed19ft3_FD_184015 | JGI IMG/M metagenome (GOLD analysis project Ga0209324, IMG submission 184015) | Soil microbial communities from Rifle, Colorado, USA - sediment 19ft 3 (version 2) | ecosystem: Environmental > Terrestrial > Deep subsurface > Rock core/Sediment | place: Rifle, Colorado...
GTCCGCGGCGAACTCCGCGTCCTTCGCGGCCTCCGCGTAGACGGCCGCGAGCGCCTGCCTCAGCGTCCAGCGGTCGTCGAAGTAGCCGATGATGCCGGCACACTCGATGGCGCAATCCCAAGCGCTTCGAGCGCCTGCTGCGTCGTCTCGTCGGTCAGGCTCTCGATCATTCGAGTCGCTTCCGCGATCGCCTCGCGGTATTTCTGGTGAACCTTCGCCGCCGCTGCCTTCACCATTTCTTGCTTCGACGGCGGGGTAAAACTCATAATGGCAGCCAGGAGGGCGTCCCTCGCCGCCTCCAACGTCTCGCCGTTCATCGCGGCGAGCCACTCTTCCTCAGACGTGTCGGCGTCGATGGCCAGCCAGATGACGCTCAGCGCCTTCTGGTCGTCGCTCAGAATCTCGGCCCACGTGCGACCAATCTGTTCGACGTTGCCCAGATCAGCATGTTTCTTGATTTTGCGGAGCTTGGCGAAGTCGAGTTCAACGGTCCACGTGCGGCCTTCTGTGTCTTGAAAGGTCATCATGTGGCCGTCGCCCGCACGAGTCCGTTGTCACTGTTGGCGTGACGATTGGCCGTGACATCGTAGGAAGCCGCATCGCCGCGATTCGCAGTGACACCACCACGCAACAGGCACTCCATGTGGAGGTACTTGGTAAGGGCGGTTTCGATGTCGCCACGCGACACGGCCAGGTGAACCATCACGCCGGAATAGATCGCGGCGATCATCGTCTCGACGTTGGTATCGCCGACATCCTCGTAGAGGGTAAACGTAAACGACGTGTCTTTTTCTCCGTGCAAGTGACCCATGTCCATACCGCGTTCCGGCACGGTTACGTCATCCGGGTTCGGGTCGGCCGACACGTCGCCACACGCCTTGATTTCGGCCCACGTCGGGGTCGCGTAAGAACCGGTGTTAAAATACAACCGGTAGTCCGCCCCCTTCTTGTAATCCTTTGCCATTTATAGAGCCTCCTGCTCGATGAGTTGGCGGAATTTCGTTCCACCATCGCTGAAAACTGGTTGGGTAAACGGGCGTGGCGCGATGTCTGTAGTCACGCGCTTGCCCTTGTTTTGTTTGGTCACGTCGCCGCCTTCATTGAGAAGCTGCGGCAGCGGCGTAGTGGATTTGCTCTTTGAGAGTTTTGGCCCACAGACGACCGATCCGGCGTCAAGATCAACTTTGAACAGAATGAGTTTGCGAAGCAGCCCGCCGGTATTGCGATGAGCGTGTGGCGGTTGGCCGGGTGCGCTTGGTTTTTTCGACCATCGCATCGAGCGTTGCATCGTGGTACGAAGGTACTTACCTTGCGCGAACAGCACTCGCTTCTTCTTGTCCGCGATTCGCTTGAGGACGCGATCGGCGTAAATCTCGATTTTGGTGATGACCTTCATGCGAACGTGAAGTAGGTGGCCCGAAACAAGTGCAAGAATTGCGACTTGGTGTTCAGGGCATCGAAGTCGTAGACCGAAACGGTTTCGTTGCCCGACCAGCGAAGGCCGTCGAATTCCGTCTCGCGGAGTGAGCGGCGAAGCGATTCGCAGAATGCGAGTGCGATCGACTTGGTGACTTGACCGATGGGACCATTCACGACGACGCTGACGACACGTTCCTCGCGGCTCGTATCACCACGATCAAAAGCGGCTTCGCTCTCGCCGAACGGGATGACGAACACGGCGAAGTCGCTGCATTCCTTGTCCGCTTCGGCGACTTCCGGCTTGATTGCCTGGAAGGCAATCAGCGGATCGCTAATCGCGTTGAAGTGTAATACGAGAGAGTCGGCTAATTGGTCGCTTGTCATTCGCTGTTGGGAATCCTTTCTACGGTGTAGACGCGCAAGAGTTGCATCGTCGGATCGGTATGTCGGAAGGTCCGATCATCGGGACGTGGCAACACCTGATAAGTTCGCTTCACGCCGAGTGGATCAATCCAGTCGATCTCGTCGTGTCGTTGTGGTTCCCACCGCTGGCCATCACTGGTGAGGTCGTCGGCCCAATAAATCCAGTCGCGCTCACGGGCAGTCAAATTCGTTTCTTCTTCGCCGTACACGTCATGCTGAGAGCGCACCGGTGCGCCGACGACTTCAATCGAGTCGTTGCCTCGACGGTAGATAGTGGCCTGCCCAGCGCTCGTTTTCAGAGCGCTGGACAGGATGTTCACTGCGTTGGCAAGCATTAGGCGAGCAGTTCTTCGGTGTTGCCGATCGCGTCGGTAGCGATGATGGGCACACCAAAGCTCTCTTCCGGGAAGGGAGCCGGAGCGCCGGTAACATTCGTCGCCGTCCGCGAATCCTGCAATTGTCGGCGGGACCGCCGAGACATGAGCAAGTGCGTCGGACCGTAACCAACCGGGAACTTTTCGAGCAACTGAGCGATCAGGTCGTCGGTCAGCGGGGCCGTCGAAGCAGTCAGATTGGCGATACGACCGATGTCGAATGCGCTACCGACTTGCAGGCCAAGCCAGGACGTGCCGGGCGTGTAATACGCCGGAAAGGTTTTGTTGTCCGTGCCAGGATTCACGACGCTTTGAATTACGGTCGTTTCACCCAACTCGAACGAATCGCCTTCACCCTTGAACACGCCGCACACGCCATCGGTAGCGATTCGCACCGCCCACACACTCGACGCTGTGTCGGCGACCGCACCGGTGGCGTTGACCACCATCGCGTCGGCGAGCGCGTCCACAGTCGCAGCGTCTCGGAAGCCCGCGAAGCCCGCAGCGGAACCACTGGCACCGGCACTATCGCTGGCACCAACAATTCCGTTGATGACTTGCCGCTCAAAGGCCACTAGGGCAGCCTTGACGTGCCTCGCACCCTCACGAGCGATGTAGGCTTCACGACCTTTTCGCCATGCGTTTGCAATCGCCACGTCGGCGAGCCAACTAAAATCCAACACCTTGAGCGTGACGGTCACGAGCGTGTCATCGCTCGAATCCATGTCACGACCAGCGTTGGGTGCCCGAAAGCCGACGACGGGAGCGCCCGTCTCTTTGGTGTAAAGATGCGTTACGCCGTTGCTGGACGGCTCCATCGGAAGGGCAGCGATAAAGGGACTTGCCTTGAGCAATTCCGAAACTTCGATCGGAGCCAGGTTGAGTGCATCGCCGATCAAGTCGGCTACTGCATGAAGATCATCAGCCATTCAATACCTCACTAAACAAATTGAGGAGCCGCACGGTCATCCGCGCGACTCCTCAACGAGTCAGCGAAGTGTTGAGTCTTCTTGGCGGGTCATGACTCCCGCCTACAGACTCCTAGATGAACCGCGCGAATGAACGCGCGGCTCCGAGTTGGATTACTTACAACGAATCTTGGACGCGAAACCGTTTCGCGTTTTCTCGCCAGCATCAAACGAAACCGGCGAATCCTCACCTGCGGACATCGCAGCGAGCTTCTGTTTTTGCGTGGCGAGTTCGGCACGAAGCTCTTCAACTTCGCGGTCGCGGCATTGCTCAATCGTCAAACCTTCGGCAAGCCACACCGGTCCCTTGTTCCCAAATGCCTTGAGATAGCGAGCCGCTTCCGATTGAGCGGACGCCTGAGTCTCCGGCGTTTCCGGCGTTTCCGGCATGTCTTCGACGGGAGCTTCCGTCGCTAATTCCAGTTCGGCTTCGACGTACCAACGATTCACAACGTCCGGCTCCGCATCGAAGCGGATGCCGAATGCCGGTGTCGAGACTTCTCCGACCGTGCCGACCATGCCCGTATGCGACTCATCGTGTTCGCTGCCGGGCTTTACCTTGATGCGATCGCCGACCTTGATGCCTTGCGGCGTGGGTTCGGCCATCGCTTCGGCTGTTTGTTCAGCCATTTGTTTAACCTCCAATTTATGGTTGGTTAAGAAGCGTGACACAAAGCCCCTCACGCGATCGGGGTCGAGACCAAGTTGAATGGTCTCAGGTAGTATGTTGTTGATGCCGAGCGCATAGGCCGCCAGCGCATCGGCTTCCGTAGCGATGTCGCTTTCGCGGTGGAAGAGTCCACCGGGATTGGCGGCCGGCTCATCGACAGAATCCGCTGCGTGTAGTTCCGCAATACGGACGTGCGGATAGTTGTTCGTGTTGAGCGGGTCCGGCGAGTGGAATTCGCCGTCGATCGTGTGCCGTACTTGGAATTGCTCCATCGCATCACTGTCATGCAGGAATGCGATCGACAGTCCGTATGACTGCGGATCATCCTCTGCGAGTGTCAAAAGATACTCGGCAAGATTGCCATCCGGCGACTTGTGAGCGGACTGGATGAGATGTTGATCGCCAAACACTTGTTGGCCGTCACTCTCGGCATCCATCACTCGGCCCACCTGCTTGCCCAGACCGTCGCCCGACATACTGGGATGTGTAAATCGGCTCTTGATGCCGTTCCGCTGAGCGTTAATCAGCGATTCGACTTGCTCAAGCGTCACGTCGTCGATCCACAGACCGTGGCCAAGCGCTTCGCCTTTCGTGATGACGCTAACGCCGCGAATGATGCCAGCGCCGCGATAGCCGCCATCGCGTTCCACGCGCGGCTGGCCGCCACGGCTCACCGGTGCGCGGAAGTATTTGGGCGGTTGTGCAAGAATGTCAGTCATTGGTTGCTCCAACGGTAATTGCCGGGTTGAATGCAGCAGAGTCCACGAAAGTGAGCGGTACGCCGATCGACTCAGCTAAGGCGATGTCTTCCGCCGTCTCACGTAGAATGTTTCAAAGTCTTTGCCGATCTCTCTCGCCGCTCGCCGTGGTGATTGCAGGCCCATCGCAATCTGCATGGCGGTGTTGCGGGTCTCATCGACGGCCTTGAACGGTAAGAAATTGCCTTCGATGAAATCGAAACGGACAAACTCGTCGAACGTCTTGCCACTCGGCAGACTGATAACGCCGTCTTCCAAGTCGATTCCCAAGCGCCAGCGAACGAAGTCATTTTGAAAGACTTTCAGGTCGCGGATTTTTTCATCACAAGATAGCTGATAAGTCAAAAAGGCGAACTTTGCGCTACTGTAGTTTGCGCGAGAAGGGTCGATGAATGTTGGAGGCAGATCAAGGGCGAGCAGCGTGGCGTCGATCAATGCCGACATGAACTGCATCGTTTGTTGACTCGGAGTGCGCGACTCCAAAATTTCGGCTTTTTCCCCTGGCTCCAATTCCAACTGGAACGGGCCAAGGTGGTTGAAGTCGATGGTGGGCGGTTGTCCGTCGCCGTCATCTTGTGTTGCGCCGAAAGTTGCCCCATCGACGCTACCCGTCTCGCGCATGATGGCAACGCCCATCAATGCGCCGAGCTTCGCCTTCGCAACCTCTAAGGTTTGAAGGGAATAGATGTCTTTCAGCGTATTGACCGCGCAGGCCAACCTCGACACGCCCCTAACTTGGTCAAATTTGTAGTCGAGGTAGGCTAGTGGAATAATTGATCGCGGACTGACGATCCGTTCTAATTCCTTGCGACCGCGACCGACTCGATTGCTGATCGCGTAGGCGATGGCTTTGCCAGTACGTCGATCAATCTTGATGCCGTTGACCCAATCGTCCGGCGAATCGCCTTTCGGAATCTCGCCAGCCGGCATGAAGATGCGATCCGCTTCAATCCACTGCAATTTGCCCCTGTTCGGGCCGCTTCGGACCTTGAGCGCGAAGATGTCTCCGTCGAGCACACGCGCAGCTTCCGCAATTCGCAGCGCCCGACCGAATGAATGTCGCCCAGCGACATCCGAGTTTTGCGCCTTGCTGACTTCCTCGAACCACGCCTCAAATTCCCGATTGAAGCCGGGATCGGTCGTTTGTGCTTTGAAGTTGAAGTCAACGATGGCATCGAGATGGCGTCTTACGGCGAAGCCCAGCAAGGAATACTGTCTCAAAATATCTCGCGTGTTTGCCGAAACGATCTCGCGCTGTCGCGCGTTGAGATGTTGGTCTTCGCTCGCATTTTGCGTGGGACCAGGCTTGCGTAGATTGCCGTCTTGATTGGCGGCATCGTATCCGCCGATTCCGAATTGCGTTGCAATCCGTTGCAACAGATTCATTTAGAAGTCGCCCCCTAGCCGCACACGCACAACTCGCGGTCGGACCATTGTGTCGCCTTGCAGACGATAGAGTTCGGCGAGTCGCTTGCGCGCTTGCTCAAGGTCAAACGATGTTGACAATCCATCGGTACTGACACTCGTCGTCGCATTGTTGATAAGTGTTTCCAATCGCAGAATTTCTGCTTCGTATGCCATCGTTGATCCTTACGGGAGATAAGTCTTGACGATTGCCACTTGCCCGCATTCGCAGCGGGTGCGGGTCCAGCGGATGGAGCCGTAATCAAATTCGCCGATCGTTCCGGCAATCGGGCGGTGAATCACCTTCGAGTTGGCGATTCGCTTGAGCTTCGTTGATCCGCACTTCACGCAGCATTCGGGAACAGACTTACGTGGCATAGCTAATTCGTCTTCCTTTTCGTTTGTGCGCCTGCGTGTTGCCAATACCGCAGCGGCTAGCGGCAATCATGTTACCCACGGCAACGTCTCGATGGTGATTGTCCGCGCCAGGCTTTTCGCCCCATTCGATCGCGGTTCGGCCCGCAGTGACTTCATGCGGCTTGCCGCTCGTCCAATGGTCGGCAATCAACCGGTGATCGTTCGGCGGTGCCTTGTGCAGGTAGAGTCCGCCTTGCGATCCGTCCGGCAACGCCAACGCGCGATGGAATCGCGTCAACCACCAGTTCGCGTCGTGCAGGATGCCGACCGGCTCGCCCGGTTTGCTCTTTGTCGCGGTCCATTCCGGCCCGCCGCGCTTGTCGTGCCATTGGCTGATTGGTTTCTGTCTGGCCGTGACGCCACGCCCGTATGATGGGAACAGGATCGCGGCGAACGGCGACTGGCGAATAAATCGTTTCACGGCGTCGGACGCTTCGCCGTTGGCATCAATGCCGGCCGATTGAATCCGCATCGGAACGCCGTCGCTACGGAGCCATTCGCGTTTCAACAAGTCGTCGTGGAGCAACGCACTGAGGGCGGCCGTGATGGTCGCCGGCACGTCATAGCCGGGGAACAAACCTTGCAGCGTGTAGCCAAGCTGGCTGTGCGAAAAGTATTTGCGGCGTTGCTGGGGAAAGGTGCCGTAGGCGATGCAACCGCCGCTAAACGTCTTCTCCCAAGCCCAGACTTCCCAATAGAGCGACGAAGGATGAACGTCCACGAACGTGGTCAACAGGCACGTGTCCGGTCCAAACTGGTCCCGCTCATAACCCCACTGTTTCGCGCAGATTTGATCGGGCGTGAGCAGCGCGAAACTCGTCTGCTGTCGAATCGGGTTGTTTTGGGCTTCGCTCTGAAAGGCATCTTCGCCGCTGTCGATCCAGATGTTGTAGGCGTGTTGGATCGCGCTCAGTTCTTGATCGTTGTAGCAACTCTGCCACGTCGCTTCGGCCCCTTCATCGAGCCGTTCGCGGTTCGTGGCGTAGTATTCGTTGGCTTCGCGTTCGGCACGGGCTTTGTCGTCGTCGTCATCGGAATACGTCGTGCGAAGCTCGGCGTACTTGCCGAGCCATTCGCTATGCGCCTTGCTGTAGCTCTTGAGCATGGGAACCTTCATCGTTCGCCATGCCGGGTGTTTCTTCGGATCGCTGAGTTGGTCGAGTAGGTCGTCGGGTTGAATGATCGTGCCGACGATGACGATCGCTAGTCGCTCCGTGTGGCTGCCGAGCCTCAGCACGGTCTTGTTCAGAATGTCGAGCCGCTTCTTGGTCTGGCTCGCAGATTCGGCTGATTCGTCCGTTTGCAGGTCGTCGCACAGAACGAAGTCGGGTCGCGCCTGCTGCCCGTCCGGCCGCTTGAAGCGGGTGCCTCGCAGTCCCTTGGCGACAATCGAACGTGGCCAGATGATCGCGCCACTACCGGCGAAGCCTTCGACGGTCGGCAATACAATTCTGTCGCCCGTCCATTCGATCCGTGTCTGTTGACCACCGATCGTTTGCTTGCCGGCCCGTTGCGGGATACCTTCCAGCGCCCGCGCTGCGTGGCAGGCTTCCGGGAATACGGACATCAGGTTGTCGTTCGTCTCGAATTCATACTGAATCGAGTCGAGCGACAGCCGGGCCATTTCATCCGTCGCGGCGATCGGAACGAAAAACCGCCGATGCCCAAAGCCAGTCGCCCAGATTGCCGAGCACTCTGCGATCGTGCTCTTCACAAACCCGCGCGGCATGATGATGAGTTCTTGCCCGCCCGCGAGAATCGTCTGCTGCAACCGGTCGATGATCCGGTGATGTTCGTCGGAGAGCGGCGACAGCCCGATGCTCTCAGGGAAACATTCGATCAGGAACAACCACAGGTTGTCGCGGTATCGTTCGTAACGACCGTCGCGCTGCGGCGGTCTGCCGATTTCGGCAACCTGCCGGCTCTGTTGGCGGGACCGATCCGCCATCAACTGGCGATGCTTGTCGGCGGCCGTTATGCCGGCCTGTTGCTCCGCTGCCCGAAGGAGTTGACCTTGTTCACGATACTTTTGTCGGGCTACCTTGAGGTCGATCATATTGGAGCGTCACGGTCGAATTTTCGCCCTCTACCGCATGGATAGCGGTCGCATCGTTCTCTATGCTTGTGACGCAAGAATCGGCGATCGTAGGAGCGTCGATTTTTGTGGCACAAGGATAGGGTTGTTTCATCGCTTCGACTTTGCGTCGAAGCTCTTCGTCGCCAAGGACGTAGAAGTATTGATGCTTGCCGCTGCCCACGACGGGCTGTGCGTTCGGGTCAACCTTCCGTGCGTCATCGAGCGTGTTGCGAAGGCCGAGTGCCGGCATCGAGCGGCAATGCACTTGCCGACCATTGATGAGGTAGCCGTCACGGTGGCCGACGTTGCGGAGTCCGCAATACAGCCAATTGCCGGCTTGATAGATGCCGCCGTGGTGGCCTTGATCGTTGTCCGCGAAGCTAACTATTAGCTTCAGTCCTGGACATCGTTTGCGCAGCAGCTTGATGGCGATGCTGACGATTCGACTGACGCTACTTTGATGTTTCGTGAGGGCAACTCTTACGAGTTCGCAACACTCAGTCGGCTTCAAACCGAACAGCCGGTTCAGCCGTTTGTAGAGCGGCGGTGATGCGCCGCAGCCGAACAGTACAACGCCGATGAACTTGTCGTCTTCCCAGACGCCGATGCGAACCAACTTGGAACTCGGCATACGCTGCGAGTAGTGCCATTTTTCGACGGCATACTTCGATGCCCCGTAGCTTGTATAGTCAAGAATTAAATTCGTGGCCACAGTTTGGACAAACAATCGGCTGTTTCACATCGAGCCGACCTTGCGATTCGGCGTCGGTGGGCTGGAAGTCGGGCGGGATAATGCCGGTGTCTTCGGCGAGCTTGGCGATCATCGACTGCAAGGCTTCGCAGCCGGTGTCAATCTCTCGCATCAAGGCATCGAGCTTCGCGGGGTCCGCTTCGGCCATCGCCGCCAGCGGGTCGAGCGTGGCCAAAACTTTGGCAGCTTCGGCGTCGTCGAGGTCCAAGATGAGGACGGGGACTTCCTGATCTGGCGTCGTTTCCGCCCGCAAATGGCCGTCGAGTAGTTCCAGGCTGCCGTCTGGCAGTTCACGAGCCAGCAAAGCGTCAGCGTAACCGACTTCGGCAAGCAGGCCGCGCAGTGCGTCCTGCTGCGCCTGCGGATGGGTTCGCCAATTGCGGGGATTCGGCTTCAATTCTGAAGCGCGGACCCGCCTTAGCTCTTTGATTCTGTCACGAACTTGCATCGAAAAGTAAATAACGAGTGTCTGTTCGGAGCGCTTTTCGGGGGGACCAGTCCATCGACCCGATGAATAAGGACCCGCTCTACTTAACGATCAGCGTTACTTCGCCGATCGACGTACCGCCACCGTCCGAATCATCGAACGTGACTTGCGCCGTAATTGTGTACGTTCCGGCAATGACGCATTCCACCATGAATTTGCTTTCGCTTCGATCAACGCCTTGATTTATAGCGTCAATGACGATGCCACCTGCCGTGCCTGTGAATTGAATATCGTCGAGTGAGACTAGCCGTCCGTTATTCGGCAGGTCTGTCCGCCAGTCGATTGCCATCAATTGGCTCTCGCCAACAGTTCGCACAATCGGCAATTCGCCACGCAGTCCCTGGCTCGTTTGCTTCAACACGAATGTTCGTGATGCAGGCACCGGCACTTGAATGACGGGGATTGTCACGCTGGGGTTCGTCGATTGGCTCTTGAGCGCACCAGCCGTGCCAGTGAAGTCGAGTTGATCGGTCTTGAGTTTGATCGCTGCTGTATCTATAGCTGCGTTTGTAGCTGCGGCGTCGGCGCTGCCAGCAGAGTTTTGGACCGCTGAGAGCGTCGGTGCAATTGCCGTTGCAGTGGCACTGGGTAGATCGGCGTCGGCAATCGCGGTATCGACTTCGGCGTTGACATCGGCTTTAGCTTGTGCTGTCAGGTCA
>Ga0209324_10003785_pt1 | contig 10405 bp, 9 predicted proteins | sample Rifsed19ft3_FD_184015 | JGI IMG/M metagenome (GOLD analysis project Ga0209324, IMG submission 184015) | Soil microbial communities from Rifle, Colorado, USA - sediment 19ft 3 (version 2) | ecosystem: Environmental > Terrestrial > Deep subsurface > Rock core/Sediment | place: Rifle, Colorado...
AAAGACAAACAACTCCAGATTGAATACAAAAAACCCTATCGAATCTTGAGCACGTATCGTGCGAAATCCCGTGTATCCGGAGTACTCGACGTCCCAGGTATTACCCGTGGGATCCTCGGGACTCCCCTGCCCGCAACGCCTGAAGCGTAGCTTCTGCAGGCGGGCGCTGGACCTCGCGGTTCGCCAACCCCGCCTGCTGTCGGGGTATACCGGTCGCGCGACACCTCACCTCCAACTGCGGTTGTCGGTGAGCCATACGAATTCGGTATCCCGACCTCAAAGTCGAAGCTTCGCAACTCCAATTCGGTCGGGATGAATTGCTTTTCGAGCAAGTGACAGCATTCGCTGTCGCATCTATATGTTCGCCACAACTTCACCTTCAGTGGTTGTGGCGAAGCTCTCTCAATTTATGGCTCAAACTATCGATTTCGCCATAAAATACCCACTGATTAGGAAACCATTTTATCAGTGGGTATTTATGACTTGAGACAGCATTGGCCTATCGGCCAAAGTGCCTGCTTCGCAGGCACAAGTTAATTTATTTGCTATTCAAATAATAACTTGGGTGAGTGGGAAGAGAAAAGTAGCAGGAAATCTTTGAATTAATTAACTCTATCGGTATTTCATTTTCTGGTCCTTTTGGGCTTTTGCTTACAAGACCTCGTGCAAATTGATATGCAATTAGATCAACAAGTTCAAGGCCAGGTGTTTTAGAACTTTTGGGAAGGAACTCTGGCTTAGTAATATGATGTAACTCCAATTTATCAGTTGAGGTCAAACCAACTCTACCATGTTTATTTGAAGTTTCTTCCCATCGATTTAGTACTGCTTTATTTAATAATGAGTTCGATCTTGATTCGCAGATAATTTTCGCCCTTTCATCTTTTGACAGATGTTCAATAAGTGTATCCAGCATTATTTCTATTCCCATTAGGTATGGGTCTGGTTGATTAGCCACAAGGGCCTTTAAATATTCTTCAACATGTACGACATAGCCACAAATACGGAAATCTCTTTTAGTCAAGAGACTATTAAGGTCACCATAGAACTTACGTCTAAAATCCGAATTCGTAAACTGACTAATCCCAGGTTGTTTGCTCTTTGTTGGGTTTGCAAATTCGCTAGCATGAAAAGTAATCTCCTTTGTTCCAAAGTATTTCATCTTAAGTTTGGAAAACCCTTTATCTATGAGTGTTAACTCTTTAGAATTAATTATCACTCCAGCAATTAGGAAAATCGGGTTTGTTGGGTCATTCTTACCAATAAGCCGGCTATATGATCCAGATTCATCGATAAATAAATATTTCATATATATTATCCTGCTTTTCGGTTCATATTTGGGATAAAATAAACCAATATGGGTGAAGCATACTCAAGAGCTGTAATTGATCAATAACTAGATGTTTTTGAAAACAACCCGTGACACACTATATCCTTAGAGTAAAATAAGAACTGAAATGGCAAACAACAATCTTACTAACGCAAAAAAATCAAAAAACGATGAGTTTTATACCCAGTTCAGCGATATTCAAAAAGAAATTGAAGCTTATTTGGAATACAACCCCAATACGTTCCGTAGTAAGGTAGTATATTGCAATTGCGACGATCCTTTTGAGAGCAATTTCTTTCGATATTTTGTACTCAATTTCAACAAGCTTGGATTGAAACAGCTTATCACTACCAGCTACAAACCCTCTCCGGTGGCCAACACGCAACTGGGATTGTACGGCGATGATAACACTCTCACAAAATTAAAAGGCCGTCCTAAGATAAATGCCAATAAATTTATTATCAATGAGGTGCACGACATAGACGGCGATGGCGAGTTCAATCTGAAGGATGTTGCCAGTCAATTAAAATCTAACAAACACAACGAATGGGCACCACTAGATGACGACGGTGATTTTCGAAGCGATGAATGTATAGATCTACTTAAGCAATCAGACGTTGTAGTGACCAACCCACCGTTTAGTTTGTTCCGCGAATACGTCAAGCAACTTTATGATTATAATAAAAAGTTTTTGATTATCGGCAATATTAATTGCATAACTTATAAAGAAGTATTTCAAAAAATTAAAAAAAATGAAATATGGCTTGGTAATGGAATGGGAAGATGGATTTCTGGATTTATCGTACCTGAATCCTACGACTTGTACGGAACAGAAGCTAGAATAGATGAAAATGGAGATAGAATTGTCGCCACTAATAATTGTTTATGGCTTACTAATCTTGACCACGGACGCCGTCATCAGCCACTGCCATTAATGACAATGGGGGACAATTTAAAATATAGTAAACACAAAGAAATAAAAGGCAAAGAGTCGTACGATCATTACGACAACTATGACGCTATAGAGGTGCCATATACTGATGCTATTCCAAGTGATTATAAAGATGTAATGGGTGTGCCGATTACTTTTTTAGACAAATACAATCCTGACCAGTTCGAAATTGTTGGTTGCTCATACGAGTATGGCCGACCAGACGGCTGGGATAAAAATATAAATATGTCTGGTTTAATAAATGGTGTTGCAATTTATAAAAGAATTTTAATAAAACATAGGAAAAAATAATATGGAAACAACACTAAAAATTGACATTACCGTCAAAGATATTTGCGAAGGGTTCATCTATAACGAACTTGAGGGGAAGGGGCTGTTTGGTTTGGCTGGCAAGCTGACTATTCAACCAGAATATCAACGCAATTATATTTATGCGTCTGATGGCGGTAAAAAAGAAATGGCCGTCATTGAATCAGTTCTAAAAGGATACCCAATAGGCTTGATTTATTTTAATAAAATAAACGACAGTAACCTCGAAGTTCTAGACGGGCAACAGCGAATCACCAGTCTTGGACGCTTCATTACTGATAAATTCGCCATTAAAGATGAAAACAGCATGGAGCAGTATTTCGGCGGTATGGCAAAAGACAAAAAAGATAAAATATTGGAAACTAAACTGCTCATTTATGAATGTGAAGGCACAGAAAGCCAGATAAAAGAGTGGTTTAAAACAATTAATATCGCCGGAGTTCCGCTAGTACCTCAGGAGTTGTTAAATGCGATCTATTCCGGACCATTTGTTACGCTAGGTAAAGAGGAGTTCAGCAACAGTCTAAATGCCAATATTCAAAAATGGAGCGCCTATATAAAGGGCAGTGCAAACCGACAAGCATATTTTGAGAGAGCTTTAGACTGGGCGAGTAAGGGAAATATCGATGATTACATGAGTATTCATCGCCACGATAAAAATATCGATGAGTTAAAAAAATATTTCAACAGTGTGATCGATTGGATCTCTAGTGTATTTACCGATGTAGAAAGCGAATTGTGCGGACTTGAGTGGGGACGGCTGTACGAAGAATATCACAAAACAGCCTATGACCCTGCAAAAATATCAGCCGAGGTACGTAAGTTATATAGTGACCCATATGTCAAAAATCGTAGAGGAATATATGAGTTTATTCTCGGCGGTTCCAGCGACACAAAATTGCTCGAGGTTCGAGTCTTTGACGATGCGACTAAAAAATCTGTCTATACAACTCAGACTATTGCGGCTGAAGCAAAGGCCAAGTCGAACTGTCCGCATTGCGCCATAGGACACGATGCTAATAAGGATAAAATCTGGAAGTTAGACGAAATGGATGCCGACCATGTAGCAGCTTGGAGTAAGGGCGGAAAGACTTCTGCCAAAAACTGCCAGATGTTGTGCATAACACACAATAGAGCAAAGGGGAACCGATAAAAAGATCGATAGTTTTGTGGATGGCGGTACATCTAGAATACGAAAACTGAATCTATTAATCTAAAAAACTAAATTAAGAGTTTTTCGTGCCTTTCTCAATATCGAGTAACTTTCGAAGATTTGGTTTTGCGTTTTCAAAAAATACATCAATTAGCAAAGGAAAGTCGCTCTGGGTAATTGTGGCATTATTCATATAAAGCTGTTCGAGGGTTAGCGTTCTACGCTCATTTGGCCAAGCCCCTTTTGTATATGACAATTTGCCAGTTCTGCTTGCAGTGTAGAAAGGCTTGTTTGCCATTGCCACGCCGAAATCCCAATCCATAATAATCTTAACCGCTTTTAAGCAATGAGGTCGTAATTTTTTTGCATTTGGTTTCTTCAAAACAGCAACATCTGTTTTTATTTTTTCTAATTTTTCTACGAAATTCCTGTTCAGGAGTAAAGTCAGAATGGATCCTGGTTTTGGAAGCTCTTTCTTGTCGAACTTAATTTCCTCGCCATGAAGCAATAAGCCATCAGACCAACAAATGAACCTATCCTTTTTATGCTCCTCGGATAAGAACTCATTTTTGCCTAAAAAGATAGCGTTCATTGGTCGCACATCATCACTTGAGTAGGAGCCACAATTGTCAATATTTGTAATGACATAGATGTTTATATCTGAAGTTCCAGGGATAAATTCACCTCGTCCACTACTACCAACTAAATATACAGAGACAAGTTTGTCACCAATCACTTCTATACAGAATTTGACAAAAGCATCGATAATTTCTTTGATTAACGGATCAATTTTATTTAAATTTGCTTGGTTAACAATATCTTGTGAACTCAAAAACTGGGTATATTTATTTACCGTGACTGCCAAATCTTCTGGCTTGACAGGAATTTTATAATTTAATATAAATTTCTCCGAGACTAGTTCGATATTCTCTTCAATTTCATCGACAATACTTTGTAGTTTTTCAACAATTCCATCACGCCACCTCTTGTATGATTCTTCGCCAATTTCAGCCAATCTTTTCTTTCCAAACTCACTTAAACTGCTAGAGGAAACCGGGTTAAGGGCAAGCTTCGACATTTTAACTTTTTGATAATCATTATTAAGCGGAAGGGTGCTTACAAGGTGATGATAATTTGTTCTTTTGTTCAAAACACGGATAAGATTCCCCGAGCCCCACTCTTTAAGCAAATCATAAATACCAATTTCAACCAACCGATCCTTGTACTTATCTAAGAATGGTTTATATTTAATTTTTTTAGGATCTTTTTTCTGACTATCCAGGGCAGTTTTTTGCTCTATCAACAGTAAGGCAACCATACGGAAGAGTTTATCTTTTATTTGATGAACTTGATCTAAAAAGACTCCATTGTAATAGTTAATAATCTCTTCAGGAGGAAAAAGTTTGTCACCAACTACAATCTCTCCAGTTGTTTCTGAAAGAAGTTTGTTTGTCAGTTTTATTTCGCTCAGTACTCTTTCAATATCGGAACAAAACTGTTGTCTCCTTTGTACTATTGCCTGTCTATCTAATGTAATTCTATCCATTGCAGAATATGCAGCATCCTCCATCTCCTTTTCCAAGTTTAGTATCATCAAGCCTTTGCTTAGTTGAGCAAGCCACGTATCGGTGGTAATTGATCCGGTATCCATATTCTTGGCAGTATCGTTCATGCTGATATTGTACTTCTTGGGAAAAATCTCATATTAGTAAATTACTATAGGAAATATTTGAGTTTTGCGTTTTCTGTTCTTTTTTCTTTTTGAAGACAATTCAGCTTAAAGCCCGAAGCAATCGCTCCGCGCGGCCGCTCTCGCGCGTGGAACATCCCGAGTACGCCCTCGGGAGGCGACTATTCCGGCTGACGCCGGTTTTTCTCTATGTGTGAGCTGTTATGACGATATTCGTACCTATTTTAGTACAAACTACTAATTGGCTCACCGCTCAGCCCAGCGCCCCCTCCCGCTGGGCCTCGCGGTTCGCCAACTGCCTGACGCCTCGGCTCGAACTGCGCGAAGCGCATAAAAGAACAGAAAATTGTTATAATGTCTTCTATGAAAGGTGGCTTCACCTGGATTGAACTATTGATTTTGATCTTCTTCATTTTTTTAATAAGTAAGGTTTTGGGTTGGGGAAAATACGAAGGTCAAACCGCCAAAGAGTGGTTTAATGAGTACGATTGGGTTGTTGGATGTGTTGAGAACGCATCGACTTTATCAGAAGCCAAGGACTGCTTATAATTATCTAAACTTTCTTATGTTTGTCCCAAAAGACTTCAAACCTCCAATTCTGGAAAAAGACGATTATCTGGCCAGAAAACTTTGTGCTCGCGATGTTTATCTAGATTACATCGCGGTAATGCCCAGTATCGACGCTATCCACAAAACGCGTGGTGGTAAATGGCCGACGCCAGATTTAACAATTGAAGATAACCTGATTGATTTATGTTGGCATCAAAGAGAATTCGAGTTTAAGACTTCATTCGCATATACAGTGATGAGTAAAGACGAGACTGAATGTTTGGGGTGTATTTATTTTTATCCGCCCAGAGCCAGTATGTCTGACGCGGCTAGTAATGATGACGCAGATGTGAGTATTTCTTGGTGGGTTACTCAAAAAGCATATGACCAGGGATTCTATGAGAGACTCTCGAAAGACATAAAAGAGTGGGTTGAAAAAGAATGGCCTTTCAAGAAAGTATTTTGGGCAAATAAAGTGCTTTCATTTGGTCTCGAAAAGTAATTTATGCTTTCCCCAAACTTATGTGTATTGGTCTTGGTATTATCAATTCAGGACTAAAAAATAGAACTTCTTTTCCATCCTTTCTATTTCGAGCGGTATATGACAAGGAATATTCCGTTTTCCTCATGTTCGCGTACATTTCCTTTATTTCCCCAACGTTGTCATAAGAAACTATCCAATGCATATTTTTGATTTGCTTGATTCTCTCAGCCACCATTTCGTGGTCTGACTTATCATAGTAATTCAGATATAGCGACGGGCCCTTAAGATAATATGGTGGGTCGAAATAGAATATTGTGGACTTCGTTGCTTTTTTTTGTACTGTGTCAACCAGGTCGAGAGCGTCAAGGTTGTAAAGCTTGATGTTTTTTCGATACTTGCCAATTGTTTTGATTCTGTTTATTAAGCCCTCTTTGTTAAATCTACAATCCATTTTATACTTACCTTTTTGGTTATACCCTCCGATTATTCCTGCATCTAAAATTCCTGAAATGTTCGTACGGTTCAAAAAGAACGTTGAAAACCCCAATTCTAGAAGACTGGCTTTTTTTTTGTTTTTCTGTACTGCCTTGCATCTTTTCCATTCATCAATATTTACACTTGTTATTCTAATTAACTCGCAGAATTCTTTATTGTTGTTCAACACTGAATGCCAAAAGGCATAAATTGATCTATCAATATCATTAATGATGATCTCCGATACATATCTCTCCACTAACAGATAAAGGGCGACCGAAGCGCCGCCGGCATACGGCTCAACGTAACAGCCATCAATACTATTTTGCTTACAGATCTCAGCAACGAATTTTGAAAGTTTACTTTTTCCACCAGGATATCTTAAGGGTGAATAGATCATATCTATGGCTGTTTTTTTGTATTAGATTTTGAGTTGATGTAACCCCAAAGTAATTCGAAAAATTCTTGCAGATTATCCCATTTCAACTTTAAAGAGCTTGGCGTTGGCTGCTCTTTGTAAGAGTGGACATATTGATGAAAATTTTCTATAGAAAGAAAATCTTTATTGGAAGTTGAATTACTTGTGGAAACAACTTTGTTTATAGCTTTCAACTGTTTGTCGATAGCAATTCCGTTCTTTTTCAAGATACTAACTATCTTGGGGATTTTTGTGCTAATTGTGTCGTTTGCTGAGGGAGTTTGTCCTTCCTTGTCAAGTAAGTAATCTATACTTAGTTCAAGAAAAACCCTAAACATAACTCCAACCGCGTTAGGGACTGATTTGCTTGAATCGTCCAAAAGTAGGTCATCTCGCAACTCACGATATATATTGTTAATTTTTGGTTCATGAATCAAAATATTAAATGTTTTTGGGATTAAGTAATTTCTTGATGTGGATTTCGGATTTGGTCTTGTTGAAATTTTCTTCGACATGGCTATTCTCTCTTCTCCTAGGAGATTAGTGTGTTTCCTCTCCCCTATTTCAGAATCAACTTTTGTCGCATAGTCGTTGGTGATTGATTTCAAGTATTTCTCAATTTCTTCATTTTTGTTTAAAGAACGGGAGTTTATTTTTTTACCGGAAAAATCTTGCTGCTGCAGAACATTCCAGATAATTACCTTTAGTTTGTCTGTGAAACATGGATCGGAATACTTAAGTTCATCATCAGCCGTAAGATCAAATCCAAATAATTTAGTAGCTGGCCCACTGGTTACAATGCGGTAAAAGGTTGTTACAAAGCCATGGCCTAGTATTTGCTCTTTAACAATTTCCGGTAATTCAATGTCTTTAATGGTCTTGGCGAGAGCTATCTTTAGGCGTTCATCCCATTTTGCCTTACCGCGTCGCTTATTGTAGTGAGCCCGCTCTGTATCGCCCCAATTAACTTCATGGTTTCCGTGGGCGTGTTTTCTGTCAATGTATCTATAGCCTATTTCCTTATCATCGGTTATCAAACACTCTATGGGGAAATTTTCCGATATATTTATTTTCGATTTATTTTCTTCAAAGAAACGCCTAAGAGCCGAATTGTTTCCAACGAGCGATGGTGTAGTTAAAAGCTTATATACCGTTAGTCTCCTATTCCCCTCCAATACAGTCAATTTGGTTCCATCATCATACACAATGAGTTTTTCTAACTGTGGCAATCCAAAGTCTTTTACTATTGCTTCGGTTAATTCTGCAACTTTGAAGTCCTTTTTAGAAAGAAAAAATTCGACCAGCTCACTTTCTGACTTATTAAAATATTTATCGGGAAATCTTGCGTTTTCGTCCCATAAGGAAAGATCTTTGAGTAGCACATTTTCGCTTCGGAACTTTGAGTTTTCCATATCTTCTTGAATTATAGTTCAAATAATGCAATTTCACGATATTTTAGAATAGTCGTCCAAAATATCGGATAACAGGTCGAGAGTGTGAAGAGTAAGAATTTTATGGTAGAGAAAATCCCACTTGGATATCGCCAAAGTTTATTGAATAAGCGAGGTCGGTATCTTCTAGGTTAAATTTTTGCCTGACTTCCTTAATGATAGTCTCAATGTCATTGGGGTTAATTGGGCCGTCAGGCAGATTCGCATCTTTAATTTCTACATATCCAAGTTTGTGAAAGATGTCAGGTTGTACTCCATATCTTTTTTCCAATTTATGCGCCAGTTCAAGCAATACATCATCTCTATCCATGCCTGAATTATATCATTAAGGTTGATAGTCTTTTGTGCCTGCGAAGCAGGCACATTGACCGACAGGTCAAATGCTGTCTCAATCCCTAAATATCAGCTAGTAAAATCTTCTCCTAACTAGCTGATATTTATATGGCGAGTTTGAATAACGAGCCATATATTGAGATAGCTTCGTCCCGCCAAGCGGGACGAACATAAAGATGTGATTGCGTCAGCAAGCACTTTGCCCCAAAGGCAAACTTGTCCCGTACCCGGGACACCTAATGAAAATCGCGCGACCAAATACTGCTGGCGAAGAACTTCGTTCCTTCGCCAAAAACATCGGCTCGAACTTCTTTTTGAAAGACAAACAACTTCAGGTTGAATACAGAAAGCCCTTCGCATCGCTCTGCGCGGCCGCTCTCGCGCGGGCGACCCAGCCGACCTCCTCTCATTTTTCTCTGTGTGTGACCCCGGCGGGAGTTGAACCCGCGATCTCTTGGATGAGAACCAAGTGTCCTGGACCACTAGACGACGGGGCCAAGGTGGTCAATCTAATTTGACTTTTGGCCTATTTTAGCATAGAATTAGCCTCCGTTACGTTAAAAACTGCCCCGAAACCCCTTTTTTGACTAGTCGGAGACAGACGGCTACACTTGTTCAAACGGCCGCATCTTGCTTTTGGGGAAAATTGGCCTAAAATAACGAAAAATTAAATATGAGAAACAACAAAGTCAACCTAACTCTCACCGGCTACAACGAGCTGGCGGCCGAGCTAGCCGACCTAAAAGACAACAAACTACCTGCCGCCATTGAACGCGTCGCTACCGCGCGGGCTTTTGGTGATCTCGCCGAGAACGCTGAATATCACTCCGCCCGTGACGATCACGCCGCTTTAGTGGGGAAAATCGAAGAACTGACCGATATCCTCGCTCGTTCCCAGATCATTCAGACCACCACCAGCAAGTCTCAGGTTGGGGTTGGCAGTAAAGTCACGGTTGCCATCAACGGCACCACTCACGAATTCACCATCGTTGGTGAATGGGAAGCCGACCCCGCCGAGAAGAAAATCAGCCACGAATCTCCCCTGGGTAAGGCCCTCATCGGCAAAGCCGTCGGTGACAAAGTTGAAGTCTCCGCTCCCGTCGGCAAGGTCATCTATCACATCAAGGAAATCGCCTAAATGGATCGGTCTGCCGCTCTGACACTCATTACTTCCTGGACTCAAAGCCCGAATTTAATTAAGCACATGTTGGCTGTCGAAGCCGCCATGCGCTCACTCGCCCGTCATTTTGGTGAGGATGAAG
>Ga0209324_10003789_pt1 | contig 10398 bp, 10 predicted proteins | sample Rifsed19ft3_FD_184015 | JGI IMG/M metagenome (GOLD analysis project Ga0209324, IMG submission 184015) | Soil microbial communities from Rifle, Colorado, USA - sediment 19ft 3 (version 2) | ecosystem: Environmental > Terrestrial > Deep subsurface > Rock core/Sediment | place: Rifle, Colorado...
CCGCCGTCCAGCCAGTGAGGGAGCTTTCTCTTCGCTACCCGGCGGATCTGCTGGTATTGCTGCGCCAGAAACCCGTAACCGGCGCAGAAAAGGTCGCGCATCGTTCCAGGGCGATCCCAGTTCGGGTTCATCGCCGGCTTGTCGAGTTCCTCCTCCGTGAGGCCATCCATCATAGAGATATGCTGTTCGTACGCGGACTTCATCCGCGCCAGCAACTCAGGCGCTGACAGGCCGACCACCTTTGCCACGCCCTGGCGATTGAATTCGATCGCGTCTTGCCGCGTCTCGAAGCCGTCGACCTTCATGGGTTCGCCGGCGAGTTGCTGGCGCGTGACGACCAGTAATTCATCCTCAGCGCCCGACGTCAGGTAAGCGAGGTGTTCCTTGGCCGTCCAGTGTTCGGATGCTTTCTTTGCCCACTCCTTCTCGTCGAGGCGCGCGTAGGCCTGGAGCGACCGTTCGAGCGCCTCGCGATAGCGTTGCTGCAACTGCTCCCTGGTTGGCTTCATCCTTCTACCTCACTGATGGAACGGCTAAATCTCAAGAACGTCACCGTCGGGATCGGCTATGCGGGCGAAGGGCACGCCGGGTGCGTGCTCGCCGCGCTCAATAGTACTTCCTCCGGCGCGCTCGATATCCCGGATAGCGTCGTCGAGGTTAATCGCGTGGTCGAGGTGAAACCCAACGTGCTGTGGCCCAGTTCCCGCCCCGGCCGGGTCGAGCAGAATCCCGACGGCAGTATCGGTCCCGGGCAGGCCCACGAAGAGGATGTCGTCGCCCCGATAGACTTCCGTGAGGTCGAAGGCGTCACAGTAGAAGCGAGCCGACTTCTCCACGTCGCGAGCGGGCACGATGAAAAGGAGGGAAGTGATCTTCGCCATCACAGCTTCCCCATCGCGCGTAGCAGGCGTTCCGGCGTCACTGGCACCTCCGTCATGCGTATGCCGACCGCATCGGCGACAGCGTTCGCCACGGCCGCGGCGCCGGCGACGATCGACGGCTCGCCGACGATGCGCGCGCCGTAGGGGCCCTCCTCGGAGGGCACCTCGACGATGATCGCTTCGATCGGCGGGAGGTCGCGGGTCGTGGGCATGCGGTAGTCGAGGAGGTTGCCGTTGACCAGGCGTCCCTGCTCGTCATAGAGCATCTCCTCGCTCAGGGCGATGCCGAGCCCCTGGCTGGCGCCGCCCTGCATCTGGCCCGCGACCGAGAGCGGGTTGATGGCGAAGCCCGCGTCCTGTGAGATCGCGAACCCCAGCAGCGTGACTTCGCCCGTTTCCGGATCGACCTCGACTTCGGCGACCTGCGCTGTGAACCCGGGCGCCATCTTTCGTGTTGTGATCGCGCCGCGGCCGACGACAGCCGGGAACGGAGCGGCAAAGTTGGTGCTCAGACGGCCGAGCCGCTGGAACGTCAGCGTCTTCTCCTCGGAACCGTTCAGCCGCACGACGCCGTCCGCCATCTCCAGCTCTTCGGGCGCCGCCTCGAATCGCTTGGCCGCGATCTCCAGCATCTGGTGGCGTGCGTCCTCAGCGGCCAGCTTCACCGCGCGCCCGACAGTATACGTCGTCTTGCTGCCCGCGCTCATGCCGGCATACGGGGCCGTGCGTGTGTCGCCCGTCGTCACATTAACCATCTCGAGCGGCACGTTCAGCACCTCAGCCGCGATCTGTGCGAAGGACGTGTTCGTCCCCGTAATGTCGGCCGAACCCACGGTCACGTTGATCGTGCCGTCGCTGTTCAGGCAGACGATGGCGCTCGCGGGCTGCAGGCCGCCCAGCCAGCCTCCAATGGCCAACCCAATGCCCCGCTTGCGACCGTTCTGGCTCCCGGCTCCTTGCTCCTTGCTCCTGCGTTTCCAGACCTCGCTCTCGGCGATCGCCTCGAGGCACTGTTGGAGGCCGATGCGAGGGTACGGCTGTCCGCTTGGTAGCGGGTCACCCTCCTCCACGGCGTTCTTCAGGCGGACCTCAATCGGATCGAGCCCAAGCTCTCTCGCCATCACGTCCATATGACTCTCGATGGCGAAAGTCACGTTGTGCGCACCCGGCGCCCGGAGAGCACCGACGCTGACCTTGTTCGTGAGCACCTCGAAACCGTTGATCTCGAGGTTCTCGCACTTGTAGTAACCGCCGATAAGCAGACATCCGGGCAGCATTGGCGCGCCGGGGAAAGCGCCTGAGTCGTACACGACGCGGGACTTCAGGGCCGTCAGCGTCCCGTCGCGCTTCATCCCTGTCTTGAGGTCGATGATCGCCTGAGGAGCCGGCGTGGCGGCCAGCATATCTTCCTTGCGGCTCATGATGTACTTCACCGGCCGCCGCAGTGCCATCGCCAGCGCGGCGACCATCAGCTCCTGGAGGTATATCTTGCCGCCGAAGCCCCCGCCGACCTCTGTTGCCGTGACGCGTATCTTGTTCTCCGGCAGGCCGAGCGTTTGCGCAAGCTCGTCGCGGACGTAGAACGGCGCCTGCGAGCTCGTCCACACGGATAGCTCACCCGAGTTGTCGTAGTCGGCGATCGTAGAGTGCGGCTCGATGTAGCTCTGGTGTACGACGGCCGACCGCCAGGTGTTCTCGACCACAACATCCGCCTCGGCAAATCCCGCCTCGGTGTCGCCGCGTTTGAAGTTCATCTGCGAGGCGATATTCGACTGCTTCCCCTCCGCCTCCTCTTGCTCCACGGCAACCGTTACGTGTCCGCGCTCCTCCGAGCGGTCCACGTTGCCGAGCGGAGACCGCACGAGCGGTGAATCGTCGTTCATCGCGGCGATAGGGTCGACCACCGGCGGCAGCGCCTCGTACGCGACTCTGATCAGCGACAGCGCGTCCTCGGCGACGTGCGGGTCGCTCGCGAGGACGGCGGCGACGGGCTGGCCGTGGAACAACACCTCTTCGTCCGGGAAGATAAGGCCGCGCCGGTTCGAGGGGTTCTTCTTGTACTCCGGGAGGTCCGCGGCAGTGAAGACCGCCTCGACCCCCGGATGAGTGCGCGCCTTGGACGTGTCGATGGACACGATGCGTGCATGCGCGTAAGGCGACCCGAGCACCTTCGCGTGCAGCATGCGCGGCAGTTGCATATCGTCCGCATATACGGTCTCCCCTGTCACCTTCCCCACCCCGTCGATGCGCAGGACAGGTTTGCCAACTGAGCGGTATTCCTGTTCCTGGTGTTCTTCGCGAATCTTCGTTTCCTGCGCCATCTGTCTACTCCGTTCGTGCTGAGCTTGTCGAAGCACACGCTCTGACGCCAGCGAAGGCTGAGGGATCGAAGCCGGAGCGCGCTAACAGAAGCGATGCCATCGACTCGACTTCGCCGCTCACGCCCTGGTCCCTTCCTTCGTCCTTTCCGCCGCCAGCAGCACCGCCTCGTAGATCTTCGCGTAGCCGGTGCAGCGGCAGAGATTGCCCGCCAGTCCCTCGCGCACCTCTGCGAGTGTCGGCGATCGGTTGCGGTCGAGCAGCGATTTCGCCGCCATGATCATCCCCGGCGTGCAGAAGCCGCACTGAACGCCGCCGGCGTCGATGAACGCCTGCTGGACGGGGTGTAGCTGTCCGTTTTTCGCCAGCCCCTCGATGGTCACTACCTCGCGGCCGTCTGCCTGCGCGGCCAGCATCAGGCACGACGTTATCGGTCGGCCGTCCACGATCATGGAGCACGCGCCGCAGTCGCCGGTCCCGCAGCCCTCCTTCGCGCCGGTCAGGCTCAGCTCCTCGCGGACCATCTCCAGCAGCGTCCAACGTGGCTCGACGGCGACTTCGCATCGCTGTCCGTTCACGGTCATCGTCATGAGTTGTTTAGTCATGTGTCGATGCTATTCCCCATTCGTTTGTCTCTAGTGACTCCAATCCGCTCTCGTCAAAGAACTGTTGGAACTCTCGCCGGGGCATCGGCAGTCCACTCCTTTGAGCCGCTGGTTCACAAATGAAGCCCCTTTTCGCATGAGGCCGGATTCGGGAGAACGGCATATAAGCAACGCATCTCGGCACAGTTGGGTCGGAGGCAGCGAAGTGCGCGATGGCCAAGACCATATCGGAATGCACCTCTGTCAGCCTACCAATGTACCCATACGCTTTCCGATTCCGCGCTTCATTCTCCGGATACTTCCCTTTAACTTGCACTGGCCGTACCGCAATGAAACTGTTTGTCGTCTTTTTGGCGATGATGAAGTCGAAACCCTTATCTCGGTGTGGAAAATAAACGTTCCACCCCGCGTCCGCGAATCTACCTGCCACATACAGTTCGGCAAAATAATCCGTTACCTTCATACTTCCCTCGACCGCTCCGCCGCGGTCTGTAACATCGGGTCCACAAGCACGCGCACGACTTCGTATCGCCGCCCGTTAACGGTAAGGGTGATGAGTTGCTTCGTCATCAGAGCCGCGTCCCCTATTTGGGCGGCACTCATTGCCGCCTCCCGATAACCTGGTGAGCCTGCTCGACCTGCTGCTTCAGCCCAGACTTGATTAGAGCGTCAACTGCCGTTGTCCCAATCAAAAGCCTCAGGTCCGGATTGTGCTGCTGATCGACTTCTCTGGCTATCCTCCCGGCTAGCCGTCCGATCATGCTGTCTTCACGAAGAAAGCCCCCTACACCCGACTCCGCGAATACTTCCGTGCAGCAACTATAGTCAGCCTCTGCTTCGTTCATTCCTTGAACGCCACTCGTTACCATCCGACCGTGCCAGGCTTCGACGTCGAAGCCTGGCTTAGCGCCAGATGGATCGAACGAGGTTTCGATCATCATCTTGACGGCATTAACCGCAATGGCGTCTTGTAGCATCGCCCTGAACTCGGGACCGCCGATATCAAAGGCGAAACGGTTCAACATGTGGAGGAAGAACCACAACATCTCGGTTCGTACTACAAAATTCGACCGCTCAGACATGGGATCCTCTCCGGTAATCCGGGCCCACGCATCATTGATGGGTTCCGTCGACAAAATCGAGGTTGTGCCTATCGTCGTTTCCAAAGATCTAATAGGGATCTGATCCAAAGGCGCAAGGGTATCCGTATGCGGTTTGCCTCTCTTGAACCATTTCAGCATGATATACCCGCCGCTTATTGGTTTGCTGTTCCTGCTCTCCGTAGCGCCTCCCGCAGCATGCGCTCCGTCGTAACGCGCACGATGTGTCGCCGGAACTCCGCCGAGCCGCGCACGTCCGAAATTGGGCTCGATTCGGTGGCGGCCGCCTCGGCTGCTCGCGTCAGTGCGTCGTCCGACACCGTCTGTCCCTTGAGAGCCACCTCTGCCTGCCGCGCCCGTACCGGCGTCGGCGCAACCGCGCCCAACGCAATGCGCGCCCGCTCGATACGCTCGCCCGCGAGCGTGAGCAGGACACCCACGCCTACGACGGCGATGTCCATCTGCTTGCGAGGCGTGTGTCGCGTGTAGGCGCTTCCTGTATTCGCCGGCGGAACTGGTACTCGCACCTCGGCCAGCAGTTCGTGCGCGTCGAGCGCTGTGCGCCCCGGCCCGGTGAAGAACTCCTCAAGCGGCACCTGGCGCCGTCCGCCCGGGCCGACGATCACGGCGACCGCCTCGAACGCCAGCAGCGGCGGCGCGATGTCAGCCGAGGGGGCAGCGTTGCAGAGGTTGCCGCCGACGGTCGCCATATTCATCGTCTGATAGGAACCGACTAGCCCAGCTCCTTCGGCGATGGCCGTGTACCGCTCCCGGATCGCCGACGACTCAGCCACTTCGCTCATCGTTGCGCCGGCGCCGATCCGGAGCCCTTCGCTGTCGCTGAAGTCCACGCCGCCCAACTCCGGCACGCGGAGCAGGCTGACCAGGTGCGAAGGCACCGCGAACTTGGTGGCGTTCTCCTTCATCTGCACGACGAGGTCTGTACCGCCCGCGAGCGGGCGCGCGCCTTCGCCGTGATGTTGCAGAAGCGATATCGCCTCGGCCAGGCTTGTCGGGGCGTGGTATTCGAACGCGCGCAATAGACCGTCCTTCTTGATGCGAGGCTCATTCTATAACAGCCGTTAGCTCTTAGCTATTGGCTGTTAGCTGAGCCGCTGTATAATCCAAACCGTCTCTGGGAGGAGGTAAATTCATGCTGTTCTTCATCAAGGGCGAGCTGCGCGAGCAGGAGTCCCTGCCAACCGAGAAATGGCTTGGAATGGTGGCCTCGACGTGGCAGGCGATCAAGCAGCTGGAGAACAACGGCAAGGTTCTGGCCGGCGGCGCCATGATTGGACAGCGCGCCGGATGCGTCATCGTGGACGTGGATTCGAACGAAGAGCTGTTTGAATTGCTTACGCGCCTGCCCGTCGCGGGTTATATGGACTGGGAGGTCGTGCCGCTCATCCCCGCGGACACGGCGCTTGAGTCCGCCAAGTGGGCACTCCAGCAGCTATCGCTGGTGGCGGCTCGGTAGGCAGTCGGGACGCCTCGACAGGTTTGTGCTAGGCCGGGCGGCGGAGCCATCGTAGACGGTGTCTGGCCTTCACGTGCTCGGGATTGATGCGGATGGCTTCTTCGTAGGAGAACCGGGCTCGTCCGACCCTTCCAGCTCGTTCCTCGGCGAATCCTAGCGCGAATAGCGCCTCAGCCCGTTCACAAATAGGAGATACCATAGCAAGCAGTCGGGTCGCGGCAATCCGACACCCAGCCCAATCGTCCTTCGCCATGGATACCCTGTATTCGTACCTCAGCCTTTGTCTAATTTGCTCGGGGGTTCGGCGTGGGGCTTCTTGACGGCGTGATCGCTTCCCGTGGTCGTGCCTCAACACGTCCGCACCAAGCTCGTTGTACCCGAACGGGTCGCTGGTCCGGTAGTCAGGCCTCTTTATTGGACTGGGGATTACACCACGTGGGAGCGGGCGGAATCCGCCGAGATCTGGATCCCCACGCGAGAAGTCGCTCACAGGGGAATGCATAGCACGGGCCCACGTAGATCACCAATGCCCCGATGTCACAAGTTCACTCCTGCAGACCCAACGCCCGAAAGATCGCTTCGTACTGCCCCGGGTTGCCCGGCTGAAACCACGGCTCCGCGTGCAAAACCTTCCCGCCGCGGTCGATGACGAAGACCGCTCGGCGGGAACGTTTCCCGCCCTCGTCGACGACTCTGTACGCTCTAGCCGTCTCCAGCCGCTCATCGCTGGCCAGCGGGAACGGCACCCCGCCGAGTCGCTCGATGAACGCTCGGTGTGATTCCACGCTGTCAGCGCTTATACCGATCACCTCCGCTCCGAGTTCGCGGGCGAAGTCGTAGTCGTCCTTCAGCATCGAGACCTCGTTGGAGCAGAGCGGCGTAGCGTCCTCGTAATAGAAGGCCAGCACGACCTTAGAACGCTCGGTCAGGTCTCTGAGATTGACAGCTCCCTCCGTACTCTGCAGGGTGAAGTCCGGCGCTTGCTCTCCGATCTCAGGCATTGGTCCCGGTCCCGGCGAATCCGCTCAGCCGCACGTTCGTTACGCCCTTCGCCTGTGCGAGCACTTTGATGCGGCCCAGACCTGCTGGGTCCACGAGCTCCGACACCGCCCGGCGTCGCGCGAGGCGTTGTTCGAGGTCGGTTTCGCTGTCAGCCGGCGGCAAGGCCTCGCCGATGCCCGTCTTCATCAGCAACTCGGCTTGCGATACGAGCCCCAGCGTCCTCAACCCCGCTGCCTCCCCCGCTCGGCGAAGGCTTGTGAAGTCTACGTGGCTGGTCATGTCCTGGCGTCCGATGCGGGCGTAGGGATCGTTGCTGGGGTTGTGCCGGTAGAAGCACAACAACGTGCCGTCCTTCCGCCAGGATGCATACAACTCCTCTGCCTCGTAACCATAATCGAACGTGAGCACGAATCCGCGCCCGAGCGCCCGCGCCGCGCGCGACATCCAGCCCGTCGCTGCCAGGTTCACCTCCGCTGTGCAGCCTTCGGCGGGGAGTAGCCCCAAGTCTTCGAAGTACCTGCTCACGGCGCCGCTCGGACGGCGATACTCCTCGACGAACTCTGTTTGGTTCCAGTTCACGAACAGCTGTCGCAGTTGGCCGTCCTGAACCGTCACGCGGTGGACGGGCATGCTATCGAGCAATTCGTTGCTGAGGATGCAGCCGGCGATCCCCCTCGGCAGTCGATTGACCCAGGCCACCCGGACCTCGAGGCCCTGCGACTCCACCAGCTGTTGCTGTCTCGCCTTTAGCCTGGCGATGGGCTCGACGATGACGTAAGAGATCGCGGCTGCCAGCCCCGGCGCCGCTCGGCGCGTCCATGTCAGGCAATCCCGGCAGAGCGTACCGTTGCCCGCCCCGGCCTCGACGACCTTGAAGCGCCCGGGTTGCCCGAGGGCTTCCCACATCTCCCTCAGTTGCCTTCCGACCATGCCGCCGAAAATGGGGCTCACCTCCGGGCTCGTGAGATAGTCTCCGGACCTCCCGATCGTATCCCGGCCGGAGCTGTAATAACCGAGGTGCGGCTCGTAGAGAGCCATCGCCATGAAGTCGTGGAAGCTGATGCCGTTCTGGCGCTCCATGCGGGCGATAATCGCCTCCTTGAGCACCTGGTTTTCCGCTATCGATTCGAATTCGATTCGCACGCCCCTTATCCTACCTTCTCCGCCTCGCGCGGGCCGCCTTCGTCCAAGTTGACACGGCATGATAGACTGTTAGCATCCTTCTAAAATTTGCATCGAGGGCAAATGTTCGAGGACGTGCGTGACGAAGCCTTTCGGCTGTTTGGCCGCTTGGTGACGCGATCCGATCCGGGGCGATTGGAGGCGTGGGCTGACCTTGGCCTAACGATGACTCAATTGCGGCTCCTTTTCTTGCTGCGGCTGGAGGACGGGCTTTCCGCCGGCGCGATCGCTGACCGGCTGGGCGTTACGCCGTCGACCCTCACCCGAATCATGGACCGCCTCGTTCGTAGCGACCTCGTTCGCCGCGAGGAAGACGGGAACGATCGACGGCTTGTTCGTCATCGCCTCACTGCTGAGGCGCGCAGGACGATCGAAGAGATGGAGCGTTTCGGCCGCGCGCGCATGGACCGGATGCTGGCTCACCTGGGCCCGGAGGAGCTGGAGCGTGTGGTGCTGGCCCTGCGCGATCTTGCGGGAGCGCTGGAAGCGACCGAGGCAGAAGAGAGAAGCAGGGAGCAGGTGGCATAGTGGCCATTGCGGCGCCCGCAGGCGTCCCCCGCCCCATCGCCGAGATGGGAAACCGCACCAAGGTCATCGTCATGGCCGGCACGATGCTGGGCATGTTCACGGCGGCAATGGACCAGACGATCGTCGGGACTTCAATGCCCCGTATCATCGCTGATCTTGGGGGCTTTGGACTCTACAGTTGGGTTGGCACGGGCTTCATGCTCGCATCCACGGTCACCATCCCGATCGCCGGCAAGCTGACCGATATCTACGGCCGCAAGCCGTTCTACATGGCCGGCATCCTCATCCTCCTGGTAGGCTCGGTGCTGTGTGGGTCGGCGCAAAACGTGGAGCAACTCATCGCCTTCCGTGTGGTCCAGGGCGTGGGCGCTGGAATGATCATGGGCATCGCCTTTGCCATCCTGGGCGACGTGTTCGCGCCGGCGGAGCGCGGGCGCTGGATTGGCCTGATGTCCGCCGTCTTCGCCTCGGCCAGTGTGCTCGGCCCGCTGATCGGGGGCACGCTCACCGACCATGCGGACTGGCGTTGGGTATTCTACGTGAACCTGCCGCTTGGCGCCGTTGCGCTTGCTGTACTTCACCGAGGGATGCCTAACATAAGGCCGCTTGCTCACCCAAAGCTGGACTATCGGGGCATCGTCCTTCTGCTCGCCACCGTGACGCCGCTGCTACTAGCGTTCTCCTGGGCGGGCAGCCGATATGACTGGCTCTCGCCGCAGGTAATCGGCTTGTTCACCTGGGCCGCTATCGGGCTCGTCGTATTCACCTACGCCGAACTCCGCGCCGATGAGCCGCTGCTGCCGATGTCGCTATTTCGCAACCGGGTCTTCGCCGTCTCAGCGTTGATCACGCTGATTACAGGCATGGCAATGATGGGCAGCCTTTTCTACATCCCGTTATTCGTCCAGGGTGTCATCGGCCGCTCTGCCACAAACTCCGGGCTGGTCACGATGCCGATGATGATCGCGATGGCGATCGCCAGCGCCATCGCGGGCCAGTTGATGTCGCGTCTCGGGGGCTACCGTCTGCTCGGCACTCTCGGACTCTCGGTGATGGTCGTCGGGTCCATCCTTCTCGCCTCACTTACGGTGGGCTCAACGAGCCGCGACGTTACGATAGCGATGATCGTGTTCGGCATTGGGCTCGGCAGCTCGATGCCGCTGTTCATGCTCGCGGTCCAGAATGCGGTGCCGTACAGGGTTATGGGCGTTTCGACGTCTACGATGCAGTTCCTGCGTTCCGTCGGTGGGACCATGGGCGTGGCGATCATGTTCTCTCTCATCCAGAGGGGGTATCGTGATGGC
>Ga0209324_10003793_pt1 | contig 10384 bp, 15 predicted proteins | sample Rifsed19ft3_FD_184015 | JGI IMG/M metagenome (GOLD analysis project Ga0209324, IMG submission 184015) | Soil microbial communities from Rifle, Colorado, USA - sediment 19ft 3 (version 2) | ecosystem: Environmental > Terrestrial > Deep subsurface > Rock core/Sediment | place: Rifle, Colorado...
ATAAAGAAAAACTTACAGGACGGACCAGGACCAACAAAATAGTAAATATTCCGAAGATTGATGTTCAGAAAGGCGCTCTTATATCAGTTGAGATAACAAAGGGGAAAAAGCATTCTCTCGAGGGAAACCTGTTTAAAAAATGAAAGTCTCAATACTCACCCTTGGCTGCAGAGTAAACCAATCAGAAAGTGACCTTATAGAAGCTAACCTTAAAAGAGCAGGATGGTCTATTACAGATTTATCAGAACATCCTGACTACTGCATTATAAATACCTGCACAGTAACATCAAAAAGTGATTACCAGTCAAGACAGCTTATAAGGAGGGCTGCCAGGGCAGGCGCTAAAGTCATAGTCACTGGCTGTTATTCTCAATTAAGGCATGAAGAAATAATGAATATCAATGGAGTTATAGGGATAGCAGATAGTAAGGATAAACTTCGAATTGTCAGTTCATTATTAAAAAATAATGAAAAGATCAATACATTCATTTCTGGTAACAGGTCAAGGCCTTATCTTAAGGTGCAGGACGGATGTAATCTTTCCTGCTCCTACTGTGTTGTGCCTCTGGCGCGGGGAAGGTCAAGGAGCATAGGTGTTCCAGAGGCAATAAAAAAAGCTGAAGAAATAGATGCTGCTGGTTACAACGAAATTGTTATCACAGGCATCCATTTAGGTTCTTATGGACATGATTTAAGACCCAAGACTAAGCTTTCAGAGCTACTTAAAAATCTTCTAAATAACACAAAGATTCGAAGAATAAGACTTAGCTCTATAGAGATTAAAGATGTTGATTATGAACTTATAGAACTCCTTCAGGAAGAAAGAATTTGTAAACACTTACACCTGCCTTTACAGAGCGGAGATGACTCCATTTTGAGGCTAATGAATAGAATGTATTCATTAAAAGATTGTCTGTCAACTTTAGAAACTATCATGAAAAAAATTCCTGATATTGCTATAGGCACTGATATAATCGTGGGTTTCCCTGGAGAAGGTGACCGTGAGTTCAGGAATACCAAGGAACTTCTCCAGTCTATCCCCATATCATATATGCATCTCTTCCCTTTCTCTCCTCGACCAAATACATTAGCCTCTCAAATGACCAACCAGAATACATCTGCAGAGAAGAGAAAAAGACTTAATGAGTTAAAAGCCCTAAATGCCGTGAAGAAAACTGCATATATGACATCACAGATAGATAAGACCCTGGATATCGTTATTGAAGAGCAGGGCAGTGACAACGCATCCATCGGGACATCAAGTAATTACCTTAAAGTAAAGATATCCTCAAATGGATACCCTAAGGGAGCCCTTGTTAGAGTTAGGATTACAGGAATCGAGGGGAATATCCTTTGTGGGGACTCTGTATAGAATTTATAACTTATTGATTCTATGTATATTTTTATCTGCCTAATTCCTGCTCAGGGACGTTAGAACCTTCATTTTTCAAAAGGAAGGCCGAGTTTTAAACATATTTAATAACACTTTACTAACAATCATTGTTTATAGGTTATGTCTGATAAGATATATTATGTTAAATAGCATATTAACCTTATTGCTTCTTCTTTGCTTTTTATCTCCCTTTCGAACTCTGCTTTCTTTAACTCTGCAATTACCTTCCCCAGTCTTGGACCTGCCTTAATTTTCCCAATTCGTGCTACTTCTAATGAGCTTATCATCCCCTTTTTCCATATGTTTTTAAACCTTATGTATTCTTTTATTAGATCCATTCTATCCTTTAATATAATGATGTCCATTGCAGCCCCTTTTGACTTCATAAAGAAATCGAACAATTTACCCCCTTTGAATTCTTTCATGCCTTTATGGGTTAACATTATCCTTTTTGCTATATTCCTGCTTATTCTTATCAGAGGAATCCTATACGGCTCAAATAAGCCATTCCTTTTCAGCAAAAGCTCAAGCAAGAGTAATCCTTTATAAGTAATGTTCTGGGAAAATATTTCTTCGAGTAAAACTTTAACTTCCTTAGTATGTTCCTTAAGTTGCCTTTTAAATCTATAAATTGCTTTAATATTACGCTCTAAAGCCCTTATATTTATTGATAAAATATATCTTAATACTCTGTCATTAAGCGCCATATTAAGGTATCTTGCCGGGTTTTCTGAGTTTAACAAATTAAAAAGTTCGAAAGTTATCCTTTCAGGAGATGCCTTTTTTATCTTATTGTAAAGGGTTTTTATTGATCTTCTTGTTTTATCTTCAATCGAGCCATTCAACTCGGCTGCGAATCTATATGCCCTTAACATTCTTAAAGGATCTGCCTTGAAGTTCTTTTCCGATAGAGAGCTTATCCTTCTCCTTTTTATATCTTCTATGCCTTTATATGGATCTATGATTCCTGAATCAGGAGACCAGGCTATTGCATTAATAGTGAAATCCCTTTTTGAGAGGTCTTCTTCGAGTGTGCCCATGGGTCTTGAGAAATCAAGTGTAACCCCGTCTTTCAAGACAAGCCTTGTAGTTTCTCCCTTTTTAAATTCGATTAAAGTGCCTCCAATAAACTTCCTTATCTCATGAGTAAAACTTTTTATGTCATCGGCCACTATAAAATCCCTGTCTTTTGAAATCTTACCTCTCAAAATATCTCGTATATATCCGCCGACAAGGTATACCCCCCTCCCCCTACTCTTCTTAAATATGATCGAGTTATACCTGTCCCTAAGTATCTTTTCCTTTAGTTTCTTCCCTGAAAGCATAGATAATATTACCACAGAGAAAAATTATCTAAAATCTCAGACATTAAAGATAGACATTTGCGTTTCTTCTTTCATCGCCTTTAATTTGTTATAATTTGTTATAAACCAACTTTGCCAAAATCTTTTTGAATGGTATATTTTGAGATATAAAGGAGGTGTTGGAATGTCAGGAGTAAAGCATAAAATAATCCAAATGATCGAGTCCCTTCCTGAAGATGTCACAGTTGATGACATCATTGCTGAATTATATTTTAGGCTCCAAGTCGATGCCGGGTTGAAAGAACTTGATGAAGGAAAATGGATAGCTCATGAAGATGTTGAAAAACGGATGTCCAAATGGCTCACAAAATAAGATGGTCACCACGAGCTGCATCCCTCCCGCAACCCACACCGTTAGCTGCAAAAATTTCTTGACAATAAAAAAGTCTTTAATCAATAATTAAGCCGAATAACCCTTATCTAATTTATATTTCCTCCTCCCTTGATGGTCGCCTCTGGCGACTCGCCGAGGAGAGGAGGGATTTATTTAAGGAGGGTGCATAGTCATGGGGTAGTAACAGTTAATACAGATGCCTTTGAGAAGTCCGATTCAACTCGCACCGATCTAACAATTCCCTTCTTGCAGAAATATCTACTCATGTCATTGTCTACGACCCAAAAGGCGAGGAGTCCTGATTTTATCGGGGCGACGAAGCAACCTCAGAAAGGAGGAAACTCTGAGCCTTCATCTCTACGAGTCGTTGATCAGAGTTGGTATATTTGAAATAGGTTCGGATATAATCCAAAAATGGAGGGATATACGAACAAGCACAGATATGAATTAGATGAAGTTTTGGGCATGAGAAAAAGGCGAGATCATGAAAAAAGAACTGTCGCTTTTTACTTTTTGTGAAAGGTCAAAGGCGACTTGCTTGTACAATGGTGCAAGTATGATCTTCATATCGGCCTTATACAAGTACAGAAGGTGGTTAGCGAGAGGTGTATTTCTTCTGTTCTGCATGTTGAGTGTAAGTTGTGGAGGGAAAAGTATGGTTAAGCCCACTTTGACGGACGCAATAGACTTAATTCGTCCGACCGTTGTGCAGATTGTCTTCCTTGCGGATGGATTATCCGAGGAGTTAGAGCAAAAATTAGGCAAGAAGTGGTTTTCCCAACCTCTTGGCACAGGCTTCGTAGTAAACGAAGAGGGGTATATAGTGACGGCACTTCATGTCATAGAAGAAGGCGAAAAATTCTTGAGAAAAGTGCCTGCATCAAAAAAAACATTATTAGTAGGGTTTGCAGTGCCACCTTTTGAGGATAGGGAGAAAGATATTAGCATTACGGGCAATTTTAGTCTGTTTGACTTCGACATAATCGGAAAAGAAGGTGCTTATGACCTTGCACTGTTAAAAACAAGAGTAGTTCCTGCAAAAAATTTGAAACCGATGATAAAAATAGACGACAAAGAGTTTATACCGATAGTCAAGGCAGTGTCTTTTGATGAAGGAAGGCCAAAAGATGGTACGCCCATAGCAGTCTCCGGGTATCCTCTTAACCAAACAGTCTTAATAACGAATAGCGGCTATATCGCATCATCATGGTATATTCAGGAACAAGAGTATGAAATGATTAGTCGTACATTCCGCATGCCAGCTAATTTTTATTTTGCAGACTTGCAAGTGAATCCGGGTAACAGTGGGGGGCCCGTATTTTCAATCGAAAACGGATCAGTACTTGGACTTTGTCACGGCATTCTCCTCAATCAGGTCATAAAAGCGCAAAGCCAGGAGGGAGCAGTTTTGGACGGTGAGCCCCTTGTTTATAACTCAGGATTAAGCATCATTGTACCCTCCCGTTATATAATTGAGCTTTTGAAAAAAAGCGGAGTGCACTATACAGAGTAAAGCGAGGACCGATTATCAACATGTGGAACTATGATAAGGAAAGTATTGATGGAATTCTATTTTTAGAATGCCCGAAACTTCATTTAACAACCGGGGTTGCGACGCTCCAATATCTATATCCGACGTTGAGGTTGCTCCATGTGCCTGTTTTATTATTGAGATTGCGATTGACATTAGCAGGCACATGGCGCAAACCTACCCGTTAGTTGCAATTGGGCGCTCTGAGATTTGAAAAAAGGAGAAATAGATGATCGAAGACCTCATCAGCTTAATAAGTAGTCTTAAAAACAATTCTCGTTTGTATTCCTACAACGAGGACCAGACCAAAATGGCGGTAGTCCAACCAATCCTACGACGTCTTGGATGGGACACCGAAAATGTCGATGAAGTCAGCCCTGAATTCTCGGTGGAGAATAGGCGGGTCGACTATGCCTTGCGTGTCGACAATCGTTGTGCGGTTTTCATTGAGGCAAAGAAACCCAGCGAGGATTTAGACAGCCAGAATCATCAAGAACAACTGCTTGATTATTCTTTCCGCCAAGCTGTTGAAATTGCAGTCCTAACGAACGGTATCACATGGTCATTCTATCTGCCAAGAGCTGGCGTTGACTGGAAGTCGAGGAAGTTCTATACCATCGACATTATTGAACAGGAAGCGTCAAACGTTGCCTCAAAATTCGTTGACCTGCTTTCCAAGAAGAACATAGAGTCGGGGAAATCAGTTCAGCACGCTGAGTCAATCCACAAAGGTAAGCTCAAGGAGAAAGCTATTCAGGAAGCTTTGCCCGAAGCATGGAATAGAATTCTCGAAGAACCTGACTCCCTGCTAGTTGAACTCCTTGCTGAGAGAACGGAAAGGATATGCAGTTATAAGCCTGAACTTACAAATGTAACCAAGTTCCTTAAGCAGTACGAAGCTCAGTTCTTGCTCCTACCTGCCGAAGAACAAGCTGAAGCCGAACCTTCGAAACCTCCAGTCAGTAGACCACGAGACAAATCCTCTACGAGTGAACCGCCCGAGGAAAAGAAAATATCTCAGGATGATTTGATACCTCACATTATCAAAGTTTTGAAGAAGCATGGAGGTCGAGCCACAAAAGAACAAGTCGAGAATGAAATCTTCAACATGTTCAAAGAGTTTTTCGTCCATCCTTGGTATCAGGAGACTGATAAGAACGACGTACCAAGGTGGAATAAGAATGTAGCATGGGCGAAAGAGCGAGCAAAAAAAAGGGGACTTATCAAGCGACCGAGCGAATCAGGCAGAGGATATTGGCAACTCACCGGCAAAGGTACGAAATCATGACAACGATCAGACTTTTAGGGACACTTCCCATATTATCTTTAAGAGAGAATGCCTCAACTGACGGCTATCATGGTACAAAAGGTTTACATCCAAACCTTTCAGGCTTCTTTTGCAACGAAAACGTTATGTAAAATTTGGCAACTATAATATTCAGTCCCAAAGTTTGAACTAACATAAGGAGGATTTTATGCCCGAAAAAGATCTTGACCAAGAAGTCGAAGCAATCCGCACGATTTCCTCAGTTCTTCAACCGTTGGACAATTCAGGGAAGCAAAGGGTAATCGATTACGTTCTCAAACGATTTGGCCTAATGGCAAGTCAACCTATACAGCCCATTCAATCTCCTTTAATCCCTAAGTCCGCACAGGACTTTATTGCTGAAACTTCTCTCTCAGAGATCACTCATATTCGCCAGTTCAAGGAACTGAAGAAACCAAAGACGGCCATTGAGATGGCGGCCCTTGTAGCGTATTTTCTTTCTGATCTATCACCCCAGAATGAAAGAAAATCTACAGTTACTACAAAGGATATGGAGACTTACTTCAAGATTGCCGGCTATCGACTGCCCACCGCATTACAACAGTTGCTTGGGAATGCCAAGAATGCTGGATATTTCGATTTAGTCAGAACAGGAGAATACAAACTCAATGCTGTAGGGTACAATTTAATTGTCCATAATTTACCCAGAGGAGAAGCAGTCAAGACAACTGTAGCAAAGCGAAGTCAACGAAAGAGCAATGTGAAGAGCACTCGTAAGCGACCGAAATGATCGACGATCTCCATAAGGAACTGAGCTTCCTTCGCGAGGTCATCCAAAATGTACCAACACGAAATGTGAATACCGAGGAAGACAAGCAAATTGCAATACAGACCGGGATGCTCTATTTCAAAATTTGTCGACCTTTTGTTCTTGCGCTGGGCAAGCCGTCCGAGTTCATCGAGAAGTATGACTCTCTTTGGCAAGCGTTGATAAAGCTTGCCCACGGAAACAACTCCAAGCAGACTTATCAGAAGGTGTTGACTCGGCTTTACCGTATGACCACAGAGATCAGTGTGTATTCAAAAACACTACCAGATCATCCGGCCGCAATCACATTCACTTCTGACGAGGAAAAGCTCATAGCAACCCTTGATAAGATGACTCCAAGTGCGGCAGATTCATATAAGCAAAGTCTTATTGATCTGCAGACAAAGAATCCCCGCTTGTCATTCAGAGGCATCGCAGCAGAATTACGCGAAATTCTCCGAGAAGTACTAGATTATCTGGCACCTGACATGGAAGTAACGAGCGATCCGAATTACCGCAATGAACCAGACCAAACAAAACCTACAATGGGCCAGAAAGTAAGACATATTTTGCGATCTCGCCGACGCTCCAAATCTCAGCGAGCTACTACTGAAAAATCTATTGAGCTTATCGAGCAACTCTCTGGGGAAATTGCCCGAGGAGTTTACACTCGCGCTTCCCAAGCAACCCATTTGGCAACAACTAAATCTGAAGTCGGACAAATCAAACGGTACCTTGAAACTGTATTGTTTGACTTACTTGAAATCAAATGATGCAAGAATGGGAATGAGGGGCTAACTTGATTATTGATATTTGCGTTAGGCTTATGCTTAACCAAGGTAAGGAGAGAGATATATATGCCCATAACTTCTGATGAAAAAAATCAACAAGCAAAGATTAATTTTATTAGAGCCTTTTTAAACGGTTTAGATACCAAAATAGTTTTCCTTGATGAACTTTATAATACAGGACATCGTGATGAAGCGAGAGTGTTGTGTTCATGCTATATTGATTGGTTAGCATCGGCATTGTACTGGCCAGAGGAGAGAAACAATTTTAATTTTGTCAGAATTCTTAAAGAGCATGCTGGCGAAGAAATCTTTATATACATTCATCCTAAGATGCTTACAGATGCTTTTCTCAAGCTAATAAAACGCAAGAATAAAAAATGGACAACAATTCACAAAAAAATATCTCCTGCGCTTCAGCAAGTTCAAGGAAAACTTTGTGCTGAGCAGGAAATAATTGATTTACTGTCTTCTTTAGTTACTAACTCTGAAATGGAGAATATTAAGAAAGAAATGTGGCGAGGCACTTTTGCTGCTATTGTTTATGAACGTTTCAGAAACCCCTCAGTACATGCTTTTGGTCCCTCCGATGGAATAACATTCGACAATACAACATTTAAAGGACAACCAGTCCCGCCTATTGGATTTTCTATGCTGCACAACTGCCTTAAGCGTATTACGGCTGCAGTGAAGGAAAAGTCACTAAAAACAGAAAAATGGTTTGGTCATGACTATGAATGACAAAAAGCCATTTTTAAGATGGTTGAGCACAATGCCTAACAACCGGGTTTACGATGCTTCGATATACGGATGTAACGTTGGGGTCGCTCCATGTGCCTGTTCTATTATTGAGATTAAGATTGATCCTATCAGGTACACAGCGAAACCCACAACGTTAGCCGCTTTTGGTGCAATTCAATAAGGGGTACAAATGCCAACTGTGGTAATTGTATTTCAAGGATTATTCGAGCTTATAGGCCTCGGTAGTTTTATTGTTGGGTATTTTATTGGCCTAAAATGGTTGATGCTAATTGGTGGCATTCTTGTTGTATTGGACGATGTAATTGAAATTTTTATGGGGATTCTCAATCCATTATTTCCCGTCATTCTCGCGATAGTTTTGGCAATCATTTTTACTCCTTGGTATGTAGGAGTTTTTTGGGCTTCGGCTGCATTCAAAGTTTTAGGTATTCCGACTTCATTTATAAAGATTTTCGCACCACAAAAAATAATGGAGAAGGCGTCTCGAATGATATGACAAAAGGAAATTCACCACAACAGCGTCTAACAGTGGCACAAATGGAAAGATCGCAAACCAAAGGCATTCCTTATCATTCAGGAAAGATTCTCCATCCGAAAGTTTTGACAAGCATTCTTAGGGATTCTGATTTGACAGTAGAGAAATTCAAGGAACTTTTAAAATGACTTCTATCCCAACTGACAGATAACACGTTGCAAAAGATTTACATTCGAACCCTTCAGGCTTCTTTTGAAACGAGAACGTTATGCGAAATTTCACAGCCAATTTTAGTATAATTAAAGAAAAAAGGGGGAATGATGTCTACTGCTAAGCAAGAAGTCAGCGATCTTCTCAATCGATTACCAGATGATTGTACACTTGAAGATGTTCAGTATCATCTCTACGTTCTTCAAAAAATTGGTCGCGGATTAAAAGATGCAAAGGAAGGACGTGTTTATACGCAGGAAGAAGTCGAGAAGATGATGTCCAAATGGCTCGAAAAGTAATCTGGTCTTACGAAGCCACTGCAGATCTTGGTGCCCTTGCTGAATATATTGCCCGTGATTCAGCTTTTTATGCAGTTTCATTTGTAGAGGAGGTTCTTATCGCAAGCCGCTCCCTTGATATGTTTGCTGAAAGAGGACGTATTGTCCCTGAACTCGGCGACCCAAATATTCGTGAACTTTTTGTAAAGGAATATCGTCTTATTTATCATATTGAAAAATCGCAGGTTGCCATTTTAGGTCTTATTCATGGTAAAAGAGACCTGAAAACATTTTGGGAAAGAGAACAAAGAGGAAATTGAACCTGAACCATCGCCTAACACCAGGATAAAGACTAAAGCCAAATGCTTTGCACTTCTTTAGGTCTCGACCGTTAACAAATGACCAGTTCAAGTAAACAAAATCTTTTTGGCCTTCCTGTAGACCATGATATTTTGTTTTCAAATCATAAAGGCAACGCCCCTTACATTTCTTGACTTTAGCATCTACTGATTATAAAATTCCTTATTGCGGGCGTAACTCAGTTGGTAGAGTGTCAGCTTCCCAAGCTGAAGGTCGCGGGTTCGAGTCCCGTCGCCCGCTCCAGATACTAAAAAAAAGGAGGACATATGGAAGAAGGGAAAAAGCCCATGGGTTGGAAAGAATTATATCTCAAAGAAGATTGGTGGGCGATATATCTCGGTCTTGGAATAGTCATTGCAGCAATAGCATTTTTTTACAGCGGCAACCCCTTCCTTAAATCCCTTGGCATACTTCCGCCCAAATGGACAGACTTTGGAAAATTGATCGAACATTTTTCAACAAATATTATGTGGTATATATTGCAATTCATTTTCTGGCTCATTATCTTCAGCACCAGTACAAGGATATTAGGATTCAAACAGCCCCAATACATACCATCATTCATCTTTCTCTACATCCTTTCAGTCATAACATTTATCATTGGTGAGTATAAGCCCCTGTCTGATAATGGTTTCGAGCCGCCTCTTGTTGCTTTGATACTTGGCCTTTTCATCTCGAATACACTACGCGTTCCTAAATGGATGGATGCGGGCTTCAGGGTTGAATATTATATAAAAACGGGTATTGTGCTACTTGGAGCAACGCTTCCCTTCACCCTGATTCTCTGGGCCGGGCATGTTGCCCTTTTACAGGC
>Ga0209324_10003797_pt1 | contig 10378 bp, 10 predicted proteins | sample Rifsed19ft3_FD_184015 | JGI IMG/M metagenome (GOLD analysis project Ga0209324, IMG submission 184015) | Soil microbial communities from Rifle, Colorado, USA - sediment 19ft 3 (version 2) | ecosystem: Environmental > Terrestrial > Deep subsurface > Rock core/Sediment | place: Rifle, Colorado...
CAGGATGCCTCCGAGCAGCCAGAAGCCCTGCTGCGCCGGGTTGAGCACGTTGGAGATGTTGCTCGAGTAGACGACGCCGAGCTGGTAGCAGAGCGCCGGCGCCAGCCCGAACAGCGGGTACCAGAGAGCGGACTTGTCGCGATCGTGGAGCCGTTTGACGATCAGCGCTGCCGAGCCCCACACCAGAATCGCCAGCGCGAGCCACAGCGCGGCAAGCTCGAGCTCAGTGGCGCCGGTTGGCCGCATGATCCCGACGAACAAAAACGACAGCGCGATCTCGACGATAAGCAGGAGGATCAGGCCGATCCAAAAATCGCGGCGGCGGAGTCGCCCGCGAAAGCCTGTCAGAGCTTGAACCCACCGCATCGCGCGCCCCCCCGCCCCTGCCTCCCGGCGGTCAATCCCTGAGCAGCTCGTTGATCGAGGTCTTGGCGCGCGTGCGCTCGTCCACGGTCTTGACGATGACGGCGCAATAGAGCGAGGGCCCAGGCGAGCCGTCGGGCAGGGGCCTGCCTGGCATGGCGCCCGACACCACCACGGAGTAGGGCGGCACGCGGCCGTGGAGCACCTCTCCGGTGGCGCGGTTGATGATGCGCGTCGACTGGCCGAGATAGACGCCCATGGACAAGACCGAACCTTCGCCGACGATCACCCCTTCGGCCACCTCGGCGCGGGCGCCGATGAAGCAATTGTCCTCGATGATCACCGGGTTCGCCTGGATCGGCTCGAGCACGCCGCCGATGCCGGCCCCGCCCGAAAGGTGCACGTTCCGGCCGATCTGCGCGCAAGAGCCGACCGTGGCCCAGGTGTCGATCATGGTGCCTGACTCGACCCGCGCGCCGAGATTGACGAAGGAGGGCATCAACACGACGCCCGGCGCGATATAGGCCGAGCGGCGCACCACCGCCCCCGGCACGACGCGGAAGCCGGCTTCCTTGAAGTCCTTTGCCTTCCACCCGGCGAATTTGCTGGGCACCTTGTCCCACCAGGCGCCCCCGGCGGGGCCGCCGTCGATTTTATGCGGCTCGTTGAGGCGGAAGGAGAGCAGGATCGCCTTCTTCAGCCATTGATGCACCACCCAGCCGCCGTCGCGCTTCTCGGCCACCCTGAGCTCGCCGCGGTCGAGCAGGCCGAGCACCTCCTCCACGGCGTCGCGCACCACGCCCTTGGTCTCGGGCGTGATCTCGACGGCGTGCTCGTAGGCGCTGTCGATGAAGGTCTTGAGATGATCGTGGGTCATGGCGGCCGGGATCAGGTCAGGCAGAATTGCGCTTGCAGCGGCGTCGCTTGGGATCGGTCGGTCTTTTCGGCCAGCGCCGCGCCGATGGCGGCGAGGAAGGGCGCGAGCGCGTCGGTGCGGTGATGAATGTGGACCGGAAGCTCGGACCATCCCGCCATCGCCTGATGCTCAGGGTGATCGGTCAGGCCGTGGACCAGCACGGTGGTCATGCCAAGCTGATGCGCGGTCTCGAGATTATGCGGCAGATCGTCGAACATGGCGGCTTGGCGCGCCACCACGCCATGCGCGCGCGAGAAGCGCTCATAAGCCTCCCGCGTCGGCTTAGGGTAGATGTATTCGAGCGCGTGAATGTCGCAGATATCCTCGAATTGGCCGGCCACGCCGAGCCGTCTCGCCACGGCCTCGGCATGCTTGCGCGAGCCGTTGGTGAAGATGAATTTGCGACCGGGCAGCGCCTCGAGCGCCGCCGCCAATTCCGGAGAGGGAGTGACCGCACTCAAATCGATATCGTGCACATAATCGAGGAAGGCGTCGGGCGCGACGCCGTGGAGGCGCACCAGTCCGGCAAGCGTGGTGCCGTGCTCGTAGTAATAGGTCTCGCGCAAGGTTTGCGCGTCTTCGAGCGGGATGCCGAAGCTATTGGCGATGAACTCACCCATGCGCCGGTCGATCTGGGCGAACAAATTGCAATCGGCAGGATAGAGAGTGTTGTCGAGGTCGAACACCCACGCCTCGACATGGGCGAAGCCGAGGGCTCGCTCGGGCTTTTTGATCATTGCGATTCCCTCGCGCTTCTCTTCCGGCTGCGCCGTTCGATCAAGGTGCCCGCGCCATGCTCGGTGAACAGCTCGAGCAGCACGGCATGCGGCACCTTGCCATTGATGATCACCACGCCCTCGACGCCTTCGGCGATGACATCGATGCAGCTCTCGATCTTGGGGATCATGCCGCCGGAAATGGTGCCATCGTCGATCAGGGCTTGCGCCTCCGCCGTGGTCAGAGATTTGATCAGCTGCCCCTTTTTGTCGAGCACGCCCTCCACGTCGGTCAACAGCAACAGGCGCTTCGCCTTCAGGGCAGAGGCGAGCGCCGCCGCGAAGGTATCGGCATTGATGTTGAGGGTCTCGCCGTCAGGCCCAACCCCGATCGGCGCGATCACCGGGATCAGGTCGGAATTGATGATCACCTCGATAATATGCGGATCGACATGAGCTGGGTCGCCGACAAAGCCGAGATCGACGATCTGCTCGATATTGGACGTGGGATCGCGCCAACGCCGCTCGAGCCGCTTAGCCCGCATCAGATTGGCGTCCTTGCCGGAGATGCCGACCGCCTTGCCGCCTTGGGTATTGATGGCGGTCACGATCTCTTTGTTGACCGAGCCTGCCAGCACCATCTCGACCACCTCGACCGTCTCCCGGTCGGTGACGCGCAAGCCGCCCTTGAACTCCGATCTGATATTGAGCCGGTCGAGCAGGGAGCCGATCTGCGGGCCGCCGCCATGCACCACGATGGGGTTCACCCCCGCCTGCTTGAGCAGCACGATGTCGCGGGCGAAGTCGGCGGCCAGCGCCGGATCGCCCATGGCATGGCCGCCATATTTCACCACCACGGTTTTTCTGTCGTAGCGCTGCATATAAGGCAGCGCCTCCGACAGCACCTTGGCCTTGGCATGCACCGACGACGCCAAGAGCGCGGCCACGCTCGCACCCGCGCCTGCCTTGGGGGCCGGCCTTACCTGCGGCTTTACCGGGGATGACTTGGTCTTGCTCACCTCGCGCTTATAGCGGCGCTGGGGCACGGGGTACAAGCAGAAGCCCGATCTATTCAGACCAATCCGGCTCGACTATACCTCGTCTCATGGAGGCAAAATCGATGCGGCCAAAGCGAGCGGAGCGGCATCAGAAGGCGGTCGATAACGGCCTCCCGCGAGCCCAATCGGCGCTCCCGGGTCGCGGAGGCCTGGCGCGCATCGCCGCCGCCTTCTGGAACTCCCTTGGCGGCCTTCAGGAAGGGCTCAGCACCGAATCGGCGATCAAGCAGGAGGTGGCGATCGCCTGTCTGCTCCTGCCCTTGTCCTTCTTTATCGCGCGCGATGTGTGGACCTGGGTCGCCCTGGTCGGAAGCCTTCTGTTCGTGCTGTCGATCGAGTTCCTCAACACGGCGATCGAGCGGCTGTGCAACCACATCCAGCCCGACAAGCACGAGGCGATCCGCATCACCAAGGATCTCGCCTCGGCCGGTGTCTTCTTCGCCCTGGCTCTTGCCGCACTCGTCTGGATCGCGGCCTTGTGGGCGCGATTTGTGCCCTGAGGCGCCGTCAGGGCGCGAGTGCGGCGATCGCGGCGCGGAGCTCCTTGATGCCTGAGCCCATGCGGGCCGAGGTGGTAAGGATTTGCGGATAAGCCGCCGGGTGCTTGGCGAGCGCGCTCGCGACCTTGGCTTGAACAGCCTGAAGCTCCGCGGCCTTCGGCTTGTCAGCCTTGGTCAGAACCACCTGGTAGGAGACGGCGGCCTCGTCGAGCAGCTTCATGGTCTCCTCGTCGTTGGGCTTGATGCCGTGGCGCGCGTCGATGAGCAAGAACACGCGCTTAAGCTCGCGGCGCCCTTTAAGGTAATCGCCAATCAGCCGGGTCCAGCCCTTGATCGCCGCTTTTGACGCCCGCGCATAGCCATAGCCCGGCATGTCGACGACATAGAGCGCCCGGTTCTTGCCCAAAGTGAAGAAGTTAAGCTCCCGCGTCCGCCCCGGCGTCACCGAGACCCGCGCCAGGCTCGTCCGTCCGGTGAGCGCGTTGATCAGGCTCGACTTGCCGACATTGGAGCGCCCGGCGAAGGCGATCTCCGGGCGCCCGTCCTTCGGCAAGTCCTCGATGCGGACGACGCCTTTGACGAAGGTGCAAGCGCCTTTGAACAGCGCCTCGCCCTTGGCGATGTCGGCAGGTGTAAATTCAGAACTATCCATTGTCATCGCCGGGCTTGACCCGGCGATCCAGTAGGCACCGGTGTCCGTTGACTGCGAAGGTCGGTGGTTACTGGATTGCCCGCCTGCGCGGGCAATGACAAGAGGAGAGGCTGAACGAGTCCCTACCCCTTGGTCTCGCCCTTGGCGCGCTTCTTGTTGTTCTTGATGCCGAGATTCTCAAGCAGCGGAATCTCCACCCCCTGGCGGGCCATGATCACAGATTGCTGGAGGACGGACAGGAGGTTGTTCCACGCCCAGTAGATCACGAGCCCGGCGGGAAACGAGGCGAGCAGGAAGGTGAAGAACACCGGCATCCAGGCGAAGATCTTCTGCTGCACCGGGTCGGGCGGCGCCGGATTGAGCTTCATCTGCACCCACATGGTGGCGCCCATGACCAAAGGCCAGGCGCCGATCAGCAAGAAATGCCCGATCACCGGTACCTGCGACGGATCGAAGGGGATCAGCCCGAACAGGTTGAAGATGCTCGTGGGATCGGGCGCCGACAAATCCTTGATCCAGCCGAAGAAGGGTGCATGCCGCATCTCGATGGTGACGAACAGCACCTTGTAGAGGGCGAAGAAGATGGGAATCTGCACGAGGATCGGCAGGCATCCCGAGGCCGGGTTGACCTTCTCCTTCTTGTACAGCTCCATCATCGCCTGCTGCTGGCGCATGCGGTCGTCGCCGAAGCGCTCCTTGATGCGCTGCATCTCCGGCGCGAGCAGTTTCATCTTGCTCATCGCCACGTAGGACTTGTTGGCAAGCGGGAACAAGACGAGCTTGATGCACAGCGTGACGATGAGAATGGCGACGCCGAAATTGCCGACGAGCTTGTAGAAGAAGTCGAGGGCGAAGAAGAGCGGCTTGGTGAGGAAATAGAACCAGCCCCAATCGATCAGGAGGTCGAATTTGGGGACGCCGTATTTCTCGGCGTAGCCGTCGACGACGTTGACCTCCTTGGCGCCGGCAAACACCTGTCCCTTAGCTTCCCCGGTTCCGCCGGCGGGGATCGTGAGCGGCGCCATGAGGTAGTCGGTCTGGAAGCGGTCGCGGCCCTCGCTTTGCGTCCCCGAGAACTTGGCGTCGAATTCCTTGCCCTGCTCGGGGATCACGACGGTCGCCCAATATTTGTCGGTGATGCCGAGCCAGCCGTGCTGGCTCTTGAAGGTGGCGGGCGGGTTCTCGGCCGCGTGGGCGTAGCTGATCTCCTCGAGACCGCCGTCGTCGACGACGCCGATCAGGCCTTCATGCAGGATGTAGAAGCCTTGGACATGGGGCGTCTCGTGGCGCGAGACGAGGGCGTAAGGATAAAGCGAGACGGCATCGGAGCCTGTGTTGGCTACCGTGTCGCCGATGGTGAACATGTACTTGTCGTCGAGCGCGATGGTGCGCGTGAATTTGAGCCCTTTGCCGTTGTCGTAGCTGAGCGTCACCGGCGAGCTTGGCGTGAGCGGTCCTTGCGTCTCGGCCTTCCACAGCGTGTCGGCGGTGGGGAGGGCGATGGCCTCGCCTGCGCCGCCTCCGACGAAGCCATGCTCGGCGTAATAGGCACCGGGGCCCCCTGCCGGCGACAGGAGCACGACGTTGGGGCTCGTGGGCTCGACCGTCTCGCGATAGTCCTTAAGCGTCAGATCGTCGATGCGTCCGCCCTTCAGCGCGATCGAGCCTTTGAGGCTCGGCGTGTCGATGGCCACGCGGGGGCTTTGCGCCAAGGCCTCCTCGCGGGTCAGCGTGGCGGCGGCCGCCGCGCCCGGCTGCGGCGCGACGCCCGAGGCAGCCTCTCCGCCAGGTTGCGGCTGCGGCGGGCCATGTTCGACCTGCTGCTGCTGTTCGGCCGGGGGCGCTCCGGTGTCCGGATGCTTGGGCACGAAGAATTGCTGCCAGGCGAACAACACGCCGATCGACAGGATGATGGCGAGGATGAAGTTGCGGTTGTTTTCGTCCATGTCGCTTTCAGCTCAAGGGCCTCGATCGGTCCCTCGCGGGGGTGAGGCAAGTCCGGTTTCGGGCGTTCAGCGCTTCTTTGCTGGGGAGGGTTCGTGCACCTTGGCAAGCGCGCGTTCAAGGTCCCTGATCAGCTCGGTGAAGCGCCGTTGTACCGTGCCCTCCCGCGCGATCAAAACATAATCATAGCCTTCCACAGCGTGGGTGGGCGCGGCCAGCCGTACCGCTTCCTTGAGCCGCCGTCGCGCCCGGTTGCGGACCACCGCCCCGCCCAGGCTCTTCGTCGCGGTGAAGCCGAAGCGGGCGAGATGACGCTCCTCGGCCTTGCCGCCGTCGCGCCGGCGCGCCTGGAGCACGAGCGAAGGCGCCGTGAACCGAGCCCCACCCTTCACATGCAGGAACTCCGCGCGTGTCTTGAGACGTCCGATCGCGGTCACCGGTGAAGCGCCGCCGGCTTACGCCGACAGACGCTTGCGTCCCTTGGCTCTGCGCCGCGCGAGCACCTTCCGCCCGGCCTTCGTCGCCATGCGCGCGCGAAAGCCGTGCCGCCGCTTGCGGACGAGCCGCGATGGTTGGTAGGTGCGCTTCACGGCGAAACCTCTCGGCTAAGGGTCGAATGCCTCGCTGGACACGGTGGCCGCGAGCCAAGCGCAAGGCTTGAGGATGGGCGGCTTATAGGGGGACACGGCCCCGAAAGTCAATGTCGGCGACAGTAGGCCAGAATCCAGAAGACCGGAAACCAGAAGTGAGCTTTTCTGGCTTCTGGTCTCTGGCTTCTAGCTATCTGGTTTTTAGGTTTCTGGCTTTACTCGTTCGGCGTGGCTTCGAACGGGTGCGGCTCGAGATTGCTGCCGTCGTCGCCGGCCCCGCCCGTGTCGCCGGCTGAGTCGAACCCGCCGCCGCTCAAATAAGAGGCATTCTCGTCGCTGGTCGCCTCGTTGGCGCCCGCGCTCGAATTGGGCTCGACACTGTCTTCGAGCACCTGACTGGCATTGGAATCTTCATCGCTTTGAGCATGAGCCATACCCAAGCCCCCGAGCAGGACCCAAGCAAATGCGACAGCTGTTAGATGAAGCCGAATAGTCATGGGCATTCCCTCCATTACAGGCCAAAGACCTGATCGTGGCATATTACACAGGAGTTGTGGGCGGGGAGCTTGCGACAGAAGCGCCACGACCATCACTTTTAGCGACCGAATCTCACGAAGCCGCGAGCCGCCATTTTGCATCGAACAGGAAAGCGCCTAATTGTGGCAAGCTTCGTTGTAGGGACTCATGACCGCATCACCCGACCGCGTGGACGCCACGAAAATATGGCTCAAGCGGCTCTGGCCGCTGATAGCCCTTATCGCCGCCATGGCCTTCGTGTTCGCCATGGGCTGGCACCGCTACCTCACCATCGGCGCCCTCGCCGAGAACCGGGAGGCCTTGCGCGCCCTTATCGGCGCCAACACGGTTCTAAGCCTCGCCATCTTCATCGCGCTGTATGCAGCAGTCGTGGCGCTGTCGGTGCCGGGAGGCGCTGTGCTGACCATCGCCGGCGGCTTCCTGTTCGGGTGGCTCCTGGGCGGCGCTGCCTCCATCCTCGGCGCCACCATCGGTGCCACGATCGTGTTTCTCATTGCCAGAAGCGCGCTCGGCGATCTCCTGGCGGCGCGGGCAGGCCCCTGGCTTTCCCGCTTTCGCCAGGGATTTCAGGAGGATGCCTTCAGCTATCTGCTATTCTTGCGGCTCGTCCCGATCTTCCCGTTTTGGCTCGTCAATTTGGCGCCTGGGTTGCTCGGGGTGAGCTTCGGGACCTATGTCGCGACCACCATCCTTGGCATTATCCCGGGAACTTTTGCCTACGCATTGGCCGGCAATGGCCTCGACAGCGTCATCGAGGCGCAGCAAGCTGCTCACCAATCCTGCCTTGCCAAGTTGGGACCGGGAGGCCAAGAGTCTTGCTCATATGCGCTCGATCCGGGAGCGCTTTTGACACCGGAGCTGATTGCTGGGCTCGTGGCGCTGGGGCTCGTGGCGCTCATTCCGGTGGCGGTCAAGTGGTTCAGGCGCCCGCGCGCCTGACGCGTGTGGTTATGGGGGATTAGGCGAATATGGAAGAGGTACTGAAGCCCGACCTCTGCGTCATCGGCGCGGGCTCAGGGGGTCTGTCCGTCGCGGCGGCAGCGGCCCAGTTCGGCGTGCCCGTGGTGCTCATCGAGAAGGGACGCATGGGCGGCGACTGTCTGAACTATGGCTGCGTCCCGTCCAAGGCGCTGCTCGCCGCGGGCAAGCGCGCCGACGCGGTGCGCACCGCGTCCACCTTTGGCATCGACGTCATCGAGGCCCAGATCGACCATCGTGGCGTCCACGATCATGTGCATGGCGTCATCGCCGCCATTGCACCGAACGATTCCATCGAGCGCATGACCGGCCTAGGCGTCCGCGTGATCCAGGCGCAGGCGAGCTTCCTCGACAAGCTCACGGTCGAAGCTGGCCGCGTGCTGGTGCGCGCCCGGAGATTCGTCATCGCCACCGGATCAACGCCGTCGATACCCCCGATCCCCGGGCTCGACGAGGTGCCCTATTTCACCAACGAGACGATCTTCGACGTGAGCGAGCGGATCCAGCATCTCATCGTGCTCGGCGGCGGCCCGGTCGGTCTCGAACTCGCGCAAGCCCATCGCATGCTCGGCTCTCATGTCAGCGTGTTCGAGCTTGGGGGCTTCCTGGCCCGCGAGGACCCAGAAGCCGCTGCCGTCCTGCTCAAGCGCCTGGCCGACACCCAAGTCATGCTGCACCCCAACACGCGGGTGGAGCGCGTGGAGAAATCGGTGCAGGGCGTTGCCGTACATTTTACCGAGAACGGCGAGCCCACGACTCTCAAGGGCACGCATCTGCTCGTGGCCACGGGCCGCAAGCCGAACGTCAAATCGCTCAGCCTCGAGCGCGCCGGCGTCGCCTATACCGACGCGGGCATCAAGGTGAACGATCAGCTCAGGACCACGAACCGCCGCATCTACGCCATCGGCGACGTGATTGGCGGGCCAGCCTTCACCCACCTCGCCAACTATCATGCCGGCATCGTGATCAGGAACGCGCTGTTCCGGCTCAAGCCCGACGCCAGCGCAGGCATCATCCCGCGGGTGGTCTATACCGACCCCGAGCTTGCCCAGATCGGCCTGACCGAGGACGAAGCGCGCAAGCGCTATCGCCGCATCCGCATCTACCGCTGGCCTTACGCCGACAACGACCGCGCCCAATGCGAGCGCGCGACGGAAGGATTCATCAAGTCTATCACCCGGCCCGACGGCACCATTCTCGGCTGTACCATCGTCGGCGCCGAGGCCGGCGAGCTGCTTCAGCTGTGGGTGGTCGCCATGGCCAGGGACATCAAGATCGGCGACCTGACCTCCTTGGTGCTGCCTTATCCGACCTTTTCCGAGCTCTCCAAGCGCGTCGCCTATACCTATTATTTGCCCACTTTGACGAAAGGCTGGCTCCGTAGCATCATTGGCTTCTTGCGCCGCTTAGGATAGCGGCTGGTGCGGCGCGCCGCGATTTCTTGAGTTTCGAGTGGTGCTGGTGAAAGACGAGCCTTCGGGCGCAGCTTCGGAGAAAGGACGGGCGTCCCGTTATGTGCCGGGACTCTCGGCCAAGCTGCTGCTGCTCACCATTCTGTTCATCATGCTCGCCGAGGTGCTCGTGTTCGTGCCCTCGGTCTCCAATTTCCGGCGCCAATGGCTGACGGAGCGGCTGGCGGCCGCGCATATCGCCTCGCTCGCCGCCGAAGCGGCCCCCGGCGGCCAGCTCCCCTCGATGCTGCGCGACGAGCTCCTTGACCGGGCCAAGGTCAAGGCTATCGCCGTGAAGCGCGCCGACGCCCGCGTGCTCATCATCGAGATGGACATGCCGGCCGACATCGATGCGTCCTACGATTTGCGCAACGCCTCCTGGCTCGCCCTGATCACCGATGCGCTGATGGTCTATGTGGCGCCGGCGGAGCGCGTGATCCGCGTGGTCGGCGACCCCGGCGGTCAGGAGGGCGGGTTCATCGAGGTGGTGATGGGCGAGGCACCTCTCAAGGCCGCCATGATCCGCTATGGCCTCGACATTCTGGGCCTTTCGATTCTCATCTCGATCATCACCGCGGCGCTCGTCTATCTCTCGCTCGATGCCCTTCTGGTGAAGCCCATGACCAAGCTCACCTGGAACATCGTGCGCTTCTCGGAGCGGCCGGAGGATCCG
>Ga0209324_10003799_pt1 | contig 10374 bp, 9 predicted proteins | sample Rifsed19ft3_FD_184015 | JGI IMG/M metagenome (GOLD analysis project Ga0209324, IMG submission 184015) | Soil microbial communities from Rifle, Colorado, USA - sediment 19ft 3 (version 2) | ecosystem: Environmental > Terrestrial > Deep subsurface > Rock core/Sediment | place: Rifle, Colorado...
CCGATGACGTTCGACTATGCCCTCCAGGGCGAGGGCCGGTTCAGCGGCACGCTGCGGGCCGACGGCTCGCTCGACTGGAAGAGCCAGGAGCAGTTCAAGGCAGCCGACAAGCGAAATCCGAAGGTGACCACGAATCAGCTGTCGTTCTCGGAGAACGGCACGTGGTCGAGGGTGCAATAGATGCGTTCCGGAGGAGTGCGTGCGATGCCCGTGAACAGGACGAGCGTCTTCATGGTCTCGATTGCGGCAGTTCTGGCGTTCCAGGCTGCCGGGCTCGCGGGCTCTTACCCCCGCTGTCGCTGGCATTGGTGCCACTGGCGAGGATTCCGAACGGCCAAGCGCGGCCCGCACGTCCCTGAGGATGGCTTCGCGGGCTTCAGTCATCTCTGCCAGTTCCGTTCCGAGGCGGCCGCGCCGCTATCCTGCCGCCGCGGCGACGTCTCCACCAGGATCGAAAGTCCCCCTGAAAGGTTGGGAAGGGCCGAACCAGTGTCCAACGACCGAGCGGGGGCGGGAGCCAGTGGAGCCAGCCGTCACGCCAGAGAGGCCGCTGCATCATGCCCGCCAGGTGCGCCGCCGCCGCATACAGCCAGGGGGAGCGCAGGAACCACGCGCTCACCTTCGCCCCGGCTCGAATGAGCCCCGAAGCGACCGGCGGATCCATCTCGTCGCCCTCCATCGCGCGGCGCCGCAGGTGCAGCAGGATTTCGTGGATGGGGATCTTGACCGGGCAAATCTCGCTGCACGCCCCACACAACGTTGACGCGAAAGGCAGGCTCCCAGCGACCGCCGTCCCGAGGAGCTGTGGGGTGAGAATCGCGCCGATCGGTCCCGAGTAAACCCAGCCATAGGCATGCCCACCGACGTGGTTGTAGACGGGGCAGACGTTCAAGCAGGAGCCGCATCGGACGCACAGCAGCGTCTCGCGCGCTCGTGCATCCCGGAGGATGCGGGTGCGGCCGTTGTCCAACACAACCACATGGAGCTGTCGCGGCCCATGCTCCGCCGGATCGCGCCGCGGGCCAGTGATGAAGGATGTGTAGCACGACAGCTTCTGTCCCGTAGCGCTGCGCGCCAGCACTTTAAGGAGGACGGTCAGACTTTCCCAATCCGGGACGACTTTCTCGATGCCCACCACCGCCACGTGCACCGGCGGCAGGGTCGTGCACATGCGCCCGTTGCCTTCGTTGGTCACGATGACGAGGGTGCCGGTCTCCGCGACAAGGAAGTTCGCGCCGGTGATCCCGACCTCGGCCGAGAGAAAAGCCTCCCGCAGGCGGCTACGGGCGATGCCAGCGAGTGCCTGCGGCTCGGCCGGCGCGTCGACGCCTAGCCGCTGCCTGAAAAGGCTGGCGATGCCCTCTTTGGTCATGTGGACGGCTGGCACAATGATATGCGACGGTCCTTGGCCGGCCAGCTGGACGAGGTACTCACCTAGGTCGGTTTCCAGCACCTCAATGCCAGCAGCCTCCAGTGCGTGGTTTAGTCCGATCTCCTCTGTGGCCATGCTCTTGGCCTTGACTACGCATCTGGCACCGTGCTGCTGGGCGATGCTCAGGACGATGCGCCGGGCCTCTGCGGCATCTCGCGCCCAGTGCACGGCCCCCCCAGCCGCCAGGATCTGTGCCTCGGCACGGGCCAGATAGTAGTCCAGGTGCTCGACGGTGTGCAGACGCAGGTCGTGTGCAGCCCGGCGCAAATCCTCCCAGCGGGCTTGCCCCATCTCCTGTACGACGGCGGCGCGGTTCGCCAGGAAGCGCATCGTGGCCCGCTGCACGGCGGCCGGTACCGCCGGGGCCACTCGCCGCGCGTTGGCGCGAAAGTCGATGGTCGGGAAGTGGCGGCTCATCGGGCACTCGTGTCCGCCGCAAGAAGCTCGGCGATGTGCAGCGCCCGGACCCGCGACCGCATCTTGACCAGCCCGCCCGCGATGCTAATCAGGCAACCAGGATCGCAGGCCGTGATCACGTCGGCTCCGCTGGCGGCGATGGCCCGGATCTTGGCCTCGAGGATGGTTTGTGACACCTCCGGGTAGATCAGGCTGAACACGCCTCCGAATCCACAGCAGGCCTCCTCCTGCGAGAGCGACAGCAACTCCAGGCCCCGAACTGCACGCAGCAGTTCCCTGGGTTCGTCGCGCACGCCCAATCCACGCAACAGGTGGCACGAGGCGTGGTAGGCCACCTTGTGCGGGAAGAATGCCCCCACGTCAGTTACCTGCAGCACGCCGACTAGGAACTGGGTGAACTCGAAGATCCGCTCCGCGGCAGCCACCGCCGCCGCGCGCTCGGGACTCCCCGCCGGGAAGAGATCCGGGAGGTGGTGCCGGACCATGTCCACGCACGACCCTGAGGGTGCCACGATGTACTCCTCACCACTCCCGAAGACACGCAGCCAGTGGCGGGCGATCCCGCGCGCCTCGCTCTGAAATCCGCTATTAAGAAGCGGCTGCCCACAACAGGTTTGTCCCTCCGGGAACTCGCACTGCACACCCACTCGCTCGAGCACGGTCACGGTGCTTTTGAGGGCCTGGGGAAAGAACTGCTCGCCGATGCAGGTGATGAAGAGCTTGGCCCGGACGGTCACGGGGAACGCTTCCACGGGGCGGGGGCCGACGCACAGCCTTTGCCCGGCGCGGAGATCACGTGGGCTATCCCTCGCTGGTACTGATGTCCTCGCCGGGGCTGGGAGTGTGGGCCGCCGCTCCCACCACCCGAATGTAGCCTCGTACAGCGCCTTTGTGCACCACCACCAGCCTCAATCCCGCGGGCTCGCCCAGGACGCAACCACCCGCACGGAACCCGGAGGCGGCCAGCGCGGCAGCTCCACAGAAGCCCGTCTCCTCGTCCACCACTGAGGCCAGGGCGGAGGCGGGTGGTTTTGCGGACAGCGCATCGAAAGCCGGCAGCATTACCGCCAGCGACCCTTCGGTATCGCAGGCGTCCAGCCGTGAAGCCGGTCGCGCGCACCCCGCCGGCGAGCGGATCGATGGTCATTCCGACCGTCTGCACTGCCTCCAAGTGGGGTGTCGAAGAGCAAGCGGTGCCGCTCCTGGGTCCCTCGCAGGACTCCAAACACCCCGGGACGAGACGGCAGCACCTCTACTGTTGCTACATCCGCACCCAGGTTCCCCAGGTAGCAGGCGGCGAAAGCAGCCAGCGCTCCTTCCGTATCTCATCCCTAGAAAAGGTTGACAATGGGCTATCAGGCGGCGCTGCATCATTGAGCGTTCATGATCGCCAGGTGGGCCAGTACCTTGGTGACGTCATAGACGAGGTTCAACTGGCAGATGTCAGTATCGCCGTGGGCGAAGCGCATGTCCATACTGCCGAACATCACCGTCGGGATGCCCTGCATGTTGATGTAGCCCGCGTCGATGGTCTCGTTGACGTAGCCGAAGAGCGGCTCGCGCTGCAGCATGGTCCGGAAGGAGTCGGCCAGGGTGCGGATGATCGGCGCGTCCTTGCTGTGCTTGGTGGGATACTGCAGCGCCCCGCGCTCGTAGGTCACCTGCCAGGGGCTCAGGTCCCCGATGGCCTCCTTGATCTCCCGAATAGCCTCCTCCACGTCTTCGCCCGGCACCAGCCGGCGGTCCAACAGGATGCGCATCAGGTTCTGCAGAGTGTGTCCGCCACTCCCGACTCCCTGGTGGAACCCCGGCGAAGGCGGGTAGCTGGCCAGACCGATCAGAGAGAGCCGCCCCTGGCCCATGTCCGGATCCTTCTCGCCTCGGGGCGGGAAGGGCATAATCTTCTGCAGGCGCTCGATTGCCCGCAGGCCGCCCTCAATGGCGTTAATGCCCACGGACAGTTCTCCCCCGCTGTGCACCGACCGGCCGCGCACGTTCACCCGCAGATCCAGTCTGCCGGTATTACCTAGAACGATCATGGGCCGACCCGGCATGATGCACAAGTCCGCCCTCAGCTGGTCGTTGTGCAGGAGGTGGTAGACAGGGTCGGAGCTGCTGGTATGCCCGGCGGAGGAGATGACGTAGGTGATCTGCCCGGGGATATGCACGCCGGACCGCTGCACGATACGGGCGCACTCGATCAGGGCAGCATTGGAGCCATGATACTCCGATCCACCGCGGCCCCAGACCACCTTCCCATCCACACCAAAGCCGGCGCCGTCCATCACCTCCCCCGACCAAGGATTCAGCATGGTCCCCTCGGTCCAGGCCATCGCGTAACTGAGAAGGAGGATCTTGCGTCCCGCACCCCCCTCGCCCTGGGTCGCGATAAGGTTCCCGTAATCGTCGATCCAAGTGCTGCAACCCGCCTCCTCGAAGGCCGGCCGGAAGAAGGTCTGGATGGCTTTGAGGATCAGAGGGTCGCGCTCGTAGAGCTCCGTTTGCGGGCAGGGTGTGCGGGCGATCCGGACGACCGTCTCCCGGACGGCGTCGGGGTTGAAGTAGCTCTCCACCACCCGCCTGATCTCGCCAGACTCCTTGGCGGCTTTCGGTACATCCATCCTGGCCATGTCCTCACCATCCTTTGACGTGATCGAGGACGCTGTCCGGCACACGGCCGGCCAACACGTCTCGCAACGCATCGTCCAGTACCGAGAGCGCCCGGTCGATCTCCTCCTCAGTGATCACCAGCGGAGGGCAAATTCGCAGCACGGAACCGCTGAAAAAGGTAAGGAAGAGTCCACGCTCCCAGCACCGCCAGGAAACTTTGGCGGAAATGGCCCTGGCCCGCTCCCGCGTCCGCCGATCGGTGACGAGGTCAACCCCCAGCAGCAGCCCTCGCCCCCGGACATCTCCCACCACCTCATACCGCCCGGCGAGTTCGTGCAGTCCACCCATCAGGTAGGCACCCATGTGCTCTGCGCGCTCCACCAAGCCCTCCTCTTCGATCACATGAATCGTGGCAAGGGCAGCAGCGCAGCAGACCGGGTTGGCCGCGGTGGAGAAGACGTGGCCGGGCGCCGACCAATGTTCCATTAGGTCCGCGCGGGCTACCAGAGCGCTGAGGGGCATGCCTGAGGCCACAGCCTTGCCAATAATGACGGCATCGGGCAAGAGGCCAAAGTGCTCGCTGGCAAACCAGCGGCCGGTGCGACCCATCCCCGTCTGTACCTCGTCGGCGATCAGGAGGATGCCGTGGTCCTGGCAGAGGCGTGCCAGCCCGTCGACGAAGGACTGGGGGGGGACCACCACTCCTGCGTCCCCCTGGATCGGCTCTATGATGACAGCGGCCACCTCCTCTGCCGGTACCTGATTCATCAGAACGGTGCGCAGATAATCCAGGCAGGCAGCGGCACAGTCGTCCGCACCCGCGGCGAAGGGGCAGCGGTACGGGTCGGGGTAGGGAACGTGGTAGATCTCAGGTAGAAACGGCCCGAAGCGCCGGCGCATCGGCAGACTTACCGCGGAGAGGCTCAGGGCGCCGTAGGTGGAGCCATGGTACGACTTCAGGAAGGCGATGATTTTCTGCCGACCGGTAGCCGCGCGAGCCAGCTTGATTGCGCCGTCGTTGGCGTCCGCGCCCGAAAGACCCAGAGCCACCCGCTTGTGGACGTTCCCCGGCGTGATCCGGCAGAGGGCCTCCGCCACCTCGGCCAGTGGGCGGTGGTAGGCGTAGGCGGCGTTATAATGTACCAGTTCAGCGGCCTGCTTCTGGATGGCTTCCACCACTCTAGGATGCTGGTGTCCCACGTTCGCGATGGCCGCGCCGCTGAGAAAATCGAGGTAGCGGCGCCCCTCCCAGTCCTCGATTTCCGCGCCCCGGCCACTACGCACGGCCAGTGGGAAGAAGGGGATCCGCATCGACGGGGATAGGTAGGTCCGGTCCAGTTCAATGATTTGATCGGTGCGACTCATCGCTTGTCTCGATTCGGGTCTGCCGCGCTCATTCCCATTACACCCCCTCGGACGATCCGGCCAGCCACTGCTCCACCCTCGACCGGGAAGCTCGGGTCTCCTCGGCCAAGAAGGTGACCTCGTGGTCCTCTAGTGGGCGCTCCACCAACTGAGCGGCACGGCGTACGTAAGACTCGCGAAGCCGGTCCAAATTCACCTCGGTGAAGGACAAATCCGCGGGACCAATGGGGATGATAATGCGAGTGCCTGGCAAGTTCTCCCGAGGGTCTCCCGCCCGCACCTCCACACCCACCTCGGCGGCGAAGGCCAACTGCGCTGTAGGGTGCTTGCCCGCACCCGTGTACTCGGTCTCGGAAACGACCAGTACCTGGTCTGCGTCCATTTGCCTAGCCAGGGGGATGGCAGCCGCCAGTGAGGTGTTGCCCGCCGGTCCCCGCTCCAAACCCTCAAGTTGGGCCAGAGCCTCAGTAGCGTAGAAGACCTCCCCTTGCGCAACTGTGACGAAGCGGTCGATGTAGCGTAGAGGACGGGCGGCGTTACGTGGCACATCAACGCGGTCGGGCCATGTGGTGAACGGTATAGCGAAGCCTGTGTGCCCGGTGGTGAAGGACTTGCGGTTGAAGTCCCGGTCCGACGCCATGTGGAGCCCCGACAGGTCGACGCTCACGGCTACGACCTGCGTCCGCGCGCAGCCGGCCCGCCGCAGACCCCGAGCTGTCCCGGTGACGTTGCCGCCCCCCGCGTGGGTGACAGCCACGACATCAGGGTCCCGCCCGGTGATCCTTCGGACCTGCTCAGCAATCTCCACCCCCAGGGTCTCGATGCCGGTCACAGAGAAAGGCGTATACAGGGAAGCGTTAAAGAAACCAGTTTCTTCAAGCAACTGCAACAGAAGATAGAAGAGTTCCGGTCCCACGGTGGTCTGAATCACCTCAGCGCCCAAAGCTTCGCACTTTCGTCCCTTCTCCAGGATCTCGGGCTGTCCCCGTCCCCTGCTGTCGAAGACTTCCTGCACGATGATTGCTCGAAGGCCATAGATCGCGGCCTGTGAGGCCACAGCAGCACCGTAGTTGCCGCTGGTGGCGGCGATCAGCCCGCGGTAGCCCTTGCGGCGGGCATGATAGGCGGACACGGAGGCGCGCCTGTCCTTGAAGCTACCTGAGGGGTTGGCCGCCTCGTCTTTGACGAAGATACGCGCCCCTTTCCCGCGCGGGCTGAGGCGGCGCACGAGGGCTGTGATGCGGCGAAGCTCCAATAGTGCTGTGCCCCCCACGCCCACCTCGGACTGGATGCGCCGTACCTGCTCCAGCGGATAGCCCACCTCTGCCATCATGGCGTCATAGTCGAAGGTCAGAGGGCCGCGAGAGAATTGTCGATAGTCCAGGCCCGTCGCGCGGCGCAGGATCTCTCCCCGCCGGGCCATTATGTCAGCGTAACTCACCTTGGCCGGCTCCTCGCGTTGAGGCGCGTGTCATCCTCGATCCGGTCTTTACGTCTCGTCGTCGTCCAGCAGTCGCCTGAGCGCCGGCCCGATTGCCAGCATCGCCGGGTGAAGCCGGCCGAAGGAGTGGAAGTGTCCTGGGCCGATCTCCACCAGCCGACCCCGCACCTCGCGCCCCGCGAGAGTCCGAATTGTCACCTCCTCCCCCACCGCCGCCCACTGCTGGACCCAACCGTTGATCCAGCCTTCGTACGGTTGCGCTGCCGTGTCCGTGGGGACCCCCGGGCCGCGTTGCCCGTGGGGGAGGAAGACTAGGTGGATGCGAACCCACGTCTCTGGTCGCGCGCTCTCGGTACCATCCATGGCCGTGATCTCCTACTGGTCGAAGCCGCACAGGCCCAGCGCGGTGAGGGCGTAGACCTTCGTCGCCGCGACTAGGTCGGCGATCCGCATGCAGCGGTTCTGGTCGTCGCTGAACAATTCCTTTTGCCGGGGGGGCCCGTAGCAGACCGAGGGTATACCTACCTCGTTGAAGGCGTTCAGGTCGCGCCACATGCTGAGCACGTCGGAAGGCGGGGTGGCGCTGGGCCGGCCAAAGACGAAACGGTGCGCCTCTTCCACGGCATCGATAAGCGGCTCCGCCCCCTGGGCGATGTAGCCACGCGACCACTGGTAAGCTGACACCTGACACGCGAACCCCCGGTGGTTGATTAGCTGCCTGACCTCCTGCGCCACGGCACGGGGGTTCGCCCCCGGCAGGAGGCGAATGTCGAAGTAGATGCTGGCCGAGCCGCCGATGCCTCGGATTCGCTCTACCTGCGCCTTGGGTATGATTGTGCCCCGGGCGAACTCAAACCGCTGCCTCTGCTCGTACTGCAGCGCCCACTCCTCCAGCGCCTGAACCACATGGGCCATGCGCACAATGGCGTTGGGGTGCTCTGCCAGAGAGAGGCTACGCTCAACGCGCGGGGTGTAGAGTGTCCGTCCCTCAAGGGTGATCTTGAGCCGCAGGTCGCCACATTCGGCCGTGACGATGCCGAAGTCAGTGGTTTCGCCGATGAGCGCATAGTCTGCGGTGACGGCCCGGTCAATCATCCAGCGCGAGCCGAAACCTTCGCCCGGGAATTCGATCCCCTGCTGCTCATCAACGGAAGGCGACCCGGTCTCGAAGGCCACACCAGCGACGGTGAGGTCACCCCGCGGCTTAAGTCCCGCCTTCTGCAGGGCGCGGGCGGCCACCATGAACGCCGCCACTTGGGCCTTGTCGTTGATCACCCCATAGCCGTAGAGCAAGTCCCCCTCGACCCAGGCCCCCTGGATCTTCTTAATCCGACCAGGGGCGTCGGCGGGCACGGCCGTCCAGGTGTCGATATGGGCGTCGAGGATCAGGCTAGTCCCGTCGTCGCTCCCGGGGATCTGGCCCACCGCGTTCGCGCTCTGCTCGGTGATCGGCTGCAGGTAACCGTCGATGCCATTCTCACGCAGCCATTCCACGACGACCTGGGCCACCTCCCGCTCACGCCCGTGCGGGCTAGGCATGTTGCCAAGGCGGAGGCAGAGATCGACAAGCTCCTGGCGGTCATTCTCGATGATTGCCGCCACCCGTTCATAGGTGCCTCCGGAGGACACCGTGCGTTGCGCCATTCGGGGACCTCCTTCGCTCTTCCCATGCGCGGGACCTACACTCGGGACGACGAAGATTTCGTCCCAACATCCCTGAGTTCCTTTCGTCGGAGCACACATCCACCCTTCTGTCGGCCCAACTGTGATCCAACCCAACTTAGTGCACCTCTGCCGAAGCAGGTCAATCCGCCTTCAAGGCGACAAGCCTTCGATGGAGGAATGGCGTTCCGTCCGTGGAAGTAGCCGCTTGAGGAGTCGAGAGAGGTGGGTATGGCGCACCCACCCCGTGTTGCGGACTCCGGTCGTTGGGCTTGGGGGAACAGCGTGCAAGACTTTTGTCAATACGGCATCTTACTACCACACTTCGGTACTCAGGCACGGCGCGAGCGTCTGGTTGAGAGCGCGCAGCAGGTCGAGCGGTACGGCTTCGACGCGGTCTGGGTACGAGATCACCTGGTCTTCCACCCGCACGGCCACGAGGACCAGGACCGCACCCACGTGGATCCCTTCGTCGTGCTGAGCGCCATCGCTGCGGTGACGCGCCGGCTGATCTTGGCGACGGGGTCGCTGATCCCCCACCGCCATCCCATTCACTCCGCGTTGCTGCTTGGGTCCCTGGACTTCATCGCCGGATCCAAGCGAATCATCGCGGGTATGGGGCTGGGGACCTACGACCACGAGTTCGTCGCCTCCGGGATGGAAGGGTGGGACCGACGGGAGGTGGTACGGGAGCAGGTGGAGATCTTTCACAAGCTGTGGAGAGGCGGCCCTGTGAGCCACGAGGGCAGGTACTATCGGTTCCAGGACGTGGAGATTCGGCCCACTCCGACCGGTGGTACGCTGCCCGTGTGGTACTGCGGCACCAGTGCGGCCTCGGTGCGACGAGCGGTGGAGTACTGCGACGGGTGGATTCCGGGCCGGACACCTCGGCGGGAGTACCGTCGTCTTATGCAGCGCATGCGCCGTCTGGCATTGGAGGCTGGCAAACCATTGCCGATGGCCGGCGTCATCCCTTACGTGGTCCCGGCGCGGACCTACGAAGAGGCCGTCAGGGCGATCAATTTGGGGGAGACCTTGAAGGAGGCCGACCGCCTCTATCCCCCGCCGCCCTCAGGGCGCTACGAAACCCTGGATGATCTGGACGGGGCTGTGATTGCCGGGCCGCCCGAGCGGATTGCGGAGGAGGTGCGCCGGTTCCAGGCGGAGGGAGCGGTGCATGTGGTCTTCGACATGCGTCTGCGCTTCGACGCGTGGGAGGAGTGCTTGGGGATGATCGGGGAGGAAGTGCTACCAGAACTCAGGCGGGGCGATCCGGCCGTTCGAGCAGTCGGGGGGCGCTGAAGCGGCTGGCGTGCGAACGGTAAGGAAGCTCACGACACCCTCAGCGCAGCCACTCATGGAGGGAGGAGATCAATGATTAACAGAGGGAGGAGATCAATGATTAACCGTTTCTACGAGCGGATTCTGCTGGTCCTAGCGGCGGGGG
>Ga0209324_10003801_pt1 | contig 10374 bp, 12 predicted proteins | sample Rifsed19ft3_FD_184015 | JGI IMG/M metagenome (GOLD analysis project Ga0209324, IMG submission 184015) | Soil microbial communities from Rifle, Colorado, USA - sediment 19ft 3 (version 2) | ecosystem: Environmental > Terrestrial > Deep subsurface > Rock core/Sediment | place: Rifle, Colorado...
AGGAAAGAATGCCTTCGAATAAAAAATCCGCGTGAGGAATACGCGGTTTTGAGATATGAAAATCTTTCTCCGTCCTAACCCTTTTTTCGTCGGGATGTGAACGGTAATAGTCGAGAAGGGGGGCAAGAACTCTTTCTGCAACCGGACGTATCGCGTTTCGGGCCGCGGTAAAATCCCCGGGGCCCCACGTTGTCGTATCAAGAGTCGGCGGCACCCACTCCGGCTCAACAACCAAAATCGTCTTATGGGGATACTTCTCCCGCATGAGGGTTATCTCATCTTTCTCAGCGTTGTGATGCAGGCGGCCGACACCCTCCGACAGCGCATGCGCCAATTCCAACGAAATTGGTTTCAAAATTTTATCGGAATGACACCGCACCACGATAACCGTATCACACCCCTCATCAAACGCCTTTTTAATCGGAAGCGGGCGTCGATATGCGCCGTCAATGTATGAACGCAACTCTCCCCTGTGCCGGATCACGGCTTTCGGCAAAACACCGGGAATGGCGCATGAGGCATACATCGCAAGTAAAAAATTGATTGGGTTTTGCTTCATTTCGGGGTCGTCTTTGGAAAAATATTCAACCTTGCCGCGCGCATCATCGGTCGCTACCACAAAAAATTGTTCCGACTGGCCAAAAAGTCGGTTTGTGTCAATATTCAAACCAATGAGACGCAAAATTCCGTCTGCGCGGTAGATTGATTCTGCTTTGAAAACCGCCTGAACCAGTTTCTTGATAATGCCAAACGTCACATAATCGCGCCACGAAGCATTCCGCAGTGTTTTATAAAGGCGGCTTGAGATTCGCAACTGAAAAACATCGGACCCGTTTTTCAGGCCGTGCCACACGGGATTCAGCCGCCGCACCGAGTGCCCCTCCTGCAAATACCCGGCACAATTGATCGCGCCAACCGATCCCCCGACAAAAAGATGAACCGGAATGCCATGCTCCTCCAATACGGACAAAACCTCGACTTGAATAATGCCGGTCCCCCCGCCGCCGCCAAGAACGGCTCCTGTCTTGCCGGGCTTCCACCCACTGGAATCCATGTAAATCTCCTCTCTTTATTATTGTTTTCAAAGAATTTTTTTATGTTTTTAGTATACCATACTATTAAGAAAAATCAATGGTTTGGAATTTTTAAGTAATTTTGCTATAATCGATTTCGAACTTGATATATGCGGGTATCGTATAATGGCATTACCACAGCTTTCCAAGCTGTTGACAGGGGTTCGATTCCCCTTACCCGCTTAGCGAAATTTAAAACGACCCCTGCGGTCGTTTTAAATTTCGCGTAAATGCGTAGGGGAATCGAACGGCATTTCAAAAAAGCAAACTGTTTTGCTTTTTTGAAAGCCGTTGCTCTGGGGGAGAAATTTTGCCTTTGCGAAGCGAGCGCAAAATTTTGGAGGAAGAGGATTCTCCTTACCCGCTCATTGACTTTTAATACTGATAAAGATTATAATAATAGCAATGTTTAAACTCACTACAATAATCACAAAAGAAAATAAGTGGTATGTCGCCCGCTGTATTGAGGTAGGAGTAGTAAGCCAGGGTAAAACTATTGAGGAGGCGCAAGAAAATCTAAAGGAAGCGGTTGAATTATATTTGGAAGATAATCCGGGAGCAAAAAAATATTTTTCCAAAACTGCGCCATTAGTCACAACGCTCGAATTAGAACGTGTCTAAAATACTTTCCGGAAAACAGGTTATTAAAATCCTATGCCGAGAATTCGGCTTTTATTTTGTTTCACAAAAAGGAAGTCATGTTAAATTGTCAAAGAAAACTAAGGGGCACGAAGTCGTTACCATTGTCCCTCTCCACAAAGAATTGTCTCCGGGCACGCTTAAGGGCGCTCTAGAATTAGCTGAAGTTGATGAAAAAGAATTTTGGAAACATGCCTAAGAAATCAACAAATCGCCACTTCAAAAATCTCACTTTTGACACTTCAGATATCTCATTCCTGATACTTTTCCCTACTTAAATCCTGCGTGAAAATGACCAATTTTTTCGCTTGCAGAATCAGGACAATTTTCCGGAACGACATTTGAGAATTGTCCCGATTACACGAGCGATTTCAATTTCTTGATTCGGTCTTGCGCATAAAGAAACGTATTCTGATGCGGATTGTTCTTTGGTAACTTCAATACCGGTCGGTTGTCGGTTCTTGTAAAGACGCCGGGAATAAGCAGGAAACGGTGCCGGAGCGTTTGAACCGTATATGATTGCCAATCATCTGGCAAGCAGAGCCGCCGAAACCAAATCACGATGTTGTAGGCAAGAAGCGACAACTCCGCATACAACGCATTTGCCGCAAAGTTTCCGGTAGGCGCCGTTCCGAAAGGATAATCTTCCTGTAAAGTACGAATCACTCGTTCTATGGCAGAGCGATCTTCGTAAAACGCGAATACACCGTGGGGAGTCAGGGAAAGATTGGTGACGATAACGTGGTAGGCGTATGCTTTCATCTTAAAAAGCGTCAGTTGCGCATCGCGTTTATCCGTCAGTTGCTCACGCAGAACGACAAAACGGTATTTCTGTTTCCATCCGTGAGGCTGATACTGAAATTCAGCAGCAGAATACACAGAACCAACCTTGGTGTATCTCAAAGCAGGAATCGTGTTTTTTAATGGAGCGGTCATGCGTGCTACAACCGCGAATTCAACCCGATTATCGCATAATTGCTGGATAAAATCGCCGTCATAGAATCCCGCGTCAGCTCGGGTACGAATGGTCCGTGTCAAGGTCGGAAGTGCGGCCAACACCGTATTCAACATATCATTCGCTCCTTCTGCCGTATGCGCGTTTCCGTATCGAAGTTCGCCTCCAAGACAGTCTTGGAAATGAGCTTCGGTGCAGATCAACGGATGATAGGATTTTTTGCCAGGATGACGAGGATTGTATCCTTTCGCGGCACCTTCCTGATTTCCATACAATGTCCGAGCTGTAGAATCAAAATCAAGCCAGTAACTGGAATGCGATTCCGGCAGAGTCAGAAAGTGGGCGCGCAGGACATTATGGGCGGAGCGGAGTTTTGGAAGAAGAATATCTGCGTTGCTGATCAGAAAACGTCTGAGCGTTGTCGGATTCGGAACACGCGGAAGCCCGGTGAGATATTGGAATACGCCGTTTGTTCCCAACAGTGCGGTCAATTCGATCTTGTCGAGTCCGAGAATCATCGGGTAAAGTAACGCGAATAGGCGTTCGGTGGTGCTGAAATGGTTGTTGCGTTCGTGAATCTGGAGTTTGCGGCTTAACAATGTGCGCAATTGGAGTTGTTGAAGAAACCGATGGAGCAGGTATACACCACCAAAGTGCGTCAGCTGTCCGGCGGAAAAAGCAACGCGAACATTTTTTGCACCGGTTCTTGGCATATACATGAACCTAATTAAAAATTAGCTTCATGTATATGTACCATAGTGGAGAATTTTGTCTATTTTAAAGGTCGGAAATGAATGTTTTGGTCATTTTCACGCAGGATTTAAGTCCCTAAATCATTCCGCTTTCGGCAGAATAGTCGGGCGATCAGGTTCGTTGTACGAATCTGATGTATCCTCTATTACTTGAGTTCGAAGATCGTCCACTAAGTAGCTGTGAACAGGAACACCGCCTTATGGGCGGTGTTTTAATTTACGGGTGGGGAGAATTAGAACCGCTTGATTTTTTCGAATCTCTGCGTTATTATTACTTCAGTTCTATTTCATGAAGGAGGAAAAAAATGACTTGGTTGCTCATAGTAGGCGCCTCATTATTGGCAGTATACTTGCTCATCGGACTACTTTTTGTAAGGCTTATTAACAGTTCGACAAGAGGGAAGATGACCAAAAAGGAAAAAATATTTGTATTTTTACATTGGTACCAGTACTTCATGCGACAATCCTAATTTTCGCCGCCCACCAGAACGGCTTTTTTTATTCAAAACTTGGTATCAAAAAAGGCTCATTTTTCTCAAAACGTAGTGCACTAACCCGTTTTGAGTGAAAACACCGCATCAGGTGCGGAGTTTTCTTTTGAGTACAAAAAAGGAATTTGATGCCTATTGACATGTATGTGATATCAGCTATAATTGTAATATAAATTATTACAATTAATTTCGTTGAATTATGCGTACTATTATAAACATTTCATTGCCCGAAAAGATGGCTGAAGAGGTAGAGGCAGAGATCAAAAAAGAACGTTTTTCTACAAAAAGCGAGTTCTTTCGCATGCTCGTGCGATTGTGGCTCGAAAAAGAGCTCTCAGAAGACCTTGAAGAATCAAGAAATGAATTTCGTCACGGCAAAGGAAAACTTCTGCGTTCCTTAAAGGAATTGCGATAACTAACTGATATGCAAATTTACTATTCTTCAAAATTCGGAAGGGAGTATAAAAAACTGCCAAAAACCATTAAGGCGCTTGCCGAAGAAAAAGAAAAGATTTTCAGGCATAACCCATTTGACAAAAAGCTCGATACTCACAAATTGCATGGTTATCTGAAGGAGTATTGGGCTTTTTCGATTGATAAGAAATACCGAATTATTTTTGAATTCGCCGGAAAAGATACAGTTTGGTTTCATTCAGTTGGTGACCATTCAGTTTATCAATAGTTCAGAAATCCCGATATTGATTCTTCTCATCACCCACAGCAGTTCGAAGATGTTCCCCTTACCCGCTCCAGAAGTATCAAAAGTGAGCTATCTGAAAGTTCATTTTTAATACCACTAATTATCGCTCTATTTTCAGTTCTTCTATCATTTGGGCCCTCTGTTCTTCAGTCATTGAATGGCTCAAATTTTTTAACTCGGAACGTAAATTGAATTTTCGAAGACCTTTTGCAGCTTCGGGGTCCGACGCTTCGAGAACTTCTTTATATTTCTTGAGCATCGCTCGTGCTTTTTCGCAACGAACTCCGCACGGAGTGTATGCTGGGGGTCGATAATGCATCTCTTCGGGATAGTCTTCGTAGTTGGTTAACCGCCCACATTCATATTCAAAATTCGAGATTCTCTTTTTGCGTCCCCCTGGGACGTCCTTTATGTCTCGCTTTTCAATATTTTTCTGAGGATTAGAATATTCTTCGATATCGCATTCGGGATATCCTAAAAATTCTCCATCAATTTTCCAATATGTTCCGCGAGGAATGCGCTCAGGAAGAGTTAGATACTTTCTTTGAAGTTCGTTGTGCGCTTCGCGAGTAGCCACTGTATATACAGGCTTTAAGCGCCTGGGATCGGAATTAAAAGAAAAATCTAAGCCGAGTTTTTCAACAATTTTTTGAAAATGAGTAAAATCACCGCCAATATATGTTCCGGGTTTTATGCCCTCAGCGACTAAAAGAAGTTGCGCTCGATCAATGGAATTAAGACTTTTCCACTCGTTTGATTCATACACTTCCTTAAAACGCGGATAATACTTCGTTTCGTGCTCAATAGATTTAACATTTTGTCCTTCCGGGTAATTGGGAATATTTTCTTTCATAATCTTATTATAGCTAAATAATTACTGTACGCAAAAAGTATCGAATCCAATATATCAGAAGTTCCAAATCTAATCCTTCTCTTCCATTACTTGAGTTCGAAGATTGTCCACTAAGTAGCTTTATTGATAATAACTGCTACTGAAGCGGTTATTTTTTATACGAGTAAGGATAATTAGAAAACATAGAAAAAATAATGCTGAAACAACACGGTTTCCAAATTCAAGAATTGGAAAAAAGAATGCGCAGAATGGAAGATTTATTTGCTGTAAAGTAACTAAAATCAAACCGCCCTGTGAAAAGCAAGGGGTGAAACTTGGTATACGAAACCCGCTCATTGCAAAAATATCGCCTTGAGGCGATATTTTTCTTTGCGATTAGGGGGAAATTGCAAACGCTTGTATTATAAACCCCTTTTTGGTACGTATGGGTTTAGTTGCTTAAAAAGAATTGGGAGAGGTAGATGTTAAAAAAGATTTCTTCCGCACTGGCTATCTTGTTTATTTCTATCGTCGTTACCCTTGGTATCCTGTATAAAGTTCGTTCCTTGCCAAATTATCAAAGCTGGCCATTGAAAAGTGAGGGTAAATTTTTTGGATACTTCGTTACAAGGTATGAATATGATACCAGTTCCAACTGGGTGAGAGAATATAGAACCGAAAAAGGGGCGAAACCCGAATATATTGTTTGGCATTTTACGAAAAAAGGTGAAAAAGATATGTATGTTTACTTTGCCGAAAGTACATACAAATCAATTGTGGGTTTGTATTTTCCGACACGGGCATATGAGCAGAAACACATAGGACACTGCAAAGATTATGACGGCAGAAATGCGCAATGTTATCAATCAAGCTGGTATATTTCAGTGCTTGGCGTCTACTTCACAGAAGAGTCGAGTCAAATATTTTATGTTCAATAACTGTATCCCATGCTTTTTGGGATATTTTTTATTCAAAACTTGGTATGAAAAAGTTATTCATTCCCTTAAAACAGGTTCCACCTTGACAGACTCAAGATAAAAATACATCGCGGTTTTTAATACATCAATAATTGATTTTGAAATTTGCCCATCCTTCTCGCAACAGGGCGAGACTGACTCATCGAGGAGGGTGTATTCAGTAAAAGAGAAAGAGGGCTACACCTCTCCGGAAGACGCCGATACGGGACTTTTTTTCCGGAGCCAGCCGACAAATTTCGAAAGCACAAAAAAAGTGAAAAAGACAAATGCCGTAACGACGGATGCTTCAAGATAAAAACCGAGTCCTACGGCAATGCCGATTCCTGCAACAACCCAAAGCGTTGCGGCGGTGGTCAGGCCAACAACCATGGAAGGATTTTTATGAATGATCGTTCCCGCGCCGAGAAACCCGATACCCGTAACGATTTGTGCCGCCATACGCGTCGGATCAACGGGAAACCCCTGAAATACATATGCGGCCTTAAAAGAAGCAATGGTAATCAGGGCAGACCCGAGACCGACCATAACGTTTGTCCTTAAACCGGCCGGTTTTCGCTGATATTCGCGTTCAATTCCAATCAAGCCGGTAAGGAACAGGGTAACCGTGAGACGCAAAAGAATATCTACGAGCGTAACTGGTTCCATGGTTTTGTATTATGATTATGTTTAACAAGTTCACTATAGGAATACGGCGGTATCCTGTCAATCAACCACTTGCTTCAGAAAAACTCCGCCAATCAAGGCAAAGACACTATCCGCACTTGCAAAAAAACATACGCCGATTATCCTCTGCTATGGGGGTAAAAATAAGCAAAAGCAGGATTATGAATCATTCAACCACATTAATTGTTTTCGGAATTTTTTTACTGTTGTCATTTTCTTTCTTTGCCTTGAACGCCAACGGGGGCGTTATCATCGCTCACGCGCACGCAGACGATATCGCGCACCAAACTGAGGAACCGGGCCACATGGAAGAAAAATCAGGCCACGGTTCTGCCGCAACTATTTTTTTATGGATAGCAATCATCCTGCTTGCGGCGAAAATATCGAGCCTAATTGAACGATTTGGTCAGCCGTCGGTTTTGGGGGAACTGGTTATCGGCGTTATTCTTGGAAATCTCGTTCTTCTCGGCATCGGCGTATTCGAGCCGCTCAAAGCAGATTTAATCATCGCGTTTCTTGCGGAACTCGGCGTTGTCATCCTCCTTTTTCAGATCGGCCTTGAATCGAATATTTCCCGTATGCGCGAGGTTGGCATCAAAGCGCTCCTTGTTGCCTGTGTCGGAGTCGCGGTGCCATTCATTCTCGGCACATATATCGTCGGGCCGTATCTCCTCCCCGGCCAACCATTTACCGCCTATCTTTTCATCGGAGCAACGCTTACGGCAACATCGGTAGGAATTACGGCGCGCGTATTTCGCGACCTTGGGAAACTTCAGTCACGAGAAGCCCAGATTGTCCTTGGCGCTGCAGTTATTGATGACGTACTCGGACTCATCATACTTGCGGTCGCATCGGCAATTGCCACGGCAGGGACGGTCAGTGTTGGGTCCATTGCGTGGATTTCCACAAAAGCGGTGCTTTTTCTCGGGCTTGCGATAACCATCGGAGCATTCTCCGCGCCATGGATCGGAAAAGCATTTTCAAAAATTCATGCCGGAATCGGAATGAAATTCACCGTTGCGATTTCTTTCGGGCTTGTCGTCGCGTATCTTTCGCAAAAAATCGGCCTTGCCCCGATTGTGGGCGCGTTTGCAGCGGGACTCGTGCTTGATCCGGTTCATTTTCGTTATTTCAAGGACCCGCACATTGTTGATGAGATTAAAGCGCACATACACCACGTGGGTGACAAGGCAAAGGAGGAGATGGAGCGAATTATTCGGTCACACTCCGAACGGCATATCGAAGAATTGATCGAGCCGATCGGGTTGTTTTTGGTTCCGATTTTCTTTGTCATGACTGGCATGGCGGTGCGACTCGACACACTTTTCAACATTCCCATCCTTTTGGTAGCACTCGGCATAACGGTCGCGGCGTTTGCGGGAAAAATAGTTTCGGGATTTGCTGCCGGAAAAAATATTTCAAAATCAATCATCGGGTGGGGAATGGTGCCCAGGGGAGAAGTCGGCCTGATTTTTGCAACCATCGGAAGACAGCTTGGGGTCGTGTCAGATGAAATATTTTCCGCAATTGTCATTATGGTTATTCTTTCAACCCTGCTTCCGCCGATTGTCCTGACGTTTTTACTGAAACGGCAAACTCCACTTCCCTCCGTGTAAAAAAGACCCGGTATGAAACGAAAAGCCCGCAGATATTGTGGGTTTTTCACCGTTTTAATACCCGTGTGGGAGCGCCTCGGCGGTTTTCTACTTACACTTGATTACCCGCCGACCGGTTGCTACAGTAATACCATGACGACACCGGAACCTGCCATCATATATGAAAATAAAAATTTCGTCGTGGTAAACAAACCGGCGGGATTGGCCGTGCACGGAGGGGGATCGGTTACGGGAAAAACGCTCGCTGATTTTCTTTTGAAAAAGTTTCCGGACATTTCCGGCATCGGAGATGATCCGGCGATCCGTCCCGGAATCGTGCATCGGCTTGATCGGGACACATCCGGAATTATGGTAGTCGCAAGAAATCAAGACACATTCGATACGCTCAAAAACCTTTTCAAACAAAGAACCGTGGAAAAAAAATATCTTGCTCTCGCCTGCGGAGTTGTTTCTCCAAAAAACGGCGCCATAGAACTTTCCATAGGAAGACTTCTTAAAAAAACCGTTCGGCGAGGTGCGGGTAAATACGTAAAAAATGAGCGGTCCGCCATAACGCATTTCAGGGTCTTGGACATTTTTGACAAAAAATATTCACTGCTTGAAGTATCGCCGAAAACCGGGCGCACGCACCAAATTCGGGTACATCTTCAAAGCATACACCATCCGGTTGCCTGCGATACGCTCTATGGCGGGAAAAACGTTTGCTGTCCCCGCGGCTTAAACCGCTTCTTTCTCCACGCGCACTCCCTCGAATTCAGCCACCCCGAGGGAAAACGGTGGAAATTCGAGGCCGACCCGCCCCCAGACCTTGAGCGCGTTCTTGCTTCCCTCCGAGGTCTTGCGAAAAAAGAAGAATGATAGTACCATTGACGAAGTAAATCACTAATCAACCGCAAACATGTTTCGCGGATATTCGCGAAATATTTTAGTGTTTGATTAGGGATCGTAATGAACAAACTCGATACTTTCAACCAAAAACAGCTCAAACAACTGCCCGAAATCAGGCCGGGCGATACGGTTAAAATTTTCCAGCGCCTGAAAGAAGGAGATAAGGCAAGGATACAGCCGTTTGAAGGGATGATCATTGCGATCAAACACGGCAGGGGGATTTCAGGCACAATTACGATTCGCAAGGTTACACAAGGAATTGGCGTGGAAAAAGTTATACCCATTCACTCGCCGACAGTTGAAAAAATACAGGTTTTGAAACATGCAAAAACTCGCAGGGCAAAATTATACTATATACGAACAAAAGCGGCTCGCGAAGTCAGACGCAAAATGAAACCGACGGAAGTAATGAAAGAAATTACGGTTGAAGAAGCGGCCACGAATACAGCAACTGCGGAACAAAGGATTTGACCGAGCCCTGAGTTTATCGAAGGGCGAGAAATATATGCGCGGGTGGGTGAAAAGCAATGCTTTTTACGCCGTTAAAAGACGGCGGGGCCGCCGCCCGCATCGACTTTTTGACCGAGCCCTGAGTTTATCGAAGGGCGAGAAATATATGCGCGGGTGGCGGAATTGGTATACGCGCAAGGTTGAGGGCCTTGTGTCCGCAAGGACGTGGAGGTTCAAGTCCTCTCCCGCGCACCAGAATATGACTTTCGGGAATTTGCCCGACGAGATTGGCCGCGCTTCGCGCGGCTGAATGGGGAAACACTGGCTCCCCCCCCCCC
>Ga0209324_10003807_pt1 | contig 10360 bp, 10 predicted proteins | sample Rifsed19ft3_FD_184015 | JGI IMG/M metagenome (GOLD analysis project Ga0209324, IMG submission 184015) | Soil microbial communities from Rifle, Colorado, USA - sediment 19ft 3 (version 2) | ecosystem: Environmental > Terrestrial > Deep subsurface > Rock core/Sediment | place: Rifle, Colorado...
GAAGTCTCAAATCGTAATTCGTAAATCGTAAATTTTTGCTAAAAGTGTCAAAATATTTTTTGTAAGATACTAAATTAGGTTGCCTTCGGCAGCAACATATTACCCACAAAACACGCGAAAAGCGACGAATGAAATTTAGCCATTTTCGCGTTTTTCGTGGGCGAAATGAAATTCCTTAATATTAAATTAAGAAATGAAATTTTCAAAAATATGTGATATTATGCTATCATGTTAGTTCTTTATGTTCAACGAAATAGCTTAGTAGGGTGAAAATTAACGAGGGAAGAGTTATGCTGTGGTCTATTATGGGAACAATTGCCGCGATTTGTACAACAGTGGGATTTATACCGCAAATCATACAAGGGATAAAAACGAGGAAATTAAAAGACGTTTCACCGGTAATGTTGAGTTTTTTACTGGTGGGTTGCAGTTTATGGTTAGCTTACGGTGTCCATTTAAAAGACCCCATTATCGCACTGGCAAATGGGTTTACCCTCTCGTTTGTGTTTACGATTCTTTTTTTGCGTACTTTATTTAAAAGAAATAACGCAAAAATATAATATTGTTTCTCGTGCTCAACCTTGCTGTACAGAAGAAAATCACGCGGGCAGGCTTAGAGTTCTAGAAAATGTGAGTTGGCACTGGACTTGTGCTGGTTATAGAATTACGCTTTAAAAACATCTTTTTTTAGTAAGTTTTTACCCCTCTTATAACGGATGTTCACCTCAAATAAAAAAACAAAAAAACACTACAAGTCCTTAATTTTATTGGGTTTTTCATCGTTCCTGAGGTTTTTTTCTTGTGACTACACGTACATTCCGGTTCGCTAACACCTCTGGTAATTTTACCTTCAATGCCTCTAATAATTTGCGGGATTATTCTCGTGGTCGTGGAATCTTCAGACACCGTGCGTTCCTGTCTGCCGTAGCACAGGCAGGTACGCTAACCGCTTCCCTTCGGGACATACATAACTATCACTTAACGCTTCTTCTATCTCAGATAACCATTTTTCAAATCCTGCCCGATCTTTCGTCCGCTTCGCTGAGGCATTGCCTTTGAGCTTTGTCCCGTCTATGTAGTCTAAAAACGATTCTGGCGTAAATCCTATCAGTGGTTTCTGGAATTCATGAAATGGCTTAAATTTAGCCATGTGATTCAACCTTCTCTTTTTAAATCACAACCCAGGATAACAACTTGTGCCATGTTCATAAGTATCGATACCAGAACGTTCAATGTTGACAGGTACTCGTAATCCTAATGTACGTTTTAAAACGAAGAAAAACAAGAAGCCCACCGCAAAACACCATGCTATTAGCGTAACACAGGCTATAAATTGGGCAAGGAGCTGCCAATACGACCCTACAATCACCCCTTTTACACCTCCATAAGTGCCATCTGAAAAGATTCCGACAGAAAGCAAACCCCAAAGTCCATTTGCCCCGTGAACCGAAATAGCACCAACCGGGTCGTCAATCTTTAACTTACTTTCGATAAAATAGAGAGAAATCCTCATTATTAAACTTGCGATAAGCCCGATTACAATCGCCGCCCAATGCGGAACATACGCCCCTGATGCTGTAATTGCAACACAGCCCGCCAGCGCCCCATTACAGGCCATAATAATATCCGACTTCTCTGTCATGAAATAGGAAAGATAGAGAAGGGTAATGGCGCCTGCCGCAGCAGATAAGAAAGTATTTACTGCTATAATAGACACGCGAAGTTCCGTAACTGCGAGCGTACTACCTGCATTGAAACCAAACCATCCAAAAATTAAAGTGAGTGTTCCAATCACAATGTAGACCAGATTGTGACCATGGATTACATTAGGACTGCCATCGGGATTATATTTTCCATATCTTGGTCCAACAACCCACGCAGCAATAAATGCCATCAAACCACCCATCCCATGCACTACCCCCGAACCAGCAAAATCCCTTGCCCCTACTCCAAATGGCAATGTCTGTAACCACCCCATACCCCACATCCAGTGTCCAAATATGGGATAAAGCACACCACACAAAAATATACTATAAATCATATGTGCGTGGAATTTAAATCTTTCTGCTACAGCGCCAGTAACGATTGTACAGGCGGTCGCTGCGAACATTATTTGGAACATCCAAAGAACCGAGGTATGTACATCGTAAGAATCTCCTAATAACAAGAAACCACTATAACCAATAAAACTATTTCCCCAAGAAAGTCCGGAAGCTAATTTCGAGCCGCCAAACATAAGGGCAAAGCCAAAGAACCAAAAAACGAGCGCGCCAACACAAAAATCCATAAAGCTCATGGCAAGGTAATTGAGTGTATTCTTCTTCTGAACAAAACCAGCGCCAAGGAATGTAAATCCTGTCTGCATATTAAAAACTAAAAAAGCGCTCAGGAGAATCCAAGCAAAATTTACAGAAAATTTTAATCCCTGTACGCTATCAGAATACGTATTTGAGCCGCTTGGGTCTCCGGCAAACACGGCTTGCACTAAGAAAACCAATAACCCACTGATTAGAATGAATATAAAAGGAATCTTCTTCAAACTCATGCCTTCACTAAAAAATGCTGATGTTGTCCTGCTTTTTGGGCAGGACAACATCAGCCTGGCAAAAAGCAATGTCAGCCTCTCTATTCAGACGGCAGCCTCACCAGCCTCTTTTGTCCGGATACGATAAACATTTTCCACATTAAAAACGAATATCTTTCCGTCCCCAATGCTACCTGTCTGCGATTCGTTGACGATCGTATTCACGATTTTCTCTACATCTGAATCTTTGACGGTGATTTCAAGCTTGATCTTTGATAAGAGATCAACCCGATATCTTCTTCCACGCCACACCTCACTGATGCCTTTCTGGCTACCATGTCCCTTTACTTCAGTAACGGTCATCCCCGGATAACCCAATTCCGTCAAGGCATCTCTGACAATGTTAAACTTCTCTGGCCTAATTATTGCTTCAATCTTTTTCATGAACAACCTCCATCCATTGAATACTGTCTAATTACGTTAAATCACGATGAGGTCTATTACCTCTTTTTCTCCGCCTTAAGCCTTGCATATACCCATCGGCCAAGCTTGTCTGAATAGATCTTTTCACGTCCTGCATCCCGACTCATTGCCTCTTCAAGTAAAGACAGCTGCTCCCTCTCTTGCTTCAAATCAATCATTGATTCTGCTACCATAGGAGCAAGGAAGTCCTGCTCAACAGGATAGCAAGGCGATCCGTGAATATGGGTGTCTACACCCTCAGACTCAACAAGCTCAGACACCCTTATGCCAATCGTATATTTCAGCACAAAGAATATCGCAGCACCCCATGCAAATGCCCACGCCATAGCCACCCCTGTTCCGATAACCTGGGCAACTAATTGCCATCCTGATCCTGTAATTAAGCCACTTACTCCGCCATAGGTGCCATCCGCAAAGATACCTACAGCAAGCATTCCCCATATACCGTTTGCCGCGTGTACAGCCACTGCGCCCAGCGGATCGTCGACTTTCATCTTGACCTCAACAAGCCAGACAGCGCCCCTTATGATCAAACCGGAAAGCAACCCAATTACAGCCGCAGCCCATGGCGCTACATAGGCACAAGGTGCGGTAATGGCAACTAATCCTGCCAGGGCACCATTACAAATAAAAAGTATATCTATATAACCTGTCATGACCCATGTCAAAAATAACATAACCGAGGCGCCTGCCGCGGCTGCGATAAATGTATTACTTGCAATTACGGACATACGTAAATCTGTTGCAGCAAGGGTGCTGCCGGCATTGAAACCAAACCACCCAAAGGCAAGAATAAAGGTGCCTATTACCACATACACAAGGTTATGGCCTGGAATTGCGTTGGGCGTACCATCAGGGTTATATTTCCCTTTTCTTGGTCCGAGCGCCCATGCGCCAACAAATGCCATAATCCCACCGATCGTATGCACACACGCACAACCTGCAAAGTCTTTTACTCCCGCGCCGAATGGAAGCGTACTTAACCAGCCGCCGCCCCACACCCAATGCCCGTATATCGGATAAATCAAGCCACACATCAGACAACTATAGATGATATACGGTACAAATTTCATTCTTTCTGCTACACCGCCTGCAATAATCGTAACGGCTTTTGTAGCAAATACCATCTGGAAGAGCCAGAACATAATCGTTTGAACATCGTATGATCTGCCGCAAAGGAAAAACCCATCCCATCCTATAAATGAATTACCATAATCAAGACCCGGCACTAATTTAGAACCGCCAAACATAAGGGCAAATCCGAAAATATAAAAGATCACTGCCCCGAGTGTAGAATCAATAAAGCAATGCGCCATGTAACCCAGCATATTCTTTTGTCTTAAAAAACCGCCCAAAAAGGCAAACCCAGCCTGCATGCTAAATACTAAAAAGGCGCCTAACAACGTCCAGGTAAAATTAACTGCGTATTTTAATCCAACAATGCTATCTGAATAAGTTTCAGCGCCATTTGGATCTCCGGCTTCAACAATCCCAGAGTTTAATGTAAATATTCCCGATGCTATCAAAAACAACCAAACACCAATTGTTTTTTTATTAAAAATACATTTCATAAATCGACCCCTCTCCTGGCAAAAGACTACCTTTTATACAAATTAATTACAATAATTAAACTTTTCTTTTATATTTTCCCACCTCCTTCCAGGAATTTACAAACAGCATACTACCAAATAAAATGAGAATATGCAGTATTAAATAAAATATTTAGCTAAACCAACTCAAAAGCAGCAATGCTTATTCCAATACCAACTTGAAAACAGTCTACAAGAAGCTTTTGGATGTTGTTATAAAATTTATAATTCTTTTAGTACTGTGAGATACAACTTATATTTAACATGAATAATTATATGAACTACTTACCTGTTTTAAGAATTGGTATTCTTTAATAGTCTACGCTACTAGGTTCGTATATTTTATACATAAGATATATATAGGATTGGATTTATATTATATTTTTAAATGATGAAACCACTAATATAAATTGGTTGATTTTCGCCATAATGAATGACCCCCTAGACTTCTCTATTTCTTCTTTTCAAAAAATTGAAAATCCTTGTTTTATCTATATATTCCGTTATAATCTCGAAAATTTATCAAACCCGATTACGATATTTAAATTTATCATGTATAGAATTAATAAATATCATTTTAATGATTTTAAATGTCAGGCAAGTCTGCACAAGTCTAATTACGCAGTCCTAATCAATACATCAGAAAAGGGTATAAAATACTCACCCGACTTTGATTTTTCAGGAGAATATTACCTATTAAAGGAACTCAATCACGCCCAGATACCTATTGCCTACGACTTTGGACAGGGAGAGTTATTCAGGGATGAAAAATTCTTAATCAAACAAAATTTTATTGTATTGCAACACGTCAATGGATACGATCTTGTGGATTATTTTGCAGAAAAGGCTGTGGAAAACACCAAAACCGTTGAGGAAGCCGTCAAATTGTTCATTAGCATTTGTGATCCATTGCAGTACCTTCACAACAAGCGCTATGTTCATTGCGATTTAAAACCAGGACACTTGATTCTCAACCAAAAAACAGGGCTGGTACACCTTATCGATTTTGAACTATCCATTAAACAGGGAGGGATTATTAAAGGAATTAGCAAGGAATATGCGTCACCAGAACAACTGCAGATGCTAACCTATCTCAAGGACTTACCTAGAAAGGTTCATTACGAGGCTATTTCTTCTACTATTCGACTTGATGGCAGGACGGATCTTTATTCTATCGGTTTAATTCTCTATCAAATAGTAACAAAGAAATTATGGCAGACAGAAAAAGTCTTACCCAGTCAAATAAACAATCATATACCCCAGAAATTGGAAGAAATCATAAAGGGACTATTAGAGGTAAACGCATCTAACAGAATCCCTTCTGCGGAAGAATTAAAAAAGGCGTTGAGCGGCATCTGAACTCATTTACATTTTTATATGCTTATAGAAAAACCCATGAAATACGCTATCTTATCAGATATACATGGCAATGTAGATGCCTTACTCGCTGTAATTAAAGAAATTGCCGAAAAGGAAATCCCCATTGACAACCTTTTAATAGCGGGCGATATTGTTGGCTATGGCGCATCACCAAACGAGTGCTGTGATATTGTGCGATTTTTCATGTATGGCAGAAAGAAAGTGGGTTTAGAAATCATTTCTAAAATCATAGATCAACCATATCTCGACTCCGTGCAAAAGGAAAACTTGCTGAAGGCAATTATATCATTAGAAAAAAAGGGTATAACTATCGGCGGGAATCATGATAAAGAGGCCTCCGGTGAACCATCCCTTACCAGCGAGATGAACCCCATAGCAAAGACTGCGGTAGACTGGACAAAAGGGGTACTCACGAAAGAAAACATAAAATTCTTGCTAAGACTTCCTCTCAGAATGAAATTTAGCAAAGAAGGTTTTGAAATCGTACACAGCACACCGTCATATCCACAAGGTTATGATTACGTCAAGAATGCAGGCGCACTAAAGTATGCGACTTTATGGTCAAAAATAACCTTTGGGGGGCATACGCATCGGCCGGCGGCTTATATTTATACAAAGGAAATAAGAACCGTAAACGCCTCCGTCCTGATTCCAGCAGATAATTATGATATGCGGCTTATGCTTATCGAAAAACAGTCGACAAATAAAGTTGAATCTTTCGATATAGATTTCAAAAAAGAATGGAAATATTACGTCAATGTGGGTTCGGTGGGACAGCCAAGGGATGGAAATCCACATGCATGCTATGTGGTATTTAATTCTGTTTCAAAACGTATCCAGCTTAAGCGAGTACCCTATAATACAGAAGTTGCATCCAGAAAAATCAGTGAAGCAGGCTTGCCCAGTGAATTAGCACAAAGAATTTTAAAGGGTTCCTAAGCTGAATTCTCACCAAAAACAAACGACCCGCTCTTTCCGCCTGATTTTTTCACAAGGTGGATATCGCTAATTACCATCCCCTTATCCACGGATTTGCACATATCGTATATGGTAATTGCACAGATAGAGGCAGCGGCGATCGCCTCCATTTCCACGCCAGTTTTTCCGGTAACCCGAATCTCTGAAAGTATGTCAATGGTATCCGTTGAATTATTCGTATAATCAATCTTCACACTCGTTAAGTTAAGCGGATGACACATCGGAATAAGGCTGGATGCCTGCTTTGCCGCCATTATACCAGCAACCCTTGCCACCTCAAAAACATCCCCTTTTTGTATCTTTTTGTCCATAATGAGGCGGAAGGTCTCCGGCTTCATCGTAATCTTCGCGTGGGCAGCGGCAACCCTATCGGTAATTTCTTTATTACTGACATCCACCATGCGGGATGCGCCCTGTTCGTCAAAATGGGTTAGTTGTGTCACGTGTTTACTACCTACCTCTCACTTTTGTCTATCCCCCCACCTGATGCATAACCACATGCCCTTTGCCAGCATGTACAGAGGGCTTCAGATTCGCCGCACGGATAAATGCATCGGTGAGTATTTCTTCGGTAGGATTATTTCTGAGAATAGCCTTCAAATCCACCTCTCCGCCTGACAATAAGCAGGAACGCAATTTCCCATCGGAGGTTAAACGGAGCCGATTACAGGAGCCGCAAAAGGGTTGGCTCACAGCGGATACAAATCCCAGTGTTCCCATAGCTCCTTTGATTTTATAAAGCTTTGCAGCGCCGCTGCCAAACATTGGAGGAGGCAGCGCTATGAGTTCGTTATTTCTCTCGATAATATCAATAATATCAGGCATCGGAATAAATCTATCATCAGAGGCAAGGCTTTCCTTGTTCATCGCCATATACTCAATAAAACGCACTTCAAGGTTTCTTTCCAGGGTAAGCCTTGCAAACTCTTCAAATTCATCGTCATTTATCCCCTTCATGGCAACCACATTGATCTTCGTATTTTTAAATCCCAATGTAAGGACTTCTTCGATCCCATCAAGGACGTCTCGTAGCTTCCCGCCCCTTGTGATCCTTTCAAACTTTGTTTCTTCCAGGCTATCGAGGCTTATGTTTAACCTTAACAAACCTGTTTCCTTCAGTAACTTTGCGTAATTTTTCAGATAAATGCCGTTCGTCGTTATTGACAGGTCTTCGATACCCTGGATTTTTCCCAGCATACACAACAGGTTTTCGATACCTCTTCGGGCAAGGGGTTCTCCTCCTGTCAGGCGAAAGCTCTTAATTCCCAACTTAACGGCATGTTGCACAACGGTAGCAATCTCCTCGTAAGTAAGAATATCTTTATGCTTTGCGAGTTCCAACCCATCCTCTGGCCTGCAATAAATACATCGAAGATTACAGAGTTCGGTTACAGATATTCTTAATCGATTTATCCTTCTAAAATATTTATCAACGATCTTCATGGTATGAAATCTTTATGTATTTTCCGTGTTATAATTCGTCTTGGGTATAATTTGGTATTCCTTCATCTTTCGCCATAAGGTTGTGGTGGAGATTCCCAGATTACTGGCGGCATTCTTCCGGTTCCCGGCACACCTCTGCAGGGACTCGATAATTGTCTTTCTTTCCTGCTGTGCCAGGGCAGCCCGAATTCCCCCTGTCTCTGACATAATATCCATAATATCTGCTGGCAGTGTACTTTGTAACGCCAAGTCGTCAACGGTAATCTTCTCGCCTCTTACCAAAGTAACTGCCCTCTCGATTACATTTTCCAATTCCCTGACATTCCCCGGCCATGGATAGTTCTGGAGTAACGATGACGCATCACCAGATATCTCAGGTGGTTTCCTTCCAAGCTTGTTCGAGTATACATTCACAAAATAGTTGGTTAAAACAGGAATATCTTCTTTTCTTTCCATCAGAGGCGGCAGGTGAATTCTGATGACATTAAGCCGATAAAACAAGTCTTTTCTAAACGTTCCATTTTTCGTGGCCACGTCAAGGTCTTTGTTTGTCGCTACAATGACCCTGACATCAAGATTAATCGGTTTATTGTCTCCTACCCTTCGTATCTCGCCGTTCTGCAAAAACCGAAGCAGTTTGACCTGACTCGAAAGCGAAACCTCGCCGATCTCATCCAAAAATAAGGTGCCTCCCTGCGCCTCTAAAAAGATGCCTTTTTTATCTTTCACCGCCCCCGTAAACGAACCCATAACGTGTCCAAACAATTCGCTCTCCTGCAAATTTTCGGGTAAAGCGCCACAATTCACCACAACAAACGGCTTATTACTCCTGCGGCTATTATCATGGATGGCACGCGCAACCAATTCCTTTCCCGTCCCGCTCTCTCCTGTAATCAGAACTATACTTTCACTATTTGTCAATTCCATAAGAATGTTCAAGACCCGCATCATCACGGGAGAATTGCCAATAACACCTTCGAACTTGTACTTTTCTTTAATCTCTTTTTGGAGATCGTTGGCCTTCTCAGACAACCGTTTCTTCTCTAACGCCCGTTCAATTACTGAGAGGATATCGGGCAATTGAAAAGGTTTGGTAACGTAATCATAAGCGCCTTTTTTCATTGCCAGAATGGCGCTGTCAATTGTTCCAAATGCGGTCATAACGATAACCTCTGTGGATGGATTATCATGCTTAATGCACGATAAAACTTCCAGGCCATCCATGTCTTCCATCTTTAGATCCACAACAACCAAGTCGAATACATGAGCTTTTTGCAATTTCACGGCCATTTCTCCGCTCCAGACGCTTTCAACATGATAGCCAGCCCTCTTAAAGGCAATTACCAGAGATTCCCGCATATTTTTTTGATCTTCAACAACCAGAATATTAAACATAGTTCCTTGACAACCTCAAACTAACACGGTTTTAACTTGTTTGTTTTTTATCGGTAATCGGATTGTAAATGACGTCCCTTTATTTCGCTCGCTCTTTACATTAATAACACCGCCGTGATTATCTACGATACGGTGTACAATGGGAAGTCCCAATCCTGTCCCCTTTGTTTTTTTCGTGGTGAAAAAGGGCTCAAAAATCTTTTTCATAATTTCTGGAGGGATTCCTTCTCCCGTATCTGCAACTACGATTTCTATCTCTTCATTATTCGGCACATTCGGTCTTCTTACATGAATGTAAATTTTTCCACCTCGCGGCATGGCATCAATAGAATTTACCAATAAATTCCAAAAGACCTTCCGGATCCAATTCTGATCTAAATAAACTTTTGGGATATTGTTTTCATAGACCTTTATTATTTTGATCCTCTCATTAAATCTTTCATCCTGCTCTAACAGAAGCAATGTTTCATTAATAATCGCAAGAATATCGCTCCTGACGAAATGATATTCTGCAGGGTGCGCAAAAGTCAGGAAGTTGGTAATAATGTTATTGAGCCGATCGGTTTCC
>Ga0209324_10003811_pt1 | contig 10353 bp, 12 predicted proteins | sample Rifsed19ft3_FD_184015 | JGI IMG/M metagenome (GOLD analysis project Ga0209324, IMG submission 184015) | Soil microbial communities from Rifle, Colorado, USA - sediment 19ft 3 (version 2) | ecosystem: Environmental > Terrestrial > Deep subsurface > Rock core/Sediment | place: Rifle, Colorado...
CGCGGTGAAAGGCTAATTCCAGAGCGGCCGCCTGTGGACGACCCCAGCGAATTTCCTCCTTCATCCTTTCAAAAATAAGGATGTTGGCATCAACTGCCATACCCAGGGATAGGATAAATCCGGCAATACCTGCCAAGGTGAGAGTGACCGGAATAATTTTAAAGATTGCTAAGGACAGAAGGATGTAAATCAACAAAGCCAAATCTGCCAATAGACCTTTCAACCCGTAATTTACGAACATAAACAGACAGATGAGAACAAAGCCGACAATGCCGGCAAACAGGCTCTTGGCAACAGATTCATTTCCCAAAGTCGCCCCGATATTGCGCTGTTCAATTATCTTTATGGGTACGGGCAGGGCGCCGGCATTAAGCTGAATTGTAAGTTTTTTAGCTTCATCCAAAGTATACTGTCCGGAAATGATAGCTTTGCCGTCCGTAATTTCCTGCTGGACAACCGGGGCAACCACTAATTCATTGTCCAAAAAAATGGCCACTGTCCGGCCAATATTACGTTTGGTTATATCTGCAAATTTTTTGGCTCCTTCGGAATTGAAGTCCAGACTCACTGAAGGTTGACTGTTTAATTCGCTTTGACCTCCTCCAAACTGTACCGAAGCCAGCCTGAGATCTACGCCGGTTAATCCTGTGGATTTGAAATCAGCCGGTGAGGATGGTGTAGCGACAGCAGCTTCCTTAAATTCCAACAAAGCAGTCTGGCCTATTGTGTCCAAAGCCTGCTGGATATTGCTGACTCCCGGCAATTCCACCAAAAGGCGATGATCCTGACCCACAAGGGAGGTCTGAACCAGTGATTCGGAAACGCCAAGAAGATTTACTCTGCGCTCGATATTGTTGCGTGTAGCTAAAATCGCCTGGTCAACGTCAGGTCCGGAAACCTGAGAGACATCAATCTGATAAACAAGGTGGGTGCCTCCGCGAAGATCAAGTCCTAGTTTGAAATCCAAATCCCGGTAAAAGTGTCTGCCAAGGAGATTCAGATTTATTACTGGGCGAAAAAATTTGTTGGACCCAATTTGCAACTGCGCCGGCATGTTTGCAACGATTGCAAACAAAAGAAGGGCGGTGATAACGATGGTGTTTCTCATACAAATTATTTTTTGGGAAGAAGTGTCAGTTGTCCCGAACCGTGAAAGAAAATCGTCAATCTTCCACCTGCCTGGTCTGATTTTACTTTAACTTCATCCCCCGGCTTCAACCCTAATATTTTAACAAAACCAGACGGGATTGTGACAGCAAGACTGTTGCCGGTTTTGAGGATTTTTTGCTGCATATCAGCCGGCTAAATCAGCGTCGTCACCCAAAATAACAACGCGGCTACCTGTCAGGACACTTAAAAGAAAAGGGTCTCGACGGTTACGTCTAAATTTGAGTTCGTCTTCAGTCATGGGAGTGTAATTTATTGACTCACCCCGCCTAGCCTCCTCCGCTCGTATAATCGATGATAATTCTGGCAATACAACCTCCCCAACGATTAGCACGTCGACATCTTCAGGTGAACGGCGGCTTTCACATCTGGCGAAGCGGGAGGAAACGGCAACGTAATTTACTCTACCCAGTTTGTGATGATTTTTTATAATTGCTGCCCCAAGTCCCGTAGTTTTGGCAACCAGACTCAGTAGATCAGAGTAAAAAATGTAATCTTTCCGAAACCAATAATACAATCTGTTTCCCCGGGCTTCCTTTTTGACCAATCCGAGACTTTCCATCCGTTGCAATTCTCGTCTAACTGCATTTATTTCTTCGCCTGCTTTTCTCACCAAATCACGAACATGATACATTTGGGTGGGATCGGAAAGAAATATTTCTAACAGCTTTACACGTGTTTTACTAATGAAGAGATCCTTTAGCATTCACCCCTACAATAGCAACTTTTTTATAAAATGCAATACTATTGTACCCAATTGTTTCTATTAGTTCGTGACAACCTCATTATTTGAGGGAATTAAGGAAATCCAGATAGGGCCAGGATTTAGTTTAACCTCCTTACCCTTTAAATCTTTGTATATGGTCCGGGAAGTACGGGCTGTCTTAGACCAGGTTGCGTCAATTGCAACACCGTCCATGAAAATAATTGCTTTCCCTTGGCCGATAACCTCATAAAGCATATGTTTTTCAATATCCTCAGCAAAAGTCTCTTTGACTTTTTGTACTATGACGGTTTTAAACTGCAAGGGTTCATCCGTGTTTAGATCTATTGCCTGTATGCCACCGTTATAACGGGAATATGAACCTAATGAGGAATCATATTTCCACTCTACGTCATAACTTTTGTTAAAATCACGATTTGATCCCCAAAATACGTAAGAAACATTTGTTGCTGGAGAACCTGTGGCTTTTTCAGTAAGAGATTTAAATTTCCACGAAATAAAATTCTTATCCCAGGAAACACCCTTGGAATCCAAATTAGTCCATTTCCATTTGGTACCGACGTTATACAATTCGTCCAGGAAACAAGCCATTGTGTGCTCATAGGCAACTTCTTTATCCAGGCGGTTAGCCATACGATGACAAGTCTTATAATCCCCTGCCCGTCCAAACTGATCCAAATCCTTGATGCTGTATCTTTGAATAGCACAAAGCGCCTTTGCTCTGGGATCAACGTTGGGGTCATCACAGTTGCCAGCCCCACCGACATGGGCGTACAGACCATCATACTCTGAAATTAAATTGACGAAGTAAATACGAGCAGAACGAACCGGTGCAATGGTAATGTTTCCGGAAAGAGCGGCGTCGCAATAAAACATACCCATGAAACGGGTAATCCCTCCTTCTGCCACTGCCTCATAAACGATATCCGCCGTTCCAAGTCCAGACTGGGGACGAGAGTCCAAGGAATTTTCTATCATTACACCTAATGGCCGTCGGGTAATCCAGACGTCTCTTTCAAGAGTAGTAAATAGGGCTCCGTTTAACGGACAAATTTCTGTTCGGGGTAATGAGGGATCTACTTTGGCCTTTTTAGGTGCTTTTGTGGGGGTTTGGGTGACCTCTGACTGGGTCATGGATGCAGTTCGGGAAAAAATAAAATAGGAAAATCCAGATGAAAGCAAAAATAAGGATAGGCCAAACGCGAGATAAGTGAAAAAAGTTTTTTTCATATATTTTTTTCTAGAGCTTGAAAAAGGGACTTCTTCTCTTCGGAAGACAGTTCCTGGTCGGATTTACCTTTATTTATCCTTTTTACATAGGTACGAGTAGTCTCGCGACCATGTAGACTGGTGAATAGTATGCCATCTCCCTCCCCATCAAGTAAAGAGAGAGTAAAACTCTGCTCTCCACCCGTGTCGGAAAATGGACTGTATTTTACTAAACCAAAGCGAAGTTTAGCTGAAAGAGGAGAAATTGGTGATCGCCGTTTTTTTGTCTGGTGAACCAGAAACAAGGTAATGGCAATTAACCAAATGATGCTGATAGTTAACAACGCAAGACCAAAAATCGGCATCCGTGCAATCTTAGCATAATTGCCGGGGTTAAGGCTTTGTGGTAGCATGAGGCATGGCTGGAAGAAGGACCTTGCAGAAAAAAAAGGTTGCGGCGTTGAGAAAGAGGTTGTTAGAAAGACAAAGAGTTGTGCAGGTAGAATCAATGAAAGTTCCTGTGAATTCTATCTTTGAGAAGAATGTTGTCAACAGCGGTTTTTACTATCCAGAACTGTCCCTCCCTCTGAATCTTGTCAGGTCCGACTTGACAAAGACCGTGGGGGTGACTATCCTAGCCTTGATTTCCCAAATAGCATTAGCAATGTATCTTAACAAAGGCGGATGGCAGTTTATTTTAAAGTTTTTTTTGAGGGGAGGTGATTAGAATGGCGTCGATGTATTGTGTTAAGTGTAGAGCAAAGAGAGAGGATCCTAATGCCCAGAAGGTAACGATGAAGAATGGAAAGGCCGCAATGAAGGGAAAGTGCCCAGTTTGCGGAACCGGCATGTATAAGATCGGAGGATAGCTGGTTGTCCTACTTTGTTGTAAAACCCCGCAGGAATTCCGGCGGGGTTTTGGTTATGAGGCAACTAATTGGCGGAAGATGCGATATGTTGCTCGAATGTCAGAATCTGGGCGGTGGTTTTCTAAGGGAATACCTAAAAGTCTCGCTGTCTGAGAGAGACTTAAAAATTTTAAATTTTGATGAGAATAGAGACGGGAAAAAGCAAGCGTTGATACTTCCAAGAGACGATGATCATAGAATACGGGGATAGAATATTCTTTGAGAGCGATGTTTAAAAATTCCCATTCTGTCTGGATTACCCACCCCGCCAATAAACAGCCAGGGGCAAATTGGGATAGTTCTCTCAGGGCTGTAGAGAGAGAGATAGCGTCTTTCCAGGCAGTTGGTGAATAGTCTGTAACTGATAAACTTCGGTTATCCGCTGTTTCGATGTGTCGTGGAGCAACTTTGGTGTAATAGGAATTTACTATCTCAAAATCAGGCTGATTGACTCTGAGAGCGGCTATTTCAATTATTTCGTGTCGGGAAGACTCAAGGCCAGTTAACTCAAAGTCAATAAAGAGTATTGGTCTTGAACGAAAAGGGACCGGAGGCTGGTCCAATAAATATGGCATTAACGTAAGAAGGGAAGCAGAGCGGCCAAACCTGTAAAGATAAAATAAAAAGCTATAAGATAATTGAGAATCTTGGGAAACATTAGAACAAGGAAACCAAAAACCAAGGTTAACAGCCCCTGCAACGCCCCCCTGTTTGTCAGGATGGTATTAAGCATGTTTTGATTATAGCCTACTTTTTAAGTCTGTCGTACCAATCCTGTAGTAAGCGGGAAACTAAATCTTTGCCTCCAAGACCTACTGACAAACCGATTGCTAGAGTCAAAGTCCAGGCTAAACCCTGAAAAAAAGTCTCCACCAGTGTTTGAGCAATCTTCATTTCACTAACACCCGCCATGACAGAAATTATTACGACACTCCAACGAGCAAGCTGGCCTAAAGTCCTGGCGTGAGCATGATCAACTGTGACCAGAGCTCCCCGCACAAGACCCTCAACAGCGTTAGCTAAATAGAGTCCTACTCCAATAATCAGAGCCGCGGCTATAACCCGAGGAATTATCCCTAATAGATAGTTGAATACAACCGTAACGGCGGTCAATCCTAGAATGTTTGCCGCGGTCATAAAAAATACTACTATCACGAGCCATTTAATGGCTAAGGAAATCAAACTACTAGTGTCGTTGGCTATTTCTGCTTTTTTCAGAAAACGATCTAATCCAGAAGTTTGAGCGAGATTTGAGAAATGAATCAGTCTCAGAAAGCGGGTTATGTTTTTTTCCAACCAGTTGCCAACTATAATACCCACAGAAAAAATCAGTAGACTACCAAAAAATGCCGGAAGAAATAAGATAACTCTAGTCATCAGGTCTCCCCAGGCAGCTGAAAGAGATTGTTGCCAAATAGAAAAAACGTCCACTATATACTCACCCCCTTTCCTGTTAAGTCCATTAGTAAATAATGAGAAGATTTGAGCAATTTGTCAATTAATATTGCCTGGAGACGAGTAAGCCGGATTCTGTTTTAGCGACATCTATCTAATGCCCTCAAAGCTTCTGGCCTCGGGAAGGCTCCTCAAACGGCCAATTCGGAGGTTGCAGCAGGGAGGATTGCCACCCCTTTGCTCTTTCAAGCTCGGGGTCCTAAGCCTTGCGGCTTTCGGCGTTTCACCCGGGCATTACCCCGGTTCGTCACTGTTGCTCTAACTAGCGCTTACGCGTGTCCGACTCGACGTCGGACCACCTTTGCCTTCTGCTGTCCGGACTTTCCTCTCTGTGGTTACCCACAGAGAAATCGCCCTGTCTCCAGGCTTTTTCATTATACCCTGAACAAGCTAGTTTCCACCCTGTTCTTTCCGCCAAAATTCCGAAATCAATACCTGCAGAATTATTACAAAAGGAATTGCTAAAATTGCGCCAGATGGTCCTGCGAGACGAAAACCAATCATTAGTGAAATTATGCTAATAACAGGATTTATTCCCACTGTAGACTGCATTACTTTTGGAACAAGAAAATTATTTTCGAAGAGTTGCACCAAAAAATACAAGGCTGCTGTCGCTATCCCTAGGAAAGGATGGGACATTAGGGCAATAATTACCGCTGGAACAGCAGAGACAATGGGACCAATATTTGGAATAATCTCCAGTAATCCAGCTATTATTGCCAGGGGTAGGGCAATATCAACACCCAGAATGGTTAATCCGAGATAAGTAAGTAAGCCAATGGCCAACATGAGAATCAACTCTCCCCTAACCCAACTACCGAGACGGTGTTCAATTCGATCCACTAGAGTGGATATTACTTTTGACTTTTTGTCTCCAAACAGAGAATTTAGGTAATGACCAAGTTTTTTCCGTTCAAGGAGAAGATAAAAAGTTATTACTACTGTAGTAAGTACGTTGATTATGTTACCAAAAAGGTCAATGGAAAATTTAAGAAGTCCTTGAGGAAGCGAGCCCAACCAAGACAACGCTTCACGCGTAACCTCCTGCTGATATTCTGGAAACAGGTCGATTCTGTTAATAGCGTAGGGAATTAATCCAATCATTTTTCCTGTTTGCTCAACCAAGCTAGGAACAACTCCTGCAAGGATAAAACCTACTACGATCCACATTCCCAAATAGACTATAAAAATAGAAAGCGCCCGGGGAATTTTAAGACCTTCAAGTCTGTCTATTGACGGTTTAAGAGCAGACATAAGAATTAACGAAACAAAAAGCATCAGAAGAATGTCTGAAAGCCGAGTGAGCAACCAAACTGCCCCTGCCAAGAACACAATATATAAAACGGTTCTATGAGAGATCTCTAGTTTTTGTCCCATACCTCTTCATTATACCAACCAGCAACCAATTGGTATAAAGACTGATACCATCCATCTCTGGTCACGTCAAACCAACTTACGCCCGGTTGGTGTAAAAACCATGTCGTTTGGCGTTTGGCATAATTGTTTTCCAACTGAAGCCAGCGGGAAATTGGGTTCGGAGAAGATAATGCTATGTAACCCGGAGTAGAAAAAGCGGGGAGATTTTTATCGTAACGGGAGACAAGACGTTGATATTCCAACATCGCTCCATTCTTTATACGCTCATCAATTCTGTTACTAATAAGCTGTGACAAATGCTGCTTGGGGGCAGTAAGACCAATCTGTAAACCTGTGTATACCAGGGTTAAAGGGGGAGCGTTAATTTTGTGGCGCGATATTTCTAAATAACGGATAAGACGACGAGGGTTAGATTTATCGGAGGGAGAAAGAGAGATACTTTTAGCAGGATTGATCTCCTGAAGTAACCTAAAAAGGTCGGGGGCAGACAACCCCGCGAGACTGCTGCGCAATTGAGGATCCGGGGGAACATAGATGTCAGCTAGGGGATGCAACAATGACTTGATATATAACCCCGTTCCTCCAACGACTATAGGTAATTTATTCCTCGAAAGAATATCAGCAATAACTAAATCAGCACCTTCTTTCCAAAAGGCTACGTTAAATGGTTCATTGGGATCCACGAGATCGGTTAACCAAATTCTGGTAAAAGTATTGTCATAATAAGAAAGTTGCTTTTCGTGCCAAATAAGTTCTGATTGATGCTTGGCAAAGTCCAAAGGGATATCCTTGCCTGTAACAATATCCATTTCTTTGTATACCTGACGGGAGTCGGCGCTTATTATCTCTCCGGAAAATACCTTAGCAAATTTTAAAGCTAATGATGTTTTTCCCGTTGCGGTAGGACCACAAATGACAAGAACTTTGTTATTCATCGGGGTTTATTTCTGGATTCCCCTGTACACAATACGAGGCATCCAGCCTCGTATTGATAAGAATTACTACCGGAATTATTTTACGGCCTTTCGCAAGGTTTTGCCGGGTGTAAATCTAGCCACTCTATGACCTTTGACTATTTTTCGTTCCTTTGTGCGGGGGATAATTACCGGCTTGTCGGTAACATGACCGACCCGGAAAGTGCCGAAACCTGAAAGGACAACCTTTTCTCCTTTACTAATAGATTTCTTAATTTCCTCCAATAATGTTTCAATTGCTTCGCGAGAGGCTTTCTTAGGAAGATGTGCCTTACGAGCAACAACTTCTATCATTTGTTGTTTTGTCACTTAATATCACCTCCCTCCGTTTTTCCCATCTGTAAGCCCAAAATATTATAGAATGCTGAAGTTGTCAAGAAGCAAAGCCCTATTTGGCCTTAGTGATGTCTGTAGCACGGACCTCCCTAATCGCGGTAATCTTTATTTGACCTACGTATTGAGCCTCTTTTTCTAATAGTTGTTTTATCTTGGCAACTAATAGTGTCAGCTCGGAATCGGAAACAGACTCGGGCTTTACAATAACCCGTACGTCCCGTCCAGCTTGGAAAGCATAAACTTCCGATACTTCGGAAAAGGATCGACCAATTTCTTCAATCTGCTGTAGACGTTTTACATAAGACTCATGTGGTTCATAGCGGGCACCCGGGCGGGACCCGGAGATCGCATCGGCGATCCATACAATCCTGGAAATCGCTGAAGAAAAAGGTTTGTCCTCATGATGCTCAGCAACAGCATTAATAATTGGTTCCGGTATTTCAAATTTTTTCAAAAGTTGAACTCCCAGCTGAACATGTGTTCCCTCTTCTTCTGTCACAACTTTTCCAATATCATGAAGAAGACAACCAAGACGAACATATTGAATCTGATCAGCTGAAAGTCCAATTTCAGAAGCAATCTGGACGCCGATTTTAGTTTCCTCGATTGTATGAATCCCCAAATTTTGTCCGTAAGAAAAACGGAAACGATAACGACCGATCGTTTGAATAAGATCGGGGTGAAGGTTAAAAATCCCACATGCAGCACAGATTTTTCGACCTTCTTCTGTTAAAACAGTTTCCATCTGATTCTTAACCTGCCCTACAACTTCTTCTATGCGACTAGGTTGAATACGTCCGTCTTTTATAAGAATTTCCAGACTTCGACGGGCAATTTCCCGTCGAAGAGAGTCAAACGAGGACAGACGAATAGAATTTCCTTCTTCAATTTCCATCTCCACACCAGTAGCTTTTTCGAAGGCACCAATATTACGACCTTCCCGACCAATAATGCTTCCTTTAACACCATCGTTGGGAAGGGGGATTGTAGATACCGTGTACTCGGCGGTGTAGTCCGTCGCTCCATGAAGCATTGATCCAATGATTATTTCCCGGCCAATCTCGTCTGCGCGGTTTTGATAATCTAACCTAGCTTGTTCAATTAGCTTGGCAATATCTACTGAGTAATATTTTTCTGCCTCTTTGAGGAGTTGCGCCTTAGCCTGTTCGCGATCAAGACCTGAGGCTTTTTCCAACTTTTGCAGATAGTCTTCTTTTAATTCCGTGAGCCTATTTTTATCACTCTCCAATTGAAGCAAGCGGGAATTAACCTCTTCCAATAAATGTTCAACCTTGTCCAGAGGGGGACTACTTGTTTGTCCTGAAGGGGGCGAATAGAAAGCCATAAATGCTAGATCGATTCTCAGTTAACATCGGAGGTATTATACGCTTTTTTGATGGTTGCCTCAATGACTGAAGAGGAAAAACCTCTTCGAGCTAGAAGACCATAGGTTTTGGTACGAAACTGCAAACGGGAAAGATGAGACCAAGTACCGAGTTTACGGGAAAGAACCTTTTGAGCCTGTAACATGTCATCCTGTGATGAAAGAACATCGGTAACTATTTCCGGAGATATACCAAACGAAAGAAGTTCCTTTTTTAGTAAAAATATGCTGCGCGGACGGGTGCGAGAACGGGATGCGACTAGCCATGTCGCAAACTCATTATCGTTTACCAGTCCTGATCTTTCCAAGCGTTTAATGATTTTTTGAACCTGCGCAGAATCGTCCGTCTTGGATAGAAGATATTGATTCACTTCCTGCCAGCTGCGCGGACGGAAAGACAGGAATTTCAAGATGGATGAAAAAAGACTGTCAGGGTCTGGCTTATTCTTCGGTAATTTCGCCGACCTGTTTGGGAAGGGATTTCTTCTCATCGCGAACCATTTTCCAAATAGATTCCTCTAATTGTTTGGCAACTTTGGGATTTTCCTTCAGAAAAGCCGAAGCGGCTAGACGACCTTGTCCAAGAATTGCGTCTCCCAAATACAAAAAGGCGGCTTTTTTGGTTAAGATGCCGAATTCCACACCAACATCAATTAATCCTCCATATTTACTGATACCACCGTCGTTTAGAATGTCAAATTCCGCTAACCTAAAGGGGGGTGCAAGTTTATTTTTTACGACACGGGCTCGATGACGAGAACCAAAGGCAACATCGCCATCCTTTAGAGTTTCTATTTTACGAACATCGATGCGGATGGA
>Ga0209324_10003817_pt1 | contig 10346 bp, 9 predicted proteins | sample Rifsed19ft3_FD_184015 | JGI IMG/M metagenome (GOLD analysis project Ga0209324, IMG submission 184015) | Soil microbial communities from Rifle, Colorado, USA - sediment 19ft 3 (version 2) | ecosystem: Environmental > Terrestrial > Deep subsurface > Rock core/Sediment | place: Rifle, Colorado...
GACGGTCCTCGAGAACATGATCCTGGCCGTCCCACGAGCGTTGCGGGCGAACCAGGCCGCGACGGACGAAGCGTGGGCCCGCGACGAGCTGGGCCGGGTTGGCTGTGCGACCGACCTTCGCTTCAGGGTCGACGAGGTCGGTGTCGCGAACCGGCAGCTCATCGAACTGGCGAAGGCCTTCTCGATTGCCCCGTCCACGTTGATCCTCGACGAGCCGACAGCCCCTCTGGGTGCCGAGCGCGTCGACCGCCTCTTCGCGCTCATCAGGGACGCGGCCGCCCGGGGGACGGCTGTCGTCTACATCAGCCACCGTCTCCCGGAGGTCCGCGCGATCGCCGACCGGGTCACCGTGCTGCGCGACGGTGCGGTGCGCGGGACGTTCGACGTCGGTGCGGTAACAGACCACGAGCTGATCGAGCTCATCGTCGGTCGTGCCCTCGAGGCTGCGTTCCCGCCCAAATCCCAGGCAACTACCGGCGCCGGACCGGGCCTCGTGGTCGAGGAGGTCTCGGGAGACGGCTTTGCCGACGTCAGCCTCACCGTCCGGCCCGGAGAGATCGTCGGGCTGGCCGGCATCGCCGGAAACGGGCAGACGGAGTTTGTGCGCGCCTTGGCGGGCCTGGTTCGATCGACCGGCAGCGTGGCGCTCGGTGGCCGCCCCATCGACATCGGCGGACCCGCATCGGCTCGTGCCGCCGGGATCAGTTACGTATCGGCCAATCGCCACCACGAGGGTCTCTTCGCGACGTTGTCGGTGCGCGAGAACGTCGCGGTCTCGGCGCTGCAGCGGTTCGCAACAGGCGCCATCGTGCGTCGTCAGGCCGAGTCGAGCGCGGTCGAGCGCCTGCGGGAGCAGTTGAGCATTCGCACCCCCTCAGTCGAGACGACCGTGGCATCGCTGTCCGGAGGCAATCAACAGAAGGTCGTCATCGGCCGCTCGATCCTGGCCGAGCCCAGCCTGCTGCTCGTCGACGAGCCGACCCAGGGGGTGGACGCCGGCGCCCGGGTTGAGATCTATGGGATCCTCCGACAGATCGCACGAACGGGCGTGCCGGTCCTCGCGATCTCGTCGGACACCCTCGAGCTCCAGGGGCTATGCGATCGCGTCTACGTCTTCTCGCGCGGCCACGTCGTCTCCGAACTTGGGGGCGAGGCCGTGACCGAGCGGCAGATCGCGCAGCAGATCGTCATGGCGACGACCCACCGTCGGGACGATCGGCGCGACGTGGCAGAGCCGGCCGATGGCCAGGGTGCCCGACTCCGGCGGTTCTCGCGGGACGATGCCTTCCCGTCGCTGATCCTTCTCGGCATCATCCTCGCGCTCGGCGCGTACACCTTCAGCGTCAGCGATCGGGTCCTGAGCGCCTTCAATATCGGTTCCGCGCTGACCCTGCTCGCTGCCCTGGGCCTGATCAGCCTTGGGCAGGCCACGGTCATCCTGACGGGCGGGATCGACATCTCGGTCGGTCCGCTCGCCGGCCTCATCGTCGTCGTGGCATCGTTCTTCATCGTCGCGGGAGCATCGCCGGCTGCGATCGCCGCCGGGCTCGCGGCGATGGTCGCCGTCGCGCTGATCACGGGTGCGATCAACGGTGGGCTGGTCCGCTTCGGGCGATTCACGCCCGTCGCCGCCACGCTGACGACGTTCATCGCGATCCAGGGCGTCTCGCTGATCCTTCGTCCGACGCCGGGCGGGACCATACTGCCGGGGGTGACCGACGCCATCGAGACCCGGCTGGGGCCGATCCCGGTCGCGTTCCTGCTGACCGTGCTCATCGCCCTCGTGATGGAGTACGGACTCCGGCGCTCGCGTGCCGGCCTTGCGTTGCGGGCCGTGGGATCAAGCGCCCCGGCGGCACACCGGATTGGGGTCCCGGTCTCACGGACCGTTGTCCTGGCCTACGTGGTCTCCGCGTTCCTCGTCTTCCTGGGCGGAGTCATGGTCATGGCCCAGATCGCCATCGGCGACGCGTCCCAGGGAATCGATTACACGCTCTGGAGCGTGACCGCGGTGGTCCTTGGCGGCACGAGTCTCTTCGGCGGCCGGGGTTCGTATGTCGGCACGCTGCTCGGGGCCGCCCTCATCCAGCAGATCCTGAACGCGACGGTCTTCCTCAACCTGTCCCAGGTGTGGCAGTTCTGGCTGCTCGGACTCCTCACGCTCGGAGCCGCCGGCATCTACTCCCGGATTCGCGGCGGTCGACGCCTCGCCTGACCGGTCAACCATCGAAACGGAGGCACGGAATGAAGGCTCTGGTGTTCACGGCGCAGGACCACGCCGACGTTGTCGAGCGTGAAGCGCCGGTGATCGGCCCCGACGATGTCCTGATCCGGTCGCACGCGGTCGGCATCTGCCACTCCGACTTCGAGCTCCTCGAAGGGCGCTACATCATCCCGTTCTCATACCCGATCACCCCCGGACACGAGTGGGCGGGCGAGGTCGCGGAGGTCGGCTCGGCCGTCTCGGGCTTCCGGCCTGGCGACCGGGTGGTCGGTGAATGCGTGGTCGGACCGGGCGGCCGGGACCACTTCGGATTCAACATCAGTGGCGCGGCCGCGGAGCTGTTCAAGGTCAAGGCCGAGTGGCTCCATCGGATCCCCGAGTCGCTGAGCTATGCCCAGGCCGCGCTCGTCGAGCCGTTCAGCGTCGCGTACAACGCCGTGACCTGTGTCGGTGGCGTCGACCCGAGCGATACCGTGGCGGTTCTCGGCGGGGGTCCGATCGGACTCCTGTCGCTGCTTGCCGCGGCGGCGAACAGCGCTCGGGTCGTGGTGATCGAGCCTCAGGCCCGGCGACGTGACGTCGCCGCTTCACTCGGGGCGGCCGCGACGCTTGATCCCACGTCCCCCGACTTCCGGGACGGCGTCGCGGCAGTGACGGCGGGCCGCGGCTTTGACGCCGTCATCGAGGCCGCCGGGGCTCCGTCGGCGATGGCGCTGGCAATCGAGATCGCCGGCCACTCGGGACGGATCGCCTACGCGGGGATCAACGTCGGCTCGTCCACACCGGCCGCGCTCGGCCTCATCCAGTCCAAGGCGCTCCGGCTCCGAGGCCTTATCGGCTCGGCTGGGCTGTGGCCGCAGACGATCCGCTTCATCGCGAGCGGCGCGGTGGACCCGTCCCGCATCGTGACCACATCCATCCCGCTCGCGCACGCAACGGACGCCTTGGCGGCAGCCCGTGACACGACGACAAATATCAAGGTCCACATCCGGACGTCGCCATGAGAGCCGCCGTCTTCCATGGACCTCGCGATCTGCGGATCGTCGATGTCCCCGAACCAACCTCGCCCGCCGTGGGCGAAGCCATCGTCCGCGTCCGGCGCGCCGCGATCTGCGGAACTGATGCCGCGGAGTGGGACCACGGCCCGCTCCTCGCGCGTCCGCCGGTCACGCTCGGCCATGAATTCACCGGCGAGATCGTCGAAGCCGGATCGTCCGCCGACGGCTTCGCGCCCGGCCAGCGGGTGGTGTCCGGCGCCGGCGTGTGGTGCGGCGACTGCGAGTGGTGCCGCCGAGGGCGGACCAATCTCTGTGCGGCGTACCGGACCCTCGGTCTGCACCTCGATGGCGGGCTGGCGGGCTACGTCCGCGTCCCGACCAGGACACTCGTCGCCGTACCGGATCACCTCTCCGACGACGCCGCGGCGATCGCCCAACCCCTTGCCGTCGCCCTCCACGCGCTGCGTCGCTCGGGGATCCGCCCCGGTGAATCGTGCGTGATCCTGGGTGTGGGCGGGATCGGCGGGTTCATCGTTGCGGGCGCCGCCGCGCGCGGGGTCTCGCCCCTGATCGCCATGGACGTGGACGATCGGCGCCTCGCGACGGCGACCTCGATCGGTGCGACCGCGGCCGTCAACGTCCGCGACCGCGACCTTGTCGAGGCCATCCGTGCGGCGACCGACGGCGTCGGGCCGGACGTGATCATCGAGGCGACCGGCGCGCCCCACGCGCCCGCCGCCGCGATCGCGGCCGTCAAGCGAGGTGGTCGCATCCTGCTGGTCGGTCTCCAGGGAGCGCCGCGCGAGCTCGATCTGCTTCGAGCGACCGTCAACGAAGTCGAGATCACGACGACCCTCGCGCACGTTTGCGGGCAGGACCTGCCCGAGGCTGTCGCCGTCCTCGCGACGACCGATGTCGCGGCCCGGACGATCGGACCGACAATCGCCCTCGGCGATGTCGTGGAGCGGGGGATCAGGCTGCTCGCCGAACGAACGGCGACGGGGAAGATTCTGGTGGATCCATGGGCCTGACGGAGTCACCGACCGCCTGGAGGAGGGGCTGATGCGCCACGTCCACCATGTCGGGATCACTGTGCGCGATCTCGATGTCTCGATCGCCTTCTATCACGACGTCCTCGGCCTGCCGTTCGTCGTGCCTCCGACGCCTTGGTTCGAAGGCAACGACCTGGCCCGCGGGCTCGGCGTGGAGCCTCCCGTCGCCCTGCGTGTCGCCCTGTTCGAGGTCGGAGACGGCCCGACGTGGTTCGAGATCCTCCAGTACCGATCGCCCGCTTCGCGCACTGACCGGGCCCTCCCGCAGAGCGACGTCGGCGCCGGCCATGTGGCCTTCCATGTCGACGACATCGAAGCGACCTACGCGGACCTGGTGGCCAAGGGTGTTCCGTTCAACTCGGCGCCGAACGTCATCGAGGAGGGTCCGCTGGCCGGATGGCGATGGGTCTATTTCAAGGACCCGGACGGCCACACGATGGAGCTCGTGGAGGTCGCGTACGTCCGCCAGGACCAGCGGACCGCCGACATCGCGGCATACCTGGCGGCCCGGGCCGCCAACTCGTCAAGCACATGACAGAGAGGGAGGAAGCGATGGAGCGACGAGCCCTCGTGGTCGGGATCACGGGCATCCAGGGCGGGGCCCTGGCAACACGGCTGGCCGCCCACGGTTGGTCGGTCACCGGTGTCGCTCGTCGGCCATCGGCGGATGACCCAAGGATCGAGCTGGTGGCCGCGGACCTGCTCGACCCCTCCTCCCTGCGGGCGGGGCTGGCCGGCTACGACCCGACCCACGTGTTCTTCAACTCCTGGTCCCGCCAGGCGACCGAGGCCGAGAACTGCGAGGTCAACGGGGCAATGCTTCGCAACCTCCTCGCAGCCGTCGGCGCGGCACCGTCCCTTCGGCACGTGGCCCTGGTGACGGGGCTCAAGCATTACCTCGGACCATTCGAGGCATACGCGAAGATCAAGCCCGACACGCCGTTCCGCGAGGATCAGGCCCGCCTGGCCTACCAGAACTTCTACTACATCCAGGAGGACATCCTGTTCGAGGCGGCGGACCGGCACGGCTGGACTTGGTCGGTGCATCGGCCCCACACGGTCATCGGCTGGGCGATTGGCAACGCGATGAACATGGGCGTGACGCTCGCCGTGTACGGAACGATCTGTCGTGAGACCGGCCGCCCCTTCGTCTTCCCGGGATCGCCGGAGCAGTACGGAGCGGTGACCGACGTGACCGATGCACGGATCCTGGCCTCGCAGCTGGAGTGGGCGGCCACGTCACCGTCCGCCGCGAACCAGGCTCTCAACATCGTGAACGGTGACCAGTTCCGCTGGCGGCGGATGTGGGGGATCGTCGCGGAGGGCCTCGAGGTCGAACCGGCGGCGTATCCCGGCCAGCCCACCCCGCTCGTCGACCAGATGCGCGAGGTCGGGCCGGTGTGGGACGGGATCGTTGCACGCCACGGGCTCCGGCCCTACCCGGTCGAGGTTCTCGCCTCATGGTGGCACAGCGACGCCGACCTGGGCCGGACGATCGAGACCTTCACGGACATGTCGAAGAGCCGGCGGCTTGGCTTCCTCGAGTACCAGGAGACCAGCCGGTCGTTTCTCGACCTGTTCGACCGCCTTCGCACCGAGCGTGTGATCCCGACCTACGCGTGACATCAGGGCGACTCGCGCCCCAAGGAGGAGTCAACCGATGAGCACGGTCCGCCCGCTCGTCACACAGCACCCGATGAAGGTCCACGTCGAGTCGTTCGCGCCGGACGGCAGCCTGAGGGCTGAGGACGGCTGGGTGAACATGAACGTGAAGTTCCTGATCACGAGCGACTCGGTCGGCGCTCACCAGACAGTCTTCGGGATCACCATCTTCCCGCCGGGCGCCAAGCACGACATCCACCGCCATCCGCACGCCGAGGAGACGGAGTACGTCGTGGAGGGCCACGGGATCGCCCGGGTGGGGGATGCCGATGTCCAGATGGGCCCGGGTGACATCGTCTTCGTCAAGGCCGACGACTACCACGGCTTCCACAACGTGTCCGAGACCGATCGCGCGGTCATGGTGTGGTGCTACGGCGGCGCGGCGAGCCTGGCCGAGGCCGGCTACGTCCGAGAGGACGACGACTCGAGAGGAGCCTAGAAGCGATGATTGCCGTCGTCTTTCACGATCGGGGCGACATCCGCATCGAGGAGATACCCGCTCCAGCGGGTCCGTCCAAGCGGCAGGTCCTCGTCGAGCCGCTGTGGTGCGGGATCTGCGGCACGGACCTCCACGAGTACACGGCCGGCCCGATCGTCACCGCCACGAAGCCACACCCGCTTACCGGCGTCACCATCCCTCAGGTCCTGGGGCATGAGTTCTCGGCCGTCGTTCGCGAGGTGGGCGCCGACGTCAGTTCAGTCCGAGCGGGCGATCGAGTCTCGATCATGCCGCTGATCTTCTGCGGCAGGTGCGACATGTGCCGACGCGGCGCCAATCATCTCTGTCGGATGATGGCGTGCACCGGGTTGAGCGCGACAAGCGGGGGCCTCAGCGAGCTTGCCGTGCTCGAGGAGTACCAGGTCGCAAAGCTCCCCGACGAGGTCTCCGATCTGCAGGGAGCGATCGTGGAACCTGCGGCTGTCGCCCTGTACGGTCTCGAACGCTCGCGCATGCGAGCGGGAGACCGGGTGCTGGTCACCGGAGCGGGACCTATCGGCGCGCTCGCCGCGCTCGCAGCGTCGGCCATGGGCGCGGGACAGATCCTCATCGCCGAACCGAACCCACGCCGGGCAGCCTTCGCCACCGGGCTTGGGGTGGGGGAAGTCCTGACGGTCACCGGATCCGACCTGCTCGAGGTCGTCCGCGACCGGACGGATGGTGCGGGGGTGGACGTCGCGATCGAGTGCGCCGGCAAGGAGACGGCGCTCAACGCAGGCGTCGATGCGGTCCGGCCCCAGGGGACCGTGGTGCAGACGGGCCTGCACGTGGCGCCGGCGAATACAGTTCCTGCGCGGTGGACCGCCAAGGACATCACGATCGAGGGCACCTGGTGCTACGCGGTCACGGATTGGCCCCGAGTGATCCGACTGATCGCCCGCGGGCGGTATCCGGTCGAGCGGATCGTCACCTCGCAGATGCCGCTGTCCGACGTCGTGACGATGGGGTTTGACCGGCTGATCGATCCCCGCGGGGACCAGGTCAAGGTCCTCGCGTCCGCGTCTGCGCCGACATCGGCGTGAGCCGAGCTTGATCGAAGCAGGATCGGAGGGCAGAGTGCTGCGGCTCGACGGCGTCAATGTCGCGATTACCGGGGGTGCCCAAGGGATCGGTCGCGGGATCGCGCTCCGGTTGGCTGCCGAGGGGGCTCGCGTGATGGTCGCCGATCTCAACCTCGACGGCGCCCGGGCGGTCGCCGACGAGATCCGGTCGGCTGGCGGCGATGCCGGCTTCGCTCACGTCGACGTGACGAAGCGGGAGACACTGGTGGCGCTCGTACGCGCGACGGCAGACCGGTTCGGCTCCCTCGACGTGATGTTCAACAACGCCGGGGTCAACATCCCGCAGCACTTCCTCGATGTCACAGAGGACGTCTACGCGAGGATCATGGACGTCAACGCGCTCGGCGTCCTGCTCGGAACGCAGGAGGCCGCTCGCCAGATGATCGCCCAGGGACGGGGCGGCAAGATCATCAATACGTGCTCCATTGCGTCACGTGAGTCCTATCCGAGTTTCGTGCCGTACTGCATGGCAAAAGCGGCGGTCGTCGCCGTGATCCAGGGCGCGGCGAAGGCACTCGCGCCCCACCAGATTCGTGTGAACGGGTTCGCCCCCGGCGTCGTCGAGACGCCCTTGTGGCAGCAGCTCGATCGGGACCTCGTCAGGATCGGTGACGCCGCGAACCCTGGGGATGCCTTCCGCGACTTCTCGTCCGGGATCCTCGTCGGACGCGCGGCCACACCCGATGACATCGCCGGGACGGCGGCGTTCCTGGCGTCGCCCGATGCGGACTACATGACCGGTCAGATCATCATGATCGACGGGGGGATGGTCCTGGTTTGATCGGATCGGAGTTGGCCGCGACCGAGCCCAGGGAGACACGGAGTTCGGATCGCGCGCATCCTGAACGCATCTGGTCGGACCGTCACGAGCCACCGCAACACCCCGCACACGCCTCCTGCGGCGCGTCGGTGTGATGGCCAGAGGCGGGCGTCCCCAGGCCACGCTCGACGTGGCAATCGTCGGCGCCGGGATCATCGGCTTGGCGACCGCCCTGGCTCTCCTTCGAAATCGACCATCACTCCGACTCGCGATCGTTGAGCAAGAGACTGACATTGCGGCGCATCAAACCGGACACAACAGCGGCGTCCTTCACGCTGGCCTGTACTACGCCCCTGGCTCGCTCAAGGCTCGCCTCTGCACCGCCGGCAAAGCGGAGATGGAGCGCTACGCGACCGAGCACGCCGTTCCTTTCCAGCGCGTTGGCAAGCTGGTCATCGCGGTCGAGCCGCACGAGCTCACCGCCCTTATGGCTCTGCTCGACCGGGCGACGGCAAACGGTGTCCCGGGGCTCGAACTTGTCGGCCCAGAGCGGATCCGCGAACTTGAACCCCACGCTGTCGGCGCGCAGGGACTGTGGAGCCCAACGACCGGGATCATGGACTTCAGGCGGGTCGCCCAAGTCATGGCCGAGGACGTCCGACAGCGGGGAGGCTCGATCTACGTCGGCCGACGAGTCACCGGCTTGCGCGAGCGGGCAGATGGGGTCGTGCTCGAGACGTCAGCCGGCGCCCTGCAGGCCGCCAATACCATCGTTGCAGCGGGTCTGTGGTCCGATCGATTGGCAGCAATGACTGGCGACGCTGGCGCCGAGCGGATCGTGCCGTTCCGAGGCGACTACTACCGGCTCACCGAGGACGCTCGATCGCTGGTGAATGGTCTCATCTACCCAGTTCCCGACCCGCGTCTTCCGTTCCTTGGGATCCATTTCACGCGCCGTATCGATGGTGAGGTTTGGGCGGGCCCGAACGCCGTGCTCGCCTTCGCCCGGGATGGGTATTCGCGGACGGCATTTGACCTCCGAGAGATCGTCGGCCTGCTCGCCGATCCTGGGTTCCGCCGCCTGGCCGCCCGCTATTGGAGGGTCGGCCTCGCCGAGGTCTGGCGCGACTGGTCTCGAGGTGCATTCCTCGCGAGTCTTCAGCGATTCATACCCGAGCTGCGACGGGATCAATTGACATTCGGCCCATCGGGAGTTCGCGCGCAGGCCCTCGACCAAAACGGCTCACTCGTGGACGACTTCAGACTCGGTGGGCGCGGGCGTGTCATCCACGTCCGCAACGCTCCATCGCCAGCGGCAACGGCATCACTCGCGATTGGTCGGGAGGTCGCCGGTCGAGCCGCTGCCCAGTTCGGACTCGGCTGACGGCGCCGCTGGCGGAGCCCAAGCAATCGGTGGGGCCTCCCGCCCTCATCCCTCTCCGGGGCCATCCTCGGGGGCATCCTCGCAGGCGTGCTCTCCGGGGGCGGGCGTGGCGGAGGATGGGGTGGCACCCGATGGGGCAGTCAGGGTCCGGCTGGCGGGTTCGGGCGGGGACGCTCGATCGGTGGCGGCTTCGGGAGCGGGAGATCCCGGGGCGGCCGCTGGTAGCGCAACCTATGACGAGCGTAGAACCAGATCAGGCGCATAAGCAAGGCGAGCAGAGCGACAGGAAAGGAGACGACGATGGCGCAGACATCGATCCTCGGGCGTGTCGGCCAATTGCTTCGGGCGAACGTCAACGCCCTCCTCGACGGTGCCGAGGACCCGGAGAAGATGCTGGACCAGCTCATCCGCGATTTCACCAACAACATGGCGGAAGCCGAGGAGGCAGTCGCACAAACCATCGGAAACCTGCGGCTTCAAGAGGACGACGCGCGCGAGGCGCGGGAGGCCTGGCTCACGCTTCGAGTCACGCCCGCAGCGTCCGGAGAGGAAGCGAGGCGCTTGTCAGGAACGCAGGGGCTGGTGCATCATGGCCCGGCGGGGGTGATGGAGCTGAAGCCCTGATGCGGAAGCACCCCTTGTCCCTCTCGCGCCCGCTCGCCGCGCTGGCAGCCGCCGCGCTCTCGATGCTCTCGGCGCCGGCCGC
>Ga0209324_10003820_pt1 | contig 10340 bp, 24 predicted proteins | sample Rifsed19ft3_FD_184015 | JGI IMG/M metagenome (GOLD analysis project Ga0209324, IMG submission 184015) | Soil microbial communities from Rifle, Colorado, USA - sediment 19ft 3 (version 2) | ecosystem: Environmental > Terrestrial > Deep subsurface > Rock core/Sediment | place: Rifle, Colorado...
AGATACTTCCCCTATTACCTACACCGACTAAATATAAATCAAATGATAAAAGGTCATTAGATGAGAAATTAGAGGAGTTAAAAAGCTATTATATAAAGGACAATGTGGACGAAACACGGATCACAACAAATGACATACCTATTTTAAAACGTGGTAGGTCAAAGAGTAAGGACGGCACATTAAAAGATAAAATATTTGAGGTATTGAATAATAGTTTTGATACTGAAAATAGAGAATTATGCTATGATGAAATATTAAAGTCTGGTATAATTAATATTGCTGAAAACACCTATAAGACCATCCTTAGCCAGTGGAGAAAGGAAAGAGGGGTTAAGGTAAGAAGGGGGCGACCTTCTAAGGGAGTGAACAATGAGTAACATGGAGAATCTGCAAGAGGTCATGGAGGATATTAGCAGATTAAGGGATAAATTGGCAAATATCCCCGATTATATTATAGATAAATAACAGTATAGAAAAATTGATAATAGAATTCAAAGTAGTTATGATAATATCAAGGTTTTATACGATTGCTTAGTAGTATCAAAAGAACAATATCTATTAGATAGACCTATAAAATTTCAGATTTAATAATAAATAAAATTAACATACTTTAATTATTGACATATTCAAAAATAGTAGTATACTAATAATTAAAGGGGGTAAGTAAAATGGAAAACGCAACAAAAGAAGAGATATTAAAAGAATTATTTGCACATTTTAATCAGGATGTTGCTGATATACAGGAAAAAGGGGAGAATAATAAAGAGATATATAATAGTTTTAAATATGATGATATTTTAGGAAATAGAGGCAATTTTGAAAAAGATGGAGAAGAGTATATTTTTATTGAAAGTGAAGAAATAGCTGAAGCTATAGCAATTGATCAGGTCAAAGAAGATTTAGAAGAAGACCCCGGAATGTTTACACAAACATGGTTACAAGACTTTATTTATATTTCTGATACCGATAAAAGATTATTGTGCAATGATGAAGAGGATAATATAAGAGAAATGATAACAGAAGATACTAATATTGAGGATTACAAAAATGAAGAGGAGTATAATAATGCAATAGATGAAGCAGTTAATACAAGATTAGAAGAGTATAGAAAAGAATTAGACTATCCTATTGAATATTTTGTTAATGAACAGGGGATATATTCGGTAGAGGATTTAATGAAACAATCATGGATTAGCATTAATGTGAATGAGGCTGCTGAAGATGCTATTAGAACCGATGGATGGGCACATTTTCTGTCAAGATATGATGGTGAATATGAAACAACAGTAAACGGGATAATCTATTTTAGGGATTGTTAAAGGAGGTTACTTATGTATTACGCAATTATAATAGGATTATTCATTATATTTTATGCAGTTTTCATCTATAGTTTATGCAAAATTTCAAAAGATTGTGACATAAGGGCAGATAAACTATTTCAGAAAATGGGGGTAATAGATGAAGACAAAAGTGATTTATAGAAAATTTAAAGATGGGGAAGAGATTATTGCTGTATTTCCTGAATTGAGTTATCCCGGATTCACTTCTAAAAAAGGTCTTGTAATGGATTATATGTTTGTGGGACAACACGGGGAATGTGAGTATAATACCATTATGAAAATGACTACAATAGCTTTCCCAAAAGATTATGAAGTATTAAAAGCACAATTGGAAGATTTAGGATATGATTTAGAAATTACTACTCATAAAGAGTATCAAAAATCATTGACAAAGTAGTAAATTAGTGTATACTAATAATTAAAGGAGATTATAAAATGTTTTATAAAAGTTTAGGATTATCAAAAGTATTACTAAGACACAATGAAATTTATAGCACACCATTTCAACCAGTTGCAGAAGAGGAGATAATTGTGAGAATTTGGTTCAATAGATTTACTTATGAAAGTGCTGTAAATTTGTATGATGTGGAAGTTAGTTATGATGGTAAAATTGAATATTATCATAATATGAAGAAATGTGAAAAAAATGAGTATCATAAAAAGATTGAAGAGAAGTATAAAGAGGATATTGAAAATACTGCTGTAGAATGATTAAATTTTATAAATTTTATAGTGATGCAGGTCACGGATGGGTAGCAGTTAAAAGACAGGAATTAGCTGATTTAGGCATATTAAATCAAATATCAAGTTATAGCTACCAAAAGGGTAAAACCGTTTATTTAGAAGAGGATTGTGATGCATCCCTTTTTGTAAATAAATTAAAGGAATTGGATATAACATATGTTTTTACAGATAAAATATGTAGCAAGGATTATTCGCCGATAAGAAGTTATGAAAATTTTAAATTATGAAAATAAGGAGATACCTACATGGAACTTAATATTAGAATAAATCTTGACAAAGATACTTTTAATACTTCTGTTAAAATGGAAGAATTAAGAAGATGCTTGAGTAAAATAGTTTATCATTTTGAACGTAATGGGGGGGAATTCCTGATATTTGACAGCAACGAGAATAAGGTAGGACAAGCAATTATAAAGTGATATATGAAGTCAATCAGTATTAAAGATAATTTATTAATAATAAAGATCCCCTATGATATTAATCTTGTATCATTAATTAAGACATCCTTCTCCGGTAGGTCATGGGACAGCAATTCAAAAGTTTGGAAATGCCCCGTAAATGAAAAGAATTTAATAGCTACCTACTCCATGATAGAAAATCACGGTTTTACTGTATTTCCTGAAATGATGATTGAACTTGAGAAATATAGAGAACAATTTGAGATACAGAAAGTAGAAAATGAGAAGAAGATAGCAGCCTCAAAAGCTATAGATGCAAATATTGAGATACCTAAGTTGAAGGGGGAACTCTTTCCATTTCAAAAGGCGGGAGTGCAATTTATAGAAAATACTAATGGTAAGACTTTGATAGCTGATGAAATGGGATTGGGGAAGACCTTGCAATCAATAGCTTATTGTCAACTACATGCAGAAAAAAGACCTATATTAGTGGTATGCCCAGCAACATTGAAGCTGAATTGGCAAAGAGAATTTAAGAAGTGGACGGATATAAAAAGCTATGTTATAAATTCTCAAGACCTAAAATATCAGCTACCTATCTATGAAGCATATATTATTAATTATGACATTGTTGGTAAAATGGAAGAAATGCTGAAAAAGATGAAATTTCAAGTAATGATATTGGATGAAGCACATTATTTAAAAAATTCTAAAGCATTACGGTCAAAAGCTATAAATGGATTAAACAAGACTATACCCCATATTTTGGCATTAACTGGTACACCAATACTTAATAGACCTGTTGAAATATTTAATATTTTAAAGATGTTAAGTCCTCAAAATTTTGGTAATTATTTTGATTTTGTGAAAAGATATTGTGGTGCAAACTATGGAAGATGGGGTTTGGATGTATCAGGAGCTACCAATATACAAGAATTAAGTGACAAATTACGAGCAACAGTAATGATAAGAAGAGAAAAAAAGGATGTATTAACAGAACTACCAGATAAAACAAGAGTTGTAGTCCCCCAAATATGTGATTTAAAAGCATACAAAAAAGTAGAGGATAATTTAATAAATTATTTAATAGAATCTAAGAATAAGTCAAAACTTGCAGCGGAAAAGATTAGTCAAGTTGAGCAATTGGCGAAAGTAGAATACTGTAAGCAAGAAGCTGTTAAAGCAAAACTCCCCCTATTTATTGAATGGAGTAAAGATTTTATTGAGGAGAATGGCAAATTAGTAATTTTTGCTCATCATAAAGAATTTGTAGAAATTTTAATGAGGGAATTGAAGGAGTATAATCCGGTTAAAATAGTGGGTGGTATGGAAATTGAAGCTAAACAACAATCAATAGATGCTTTTCAGAATAATATTAATTGCAAAGTTATTATTTGTAGTTTAAAAGCTGCTGGGGTAGGAATAACATTAACAGCGGGAAGTTATGTAGCATTTTTAGAATTGGGGTGGACACCCGGCGAACATGATCAAGCTGAGGATAGGCTGCACCGGATAGGGCAAAAAGATAATGTGACTTGCTATTATTTTTTAGCAGAAAATACGATTGAAGAGACAATTTACAATTTAATACAAGACAAGCGGAAGATATTTACAGAAATGATGCAAGATAAAAATACAATTTGTGAAGAAAGAACAAACATATTAAGTGACTTAGTGGCAAGATTGACAGCTTAAAAAATAGTAGTATACTAATAATTAACATGACCCTCAATAGATTAATAAATAATATATTCAGAGATAGGAAAAGAACAGTAAAGAGTATTAAAAACTGCAAAAGTGAGCTACCTATGTTTGAAAAGAATATAAAAAAGATGCTTAAAACAATAAAGTACACAAAGTCAATTGATATTATGATAAAAAACTTTGATAACATTAAACAAGAATTTCAAAACGTGATGAGATACCTACCCCCTGATATAGACTTGGAATTGAATGGACAGGTAATAAAAGATATTAATAGTATTGATACTATTAGAGATACCTACATTAAAGATTTTATAAATGAAAGAATAGATATGGAATTAGAAAAGGAAAAAATAGTAACTTCTATATTTTTAAAAGAGAATTTGATAAAAAGAGCTTTAAATAGAGCATTGACAGCATTTACATATTTTCCAAATGATGCAGAATTTATTTGTAGAATAAGTGAATTGGAAGAAATGCTATTAAATTGTTATAATAAAAAAGAGGGGGAAATTGAATGAAAAAAGGTAAAATATTTTTAAGAAAATTTAGTGATTTTAAAGGAGAATATACAGAAATTGAGTTGAATGCTGATTTTATAAGATTTTATACTCATGAACATGACTATATAGATATTAAATTTAAAGGTTTTGATTTAACTCTTAAAGGAATAGGGCAATTTAAAGTAATCCCCAATTCCTCAAATTCAATTATTATAGAACAGGAAGAACCATAATGAAAATACATGTAGATATAAATAAAAAAGAGGAGAATTGTTTTCAAGTAATTGTAATGATACTTGATACAGAAGAGATTTATTCAAATAGATTATTCCGCTCCCCCTTAGATTATCCAACATTTGAAGGGTGGGCTTTTGTTGAAAATAGGGAGAACGTGGATCATATAGAGAACATTTTCAGGACTTTTGGTGAAGCTGAAAAATGGGCAGCTTCAGAGATTAAAGCCTTAAAAAATAAATTATGCCTATGACTTGGCAATTAATAAAATTAAGGTATACTAATAATTAAAGGGGGAATTGAAAATGAATAAGGAAAGTATAAAGGTACAATGTCAAGAATGTGAGAAGGTTTTTAGAACAAAAAAGTTAGTTCCTGAATGCCCGGAATGCAATGGGTTAGATATTGATTTATATTATGAAAAGGGGAACAAATAATGGCACATAATCTTAACATGAATGAAGAAGGCAAGGCAAGTATGATGTACACGGGAGAAACACCCTGGCACAAACAAGGTGTTTTTTTGGGGGAAAATGCAGTAAGAGCGGAAGAGGCAATTAAAGCTGCAAATATGGAATGGGAGGTTTCACTTCATCCAGTTTATTCCGTTTTTGCAGAATTGAAAGAGATAGATGATTTTAAGGCAGTTATCAGAGAAGACACCGGAGACGTTTTAGGAATTAGAAAACAGAAGTATACACCTTATCAGAACAAGGATGCTTTCAAGGTATTAGACCCTTTTATAGGAGAAGGACAAGCGGTATGGCACACAGCGGGAGTTTTGGGTAAGGGGGAAAGAGTTTGGATATTGGCAAAACTCCCAGGGCAGTTAGAAGTAACAAAGAATGATGTTATAGATAAATATTTTTTGCTCACAAATTCCCATGATGGTTCAACTGGAATAAAGTTGATGTTTACCCCCATAAGAGTTGTGTGTCAGAACACGTTACAAATGGCTTTAGTAAGTGGTCAATCTTCAATCATGAATATAAAGCATACTAAAAATCATGAAATAAAGATAAAACAAGCATTAAAGGTTTTAGGATTAATTGAAAAGATCGCAGAAAATTTTGAAACTGATGCTAAGAAAATGTATGAATTCAAGATGTCTGATGCTGATATTGATTCTTATTTGGCAGAAATTATTAATATAACAGGTGAAGCTAAGGAAAAGACTAAACTATATGCAGATAAATCTTATATTAGGTATAGGGATTATTTGGAAGGTGGGATAGGGACAGATATTCCAGGGGTTAAAGGTAGTTTGTGGGGAACATACAATGCTATAACTGAAAGCATTGATCATCCTACAAGGAAAGTTAAAGACCTGTTACAATATAGTCAATTTGGAGCAGGGGCGGTTATTAAGGATAGGGCATGGAAGTCTGCAAAGAAATTGATAAGATAAGGGGGATATATGGAATCAATAGATATAAATGGCAATACGGTAATAAATAATGTAGAAAAGGATGAATTAGTGGAAGTTTTGAGATTGCTAATAATTAATGACAATCTTTCAGCACATCCTACAGCTTTAAAGGATAGACAGCAAAATAGAACAGAAGCAATTAATATTTTGTGTAAAATTCTAAATATTGAAGTAGACAGTTTGTATGGTGAATATTTAGATGGTAAATGGGGGAATTTATGATGAAAAAGTTAACTCTTAGGCAAACATATAAATTATGTAGTGAATTATGGTCATGGTTGGCTAAACATCCCGATAAGGGTAAAGCATCTTGGCCTAAATGGTCTAAAAAAGATTATGCTGAAGTACGTTTTTCTTGTTTTGCTTGTGAATATGATAGGTTACAAAATGAAATTGAAGGTAAGGGTGAATGCTTTTATTGTCCTTTAGAGGAATTATGGGATACTGGTTGTTTGGATTTTGAAAGCCCCTATTGGAGATGGGATAGAACTACTAATGCAAAGATTAGAAAAGAAAATGCTTTGATAATTGCAAATTTTTGTAAAAATAAGTTAAAAGAATTATTTGACAATACAGGAAATTAAGGTATACTAATAATTAAAGGAGGACACAACAATGGAACAAACAATTATATGTGCAAAAAGAGCAGGAAAAGATTTAAAAGTGTATGCAATTGCAAGAACAGAGAAGTCCCCAAAGAAGTATCTATACGGTATTGTTTGTCTTGATAATGATGGGGAAGAGGATGCCAAAATTGTAGTTCCTATTCGGCATACTAATCTTACATATATCAGGAGACGATTTAGGAATATACCAACAACGTATTCAAGAGGATAACATGACAATTAAAGAAAATATTCAATTAATAAATGAGTTACTTAATAATTCTTATGGTAATTTACAACAACTTGCATATGAAGAGGAGATTGAACGATATGTCAGAATTAGGTTGTTGGATATAACTCAAGTAGCGAAAGATATTTTAGAATTTACACATAATCAAGAAGTTAAACAGCATAAAAATAAGAATAAAGTAAAGAAGGTACAGGTATGAAAACATGTAAAAAAGAACATAAAGAGATCCAATTTAGTAGTAGTAACTGCCCTTGTTGTGAAATGATTGAGTATAATAAGGAATTAAAAAAAGCCTTAGATATTGCATATTGTGATTATATTGTATTAAAAAATAGGGTAAGGAAGGCTTTGGGGGATGCTTAAATGAAATTAGCTATAAGAAGTTTCATATTTTTAGCATATATTATATTATTATTTCCTTACCAAATTTCAAGCGCATCTATGACTTTGAATCATAAAAAGGAGATGTCAAAAATAAAAGTTATTGCTAATAAAGTAATTCAATGTGAATCAGAAGGAAAACATAATGTATGGGGTGATTTAACTCTGCAATATCCGGTGTATGGGGTCGCTCAGTTTCAAAAAGGGACTTTTTATTGGTTAGCTAATATATCAGGAAACAAGGATTTTAGATGGAAAAATAAAGAACACCAAATAAAACTATTACATTGGGCTTTATGGAATGGTCATGGTAGATTGTGGACATGTTATAGATGGTATAAAAGAGGGATAATATAATTGACAGTATAAAAAATAGTAGTATACTAATAATTAGAGGAGAAGTATAATGTCATTTAGAATAGAAAAAATAAGAGGATTGAAGGTTGTAGCATTAAAAGGCAATGATCCATTTTTTAGAGATAAAAGATTGAAAAATATTGAAGTTAAATATATTCTGTTCTCTGATAAAAAAACATTTATTGAATTTGAAGAACAGGATTATTATTCATACAGTGATTGTTCACCTTATGCAAAATATATTACAGTATGTAGTGATGTAGAAGCATGGAAGAAGATTTTTAAATATGAGGATGCTAATGAGGATATTTGTTAGGGGGTTATTATGAAAAATATAAATCTTGTATTAGAGGTTGCTTTGCATTATAAAACTCAAATGGGGGATAAAGAGGTATTCAAGGAAATTGATCTTAGTCTTTGCAATGTCCAGGAAACATATATAGATGTGGAAGAAGTGGCAAAACTTATTAAACAAAATATAAAAATAAATGTAAAGGAAGTTAAAATTTATTCAACATATGAAGATTAAAAATGCCTAAAAATGAACGTGACCGATATATGTTAAAAGAAGAGTATAAAAGGTTTATTGAAAATACTCCTGAACAGTATAAGCTATTTTGGAAAATTGTATTTCATTCCGGTCTTAGAATATCTGAAGGATTGAATCTAACAGTTAATGATATACTATGGGAAGAGAATAAGTTGTTAATAACTACGTTGAAGAGGAAAGATCATCCCATTATTCCTATAATAATTCCAAAAGATCTTATAGATGAATTGAAAATATATATATCTGGAAGTATGCGGAAGAATCCGGCAATTAACGGAAGAATCTGGAAGTATAGTAGACAATATGCGTGGAAGATATTCAAATCTATTTGTAGGAAAGCTGGGTTAAATCCAAAATATTCTCCCCATGCTGCTCGTCATTATCACGGGATGATCGTCTCAGACGTAACAAACGGAAATATGATTGAGATTAAAAACAGGTTAAGACATGCATCTATAAAGTCTACGGAATTTTACGTTCATTGTTCTGAAGAAAAACAGAAGGCTTTAGCAAAAAAAATAGAAGAGTATCAAAATGAGTAAAATAATTAATTTGACTAAAAATATGATTGCTATTGTAGATGAAGAAGATTATGAATGGTTAAATCAGTATAAATGGTGTGTAGCAAAAGGGTCTGATAATAAATGTTATGCAGTTAGAAGAAATAAGAATTTGAAACCAAATAAAATAAGAATGCATAGAGAAATAATGAATTTACAACATGATAATAATTTAGAAGTAGATCATATAAATGGGGATACTTTGGATAATAGAAAAAGTAATTTAAGAATTTGTATACATAAAGATAATTTAAGGAATAGGAAAATTCAATCTAATAATACTTCTGGATTTAATGGTGTTTCTTTTACAAAAAGAGAAAATAAATGGAGAAGCTATATAGTTATTGATCAAAAACAAAAAAGTTTAGGCTCTTTTGATAGTAAAGAGGAGGCTGCAAAAGCATATAATGAAGCTGCTAAAAAATATTTTGGGGAATTTGCAAAATTGAATATAGTAGAAAAGGAGAAATAGTTATGATATTTAAAAATGATGAAGGTGACAGGATTTTATTTAATGAGGAAGTGAATTTGTATAGCTTAGAGGAAAAAATTAAAACTACAAATACAGTTACAATAAATGGTAAATGTTTAACAGTTGATGAATTTAGAAAAATGAAAACTGATCCAAAGAAAGGTCATTGGGGACGCAAAGCAATAAATGAAATGGATAATGATTTAATCTAATTCAGCATCTATCGTTATATTAGCCCATATAAGAATGTCTTTTATTAATCTATCCCTTTTTTCATATGGTATTTCATAATCATTAAATATAAGAATCAACTCTTCCTGTAATACGGAACTTATTTTAGATTTTATTACCTGTTTAATCTCATTTCTTTTTATATTATCCATTTTATCCCCTAACCACAATATATGGTATGTTGCAATATGAAACACAAGATGTTGTATTTGTAATTATTTATCCACAAAATTATTATATAAAAAACCAGCTACCTATCTATATAAAAATTCCCAGCTACCAATTTTAATACATAAATTTAACTTTTCTTACTGGCAGGAAAGTTTAACCACCCATTCCTGTTAAAAACATTGAATAGTGCTAATGCCAATAAATTAATTGATCTTTCCTCATCATCACCCATAGATGCGAAAAGACTCATTTCCAATTCATTATCTACAGCATGCAAAATTTCATGCAGAAGAGTTATAAATACATCTTCCAATGGTTTATTTTTATAATAAACTCTTATAGTCCTATCCCAGGGGTCATGTTGCCCAACCAAGCTGGCTCGTTTATCTGCGTCTACCTCACTTGGTAATT
>Ga0209324_10003822_pt1 | contig 10337 bp, 8 predicted proteins | sample Rifsed19ft3_FD_184015 | JGI IMG/M metagenome (GOLD analysis project Ga0209324, IMG submission 184015) | Soil microbial communities from Rifle, Colorado, USA - sediment 19ft 3 (version 2) | ecosystem: Environmental > Terrestrial > Deep subsurface > Rock core/Sediment | place: Rifle, Colorado...
ACTGCGCGCCATGGCAAGCACATCCGAATCCAGATAGTCGGCCGCGAAGACGATCTTTTGTCTCTCGATAATGGATTGGATGGCTTTGAGCTGGTCGCGTACTGCCGCAGCTTTCTCGAAGCGCATTTCTTCCGATGCCTTTTCCATTTCCCGGTGCAGGCGTGACACGATCTCTTCACTATGCCCGTTGAGGAAATCCATCAGGTCGGAGATCGTTTGGCGATACTGCGCCTGATTGACCGCGCCGATGCAGGGAGCGGTGCACAGCCTGATGTCGTAGTAAAGACACGCCCGCTTATCCATGCCTGTGATGACACGGTCGCAGGTCAAATAGGGGAAGATGCGGCGAAGCACATCCAGCGTCTGATATACAGCCCATGCGGAGGTGTAAGGTCCGAAATAACGCGAGCCGTCCTCAACCATTTGCCGCGTGACGGTGACTTTGGGATAGGGGTCAGCCCAGTGGATTTTTATATACGGATAGCGCTTGTCGTCCTTGAGGCGGACGTTGTATTTAGGGCGATGTTTTTTGATGAAATTCATCTCAAGGATGAGCGCTTCAAGTTCGGACCCGACAACGATCCACTCGATGTCAGCGATCTCGCGTACAAGCCGGCGAGTCTTTGCATCGTGGCCGGCATCCGAGTGAAAATAGGAACGGACGCGGTTCCTCACGCTGAGAGCTTTGCCGACATAAATAATCGTTCCCCCGGCATTTTTCATCAGGTAACAGCCTGGTTTGGCAGGAAGGGTGGCAAGAATGCCCTGAAGTTTCTCTGAAATTTCCATTGAGGGCTATTTTACCGCTTGTCTTGCTATTTACTAGACTTTTGTATTCAAAAACAGGCGAAACTTCAAATTCCAGTTTGGGTACTTACGCGGCCCTTTGTGCTGCATGTATAACTTTTGTATCACACAGGGGTTTAAGTAATTGTATTTGCTGGATTTTCGTGTAATAATCAAGTAAATCTATTCTCTACGGAGGAACTTATGAATGATCAAATGAATACCCCGATGTCGCCGGTTCCCAGCAGTGGTTCCACCTCCTTTGTTCAGGTGTGGATGAAGGCGCTCACCAAACCCAATGAGCAGACCTACGCGGAAATTGCTTCTTCACCAGAGGCTAGCCCTGGCAAGGCGTATTTGTGGGTCTTTCTTGCGGCATTGGTAAATTTCCTTATTGCAATCATTATACAGGCACTCTTCTCAGGGTTTGGAGGTCAAAGCGCAGAGCTTCAGAATATGTTGGGGGGATCAATGATTGCACTAATCTGTGTGGTCCCTGTGCTGGCAGGCCTTGCGGTACTGGCCTTTATGATCACCACAGGAATAGTTCAATGGGTGGCAGGGCTCTTCAAAGGAATGGGCACATATGGTCAACTTGCTTATGCACTTGGCGCCATTTCGGCTCCCGCAACGTTGATTTCTTCCGTCTTATCCATCTTCGCCGCGATTCCATTCCTCGGGCTTTGCCTTTGGCCGGTAAGCATCTTGCTGCTCCTCTATGTGGCAGTTTTGAATGTTATGGCGGTTAAAGGAGTCAATAAGTTCGGCTGGGGGCAAGCGATAGCCTCTTATCTACTTCCAACAGTCGTATTATTCGGACTCTGCCTCTTGCCTATTGTGGTTATTGCCGTCATGCGCTTGATGGGACCTGCTATTGGCAACACATTCAGTACAATACAGAATAGTTTGCCTTAACCATCTCGCTAAAATAAAGTCTCCCGTAATTTACGGGAGACTGTTTAGTTGCTTGTCGGTGGAACTCGATCTGGGCCAGTAAAAATGGGGAAATCTGCCAGATACCAGCCATATTCATATGCTTTACCTGCCCCACATTCGCCGGGGATTGCCTCAACAAGACCATTTTTATCAAGATCCACGCCTTTGACCAGAGCTGTTGACAAGGCTGAGATTTCATCAATGATCGGCTTCATCTCAGGACCGAACGGCATGTCAACAAGCTGTAGGGCCAATGGAAGTAGCTGTTTCGTCCACCCATCCATATTCTCGGTGCATACTTGAATATTCTTGCTCTGCTCGCGGATGTTGAGCGTGGAATCTGCCGCGTCCGCAGCGTTTTTCACGCTAAGTGTGGTTTGCCGAATATAGCCTGGGTGGTCACCGTTCGGAAGGCTTCCATACCCGTCACCATCATTACTGTCGATTGTTCCATCGTCATCATAATCCAGATATTGGTTGCTCTGATCGCCGACGATCAGGTTGATCACCTCTTCTGTTCTCTTACGGACTGCAACTTCATCGCCATTTTCATAGGCTTCCACCAGAGGAATATCGGGATCAACTTGTTTGTCGCCGTTTATCGAGATATCGATATAGGTGCCGCTGTAGTAATAAAGCCCTTGCATCAGAGCCGAACCATCCGGAACGCCATCAAAAGATACCAATACCTGGCGAACATAGACCAATGTCTGGGGTGGAAAGATCGAGGAATAAACAACCTCGCCGGTTGGTTCAGATATCGAAACGCCATCCTGTTCTTTGGTGATCTGGATTTGATCAAAATCTTGCAGGAGATTTTGCGCTCTTGGATCTATGAACACCAGCTGGCCGTTTTCACTTGCATCGAATGTGATGGGCCCAATATCATGGGCTGTTGTGCCATCATTGCTGATAAGCCAGGCCTCAAGATGCATTCCGTTTTCGGGAGGAGTGATTTCAGTTAGAGAAAACGATACCCTGTCCATGACGTCGTTGAAGTCCGAGAAACGCATCCTGCCCACAGGGATGTTCGGATCCACGGCTGTGAATGTGTTCGGGCTGATTAACCGAACGATGACGAATCCAAGGGCTATCACTGCCACGAATTCGATGGCCATTCTGATCCATCGGTTTTGGCGGCGTTCTCCGGGTTGAGATCTGCTTGCCTGATCCGCCTGGGCAGCCTCTCGTGCAAGTTGTGCGATGTGGAGTGTGCCTGGCGAGACGGTCTGCCCGTTGAATATCGCCATGAACTCGTTTGCGAGCTCGCCTGCGGTTTGGTAACGGAGGGACGGGTCTTTTGCGAGCGCCCGGTCAAGCAGGGCTTGCAGATCTTGTGAAATGCCTTTTACGGGCGCAGGGTGTTCGTTGATGTGCTGCATCAACAGGCCGAAAGTGGTATCTGCCTGGAAGGGAACAGAGCCAGAAAGCATCTCATAAAGCATGATGCCAAGGGAGTAGATATCGGTGCGTTTGTCCACCTTTTCGCCGCGTGCCTGCTCGGGGCTCATGTAGGCGGGCGTCCCTGCGACCGAACCGGCGGTCGTGTGCATGGTGGAATCCAGAAGGCGCACCAGGCCAAAGTCGGTAAGGATCGGTTGGACATCCAGCGGGAGTGTTTTTTGATTTTGAATGTCCTGAGAAGGTGACCGGAGGAGTACATTGGCCGGTTTGATGTCACGATGGACGATGCCTTTGTTGTGAGCATAGTCCAATGCACCGGCAAGGGCGGCGAGCAGATTTGCAATGATTCCAATCGGTAATTGCTGTTTCCGGTCTCGCAACATTTTGAGATATGTGGCAAGTGACGGGCCTGAGATGTATTCCATTACAAGACAGGGAGTTTCATCCACCACAACATAATCAAGCATTTGGACGATATGGGGATGCTTCAGATCTGCAATGACCTCTGATTCACGCTTGAAGCGGGCAAGTTGATCTGAATCTCGCTCGAGCAGGCCTCTTAAGATCTTCACTGCCACCCGCCCGAAAGACTCGTGGGTGCCCACATACACCTCCGCCATGCCCCCGCGGGCCACCAATTCATCGATATGGATCTTGCCGAGCGTTTTTCCTGCCCAATCTGCCATGAAAAAAATTATAACCGAGAATGAGGCGCTCCGTGTATAATCTCCATAGCAATTTATTCGAGGTTATTGTGGCAGATTCGTTGGAAATTCGAATTGGGCATCTCCTGCGGCAAAGGGCATTAAAGCTTGCAGTTGCGGAATCCTGTACAGGTGGTCTGATTGGAGACCTTATTACAGATGTACCGGGTTCTTCAGAGTACTTTCTAGGAGGTGTAGTGGCTTATGCATATGAAGCGAAGGTGGCTTTACTGGGTGTGTCCTGGGATACATTGAACACCAAAGGCGCTGTGAGTCAGGATACGGTTCTGGAAATGGCGCGTGGGGCCCGCCGCATTTTGAATACAGATATTGCTATTTCTGTGACTGGGATTGCCGGGCCAAGCGGTGGGACCCTCGAAAAACCGGTTGGCACGACCTGGATTGGGCTAGTCGCAAAAGACGGCGAATGGACAAGGCTTTTTCAATTTTCAGGTAACCGCGAGCAAAATAAAATTTCATCGGCAAACGCGGCCTTCCAGATGTTGCTGGATTATTTGCAGGATCAATTAAGCGAATCGGTATTGAATCAAAAAACATCCTGAACTTTTGTATCAGGACGCTTTTTGATTACGCCTGTGTGAAGGTGTCGATCAGCAGTTTGAAATTCCCGCCTACCGGATACAGGATCGGACAAGTGCATCCACGCTTCTTATATTCATCCACTTTGGCTCTGGCCTCATCAGGCGTCCCCGAGGCGGTGATGCGGTGGACCAGGTCGTCGGGCACGAGATGCATGGCCTGGTGGATCTGTTCCTTTGTGGCGGGCCATCCCAAAATGGATTGGATTTCATGAATCACATCTTGCGATACTCCCGAGGCTTTGGCGATGTGGGGCTGCTGCGCGAGATATTGGCAGAGCAGTTCTTTGGAATATTCGATGGCTTTCTCATGACTCTCATCTACCGAGCAGACAATTAATTGCGGGCGGTCGAAGTCTTCCATCCTGCGGCCCGATTTCTTCAAACCTTTGTCTAATAATTCCAATGCTTTATCGTTATATGCAGGGGGGACACAATAATTGAGCACGACCCCGTCCGCGATTTCTCCCGTCAGCTCCATCATCTGATCTCCTGTCGCACCGATCATGATTGGGATGTTGCGCGGCTCACGGCGCCCATGGACAACATCCAATTCAATCCCCTCCACATGATGGAATTCACCATGAAATGTGACTCGTTCCATGTTCAGCAAGCGGCGCATCACATCCACGGTCTCGCGCATTGCAGTTAATTGTTTGTGGCGTTTGATGCCCACGTTGCTCGCTAGTGGGTCCCACCACGCGCCGATGCCACAAATGATGCGGTTGGGTGCCAAATCATCAAGAGTTAGGAAGGTGGCAGCAAGCAGACCAATATTGCGAGTCCAGTTGTTGATGACTCCGGATCCAACTTTGATCCGTTCTGTGACAGCGGCGTAGGCAGCCATCGGGACAATCGCATCCCGGACCAAACGCGATTCAGCCTGCCAAACGGCCTCAAAGCCATGCGCTTCAGCATAGCGAGCGTAGTCCAGTCCATCTCTGAGATCATGAGAGTCTTGCAGGTATAGTGCTACTCTTTCCACAGGTGACGATCCTCCATGTATGGGATGATGGGAAAGCTAATTCGATTTTGAAATTCGGGAGTTCTCTTGTTATCTGGTAATAAATGAATATTGGTAATAAACGTTATTATACCTGAAAGTGGATTGGATGAGATTATTGCGAATACAAAGAGAACTCAACTAGCCCACACCTCTAAAGTAAGAAGACATTGTCTTTACGATGATGATTCTTAATCCAATAGTATGTTCTAGGGACCGCACTTACTCCGTGATTCACAAGGGATCAGCCAGTAATTCTGACGGTCGCCTTCCGCAGTCCAGCCCTCGAGTTGAGGCTCAAGAGTGCGCACTTTCCACCACACCCATCCATCTGCGCATTGAGGCCCCTCCAGGATTTTCATTGCTTGCCCGGGCTGGATGTCGCCTATAAGAGAACTGTTCTTTCCCGCCTCACGACGAAGGTTGTTTGGCAGGGGCGGGTCAGGGTTGACGTAGGCAAACATGCCTACGCGTAAGCGGGTGGGAAGAGCATTCACACAAGGGACTGTCGCCTGTTCCTGTGTCGCAGCGACTGACTCTATCTGCAAAGATTCGACCAGATCGTCCAATACATTCAAACCTGGTATGTATTCCTCCCCGGAGGTCGTATTCAGTTTGTGTGTGATCGCCTGCCGATAGTTTGCGTATTCCGCCTCAAAATTTGGCGAGTCAAATTGGGGGAAGGAGATGCCACCCACGGGTGGGACCTTGGCCGGGTCGTCCACACGATCCGGCAGGAAGGGCGCGCTCACAGGCAGGAATGCTGATATATAGTAGGCGTCATCACTTGTCAGACCCTGAAAGATGTACACCAGACCTTCGTTATTGATGGGCCACGTGTTTTGAGCAAACTGTGTTAGAACCCGTATGCCTGATCCGTTGGTGAACGTCAGGTACTGTATCTGGACATCGATGAGCTGTCCCGCAGGCACAGTGGGCAGGATAGGAATCCCACGCGGCAAGGTAGCAGGCTTCGCTGTCAGCAAGTCTTTGAGCGCTTGAACGGCCTGAGTGGCAGATTGACCCAGTTCGTGCACCGGGTAGATCTGGATTTGTGGCTCAATCCGAGTATTTTGAGAGTTGTAATCGACCAGCGTGAACTCGGTGTAGGCGGGATATAACTCGCCCAATCTATCAGTTTCGGGTACCACCCGCGCCTGGACCGCGCTCACAAGGACTGTCGGCAGAGTGAATTGCACATCCTGAAACGCCACGTCCGGGCCTGAGAGCAGGGGCGGGCCTTCGGTTGGCTTTGGGGTGCGAGTCGCAGACATCGCGGTGTTTACGGTCGGTACTGTAATCGTCTGAGTGGGCGGTTGTGTGGCCTCCAGCAAAGGGACAGTGGTCGGGGAAGCGCTCACGCAGGCAGAAAGCGCCATCACGAACAGCAGCGTTACTGCAGGATGAATCCAACGTGGAGCGTGAATGTTCATAAAAGGCATCCTCTCCAATTCCGTCGGGTGCCGCCTAACCTGGAAAATCCATTTCGAAGCATTTGTCAGGCATCGCTACATTTCGATTGCCTTCCAATTGATATGTACCCTCACATTCTCACGCAGATGATGAATCGATAATAATGAGTTGTAGAGTATTGAAACCTTCCCAATCCCAAGAGTTCATTGAGATAAAAACTGTCTCATTTCGGGGCAGTTTTATTATCAGGAAACATCTGGGTTAGAGCGCCGCTAATCTCTGCCACATTTGTGGGGCAAGCTCGCGTGAGCGGGCGGCAATGCGTTCCTCGTCCAGTGCGAGGATTTTCTTGCCCTGCATTAGAATCTGGCCTCTACAAACCGTAGTGTCGACGGTTGCATCCACAAGGCCAAAGATGAGATGCCCGAGGAAGTTCGCGGCACTAAGCACTGTTGGAGGCTGGTAATCCATGATAGCAAGATCCGCGGGACGACCTTCTGCGATTTCTCCCAAACGAATACCGAATTGGCGTTCACAAATCTCAGCATTGTTTTCCAACAGGAGCTTGGGTGCTTCAAGAAATGCAACTCGCGGGTCGCTGTTGGCGAGACGATGAAGCAGGTATGCACAGCGCATCTGAGACAGCATGTCAGAAGACATGCCATCTGTCCCCAAGCCAACGAGTATGTTTCTCTTCAACAGATCGAAGAGCTTGGTAACGCCGACTGCGTTATTCATATTCGATTCAGGGTTGTGGACAACACCCGTCTGAGTAGCAGCGATCAGGTCCATTTCTGACTCGTCAATATGAACACAGTGGATGAAGAGAGACTTCGCTCCAGACACACCCATCTTGTCCAATCGATGAACTGTCGGCATGCCATACTTTTGCAGGGAGTCTTCTCTATCAGCAAGATCTTCTGCCACATGGATATGACATCCCACTCCTGCATCCTTTGCAATGCCCGCACATTTCTCCAGTGTTTCATCCGAGAGCGTGAAGGATGCATGCAGCCCCATCATGGCGGTGATCTGTCCGTCACCTTTGCCAATCTTTTTGATGAAGCGCTCGTTTTCCCGAATGCCGCCTCTCATCTCATTTCGGTCCGAGACTTCATAACACAACGAGGCGCGGATCCCTGCCTGGCGAACCGCGTTTTCGATCAGGTCAAGTGAGCCATCGCGCATGCCTGGAGAAGCATGGTGGTCGATCACGGTCGTCGTGCCGTTGCGGATACATTCGATGAGCGGGATTTGTGCCGAAAGCGTGATATCTTCCTCGCCCAGGGCTTTATCCACTTTCCACCACAGGCGCTCAAGGATTTCCACAAAGTTGGAAGCGGGTTCTCCGGGGATAGCCATGCCGCGCGCCATCGTTGAATAGAAGTGATGATGCGTGCAGATAAACCCGGGCAAAACGATCTTGCCAGTGCAATCCACTGCTTCAGCGTTGGGGAAATGCTTCTTCAACTCGGCAGCATCGCCAACTGCCACCATATTTTTGCCTTCGGTTACAACTGACCCGTTCCATAGAACCTGATTCTTGGGCCCGAGTGTTACAACAATTCCATTTTCAAATCTCGTTGTCATATCTTTTCCCTTCTCGCCTTGGCGTTTGTTTTAGCAGGTTGCGATCAATTCTCAACTGTTCTAAACTTGCTGATGCGGATTCGATCATTTACTTCGATCTCATAGTCTGCTAATTCCTGTCGTTCAGCGGAAGTGAGTGGCATTTGGAGAGTTTCTCGAAGATACAGAACTGAGCTGGATATACGAGACCACAAACATCTCCTAGGGGATGATTGCGCATGATCTCGGCAGCAGAAGGCTTGATATAGAGTGGATATCCTACACGAGCCTCCATCATAAATTCAAATGGCGAACAATTGACAGGGCATGCGTTCGTGCAAGGTTTCTCCCCGCAATATTCATATCTGAGAAATTCAGCATGGAGTTGGTGTCTGATCATCATTCGCGACTCTACATTGCAGTTCTTATCCATGTAACACTTCAATTGGGAAAAAGAGTTGGATTTTCGTGTCAAAAACCACAAGTTCATTATAGTATCCTACAAATATAAGCCAAGTTTAGAAACTCCAGACGGTGTTATGTCACATTAAACAGTATAGCCAACTTTGGCAATTCAGCCAAATAAAAACGACTCTCCAGCATGGAGATACCATGATTGGAGAGTTGCCGCCTGAATTCTGGTTGTGCACTACTCTGCGATCTTCGTCATTTCCAGTTTCCGAACGAGTTCGAGGTCTTCAGGTAAATCCAGATCCAATCCGAGTGAAGGCAGGTTGACGATCTCCAGTCTCGCGCCTGCTTCTTTTACACGTTGACAATGATGTTGAAAAGAGTTTTCGCCAAAGTCGTATTCGATCAAACCAGAGGGCGAGATCAGTAATGCGTTCGTGCCTTTTTCATGCCTGTCCGGCGCGATCACAACCACAGGCGGATCAGCCGCGCGCTCGATCAGCGTAAGAATATCTTCACGTGAGATCAAAGGAAGATCGACTGGCAGCACCAAAACGCCGCGTGTTGCATATACCTGCGCAACGACCGTGGCGCGTTTGAGGGCAGTATTCAAATGTGGCTGACCGTCCTCACGGACGGTCCGCGCGCCGTACATACGGGCGACCGTCAATACCTGGGGATCGCGGCTGATAACCAGCACGTGTTCCACTTCCTTCAAGTCAGATAACGTTTTCAGTGTGTGTTGCAGTAGGGTCCGGTTCAGCTCCGCCCGTTCGTCTTCAGATAAAGTTCCAGCCAGGCGCGATTTACCGCTTCGTAGAGGTTTTACGGGGATAATCGCCCAGATCGTCATAAGTCAGTTCCGATAAAGTTTAGCACGTCTTTAGCCAATCGGCTTCTATTATCAAGACTGTTCATCAGCGTATTGGTTACAAGTGTACGCATATTTAAACCCATAATATCTCCTTTCAGTTGCTGATCAATTCCATCCAACACAAACCCCGTCGCCAAACCACGATAATGATTGGCGACTGCCAGCGCTGACGGCTCGATGCCAAGTTCGCGATACATCTTCGCCGCCGGCCCCTTGACGGTTTGCCCGCCAATGATGGGGGAAACTGCAACGAACCTTACCCCCACCCCCTCTCCTGAAAGGAAAGGGGAGAGCAATTTTAGAATCGGATCAATGCTCACCCATGGATTCGACGGGCAAATGACAATCGCATCTGCCGATTGGATCGCCTCACACACCCCGGGAGCTGGTTCCGCTTTATCTATCCCGTCAAACCGAAAGCCTTTGACGCGCGGCTCACACCTGCGATGGACGAAATATTCCTGAAAAGCCAATTCACCGTTATCTGTATCAACAATGGTTCTGACTGGCTGGTTGGACATCGGCAGGATAGTATGCTCGATTCCCCATGCCTTGCAAAAGTCCTTTGTAATTTGAGTTAACGTTTGCCCCTCTTTCAGCCGCCGCGTTCGTTCAAGATGTGTTCCCACATCCTGATC
>Ga0209324_10003824_pt1 | contig 10336 bp, 11 predicted proteins | sample Rifsed19ft3_FD_184015 | JGI IMG/M metagenome (GOLD analysis project Ga0209324, IMG submission 184015) | Soil microbial communities from Rifle, Colorado, USA - sediment 19ft 3 (version 2) | ecosystem: Environmental > Terrestrial > Deep subsurface > Rock core/Sediment | place: Rifle, Colorado...
CAAAGCGTACTGCAAGAGACAGGAAAGGCTCTTTTTTCTCATAACAGTAGGAAATCTCTCCCTCAGTGAATACCCTCTCAAGAAATCTATTGCCCCATTTTTCAACAACCTTTTTCATTCTCTCAATTTTAACAATGTCTATGCCTATCCCGTATATCATGTATTCTGAAATGGTATTTTTAAATCATAATCATTTTCTTATGTCAAGGCAAGTAAAATCAGATTAATAAAATGTATATGGTAAACTATCCCTGATTTAATAAAAGCAACAGATTAGGAGGTTAACATGAGTATTCTGCCTGAAGGTGAACAGTTAAGGAGGGCTGTCAGATGGATATCAGAGGAACTCCAGGAAAAGAAAGATGCAAATCTTGCAAAGCTGATAGATAAGGCATGTGTCAAGTTTGACTTATCACCTACCGACTCTGAGTTTCTCGCAAGGTTTTTTGCAGCGAAAAGTCAGGAAAAATAGGTACCTCTGTACCTATGCAAAAGCCAATTGTAGCAATAGTAGGAAGGCCGAATGTAGGTAAATCCACACTTTTCAACAGAATGATCCGGTCTCAAGTTGCAATTGTAGAGGATATTCCTGGTGTTACAAGAGACAGGAACTACTGTGATGCAGAGTGGGAAGGAAAGGGCTTTATTGTAGTAGACACAGGGGGGTTTTACCCGGAGCCTCCTGAAGACATTTTTTTCCACATCAGGGAACAGGCCATTTTTGCTATTGAAGAAGCTGATATTATCATACACCTGCTTGACGGTAAAGCAGGACTAATTCCTTCAGATATGGAACTCGCAAGATTCCTCAGAACTTCTGGCAAAAAAGTATTATGGGTTGTAAATAAGATTGACGGACCCACACGTGAAGAAAGGGTTCATGACTTTCATGCAATAGGCGCTGATGAATTATTGCCCCTTTCTGCTGCAACAGGTTATGGATACGATGATTTAATGGACAGATTGACCTCTCTCTTTCCTTCATATGTTGAAGAAGAGATTGAATATCCAAAGATTGCCGTGGTCGGTAGGCCGAATGTTGGCAAATCCACCCTAATAAATACCTTGCTCGGCAAGAATAGGATGATAGTCAGCCCTGTTCCAGGGACGACAAGGGATTCGATAGACAGCATATGCACATATTATGGCAGGAGATATTTATTCATTGATACTGCTGGACTAAGGAAAAAAAGCAGGATAGGATATTCCATCGAAAGGTTCTCTATGGTAAGAGCAATAAGAAGTATAGAAAGATGTGATGTAGCTCTTGTTGTTATGGATGCAACTGAGGGCATAGTAGAGCAAGACCAGAGGATAGCAGGAATCGTGGGCAGTTACGGGAAAAATGCAGTCCTTCTATTTAATAAATGGGACCTCATTGAAAGGCCTGAAGAGGAATTTAAAAGGTTAGGCAAAGAAATCAGCAGGAAGTTTTGGTTTATGCAATATGCACCTTTGTTGACAGTATCAGCCATGGATAAGCGACGTGTCACAAAAGTCTTTCTGATAATTGACGAGATGATAAGAGAGAGAAAAAAGAGGATACCAACAGCAGAACTGAACAAGTTTTTCAATGAGTCCTTATCCACAATGGCCTTGCCAGCACATAAAGGAAAGGCAGTAAAGCTTTACTATATAACACAGGTAAAGACAGAACCACCTGTCTTTGTGATCTTTGCAAATTATCCTTCAGTCTTAACAGATGCCTACATACGGTATATAGAGAAATGCCTGAGGGAGAAATTCTCATTCAAGGGAACCCCCATCAGAATTTATGTAAGGGCCAGAAAAAGAGAGAAAAAGCCGAATTGAGTCAGGTTAAAAGTAACTTCATGATTTATCGTTGCGACATTTACAACACAACCAAAACACAAATCTATTCTTTTTGTCATTCTGGCTTGTCCAGTCACCTCAGCGACCCGCTTGGGGCGGGAATCTTTCTTAAAGAAGGATTCCCGACAAGCGGTAATGACGAACCACACAATAAGCTCTGCTATTTTTACCCATGAATAAAGTGAAGGAGTAAAGGAGTGAAATATCTCAAAATCATTGCAAGAAGTTTTATAGATTTTTTTAGAGACGGCGGCATTATGCTTGCAGGCTCCATTTCCTACTTTACAATGATGGCGCTAGTGCCATTCTGTCTCTTTCTTGTAACCATTTTTGGATATCTTCTTGGATATTATTACGGACTCTATCAGTTCTTCTACAGCAAATTAGTAGATTTTTTCCCATCTATAACTTCAGGAATTACAAATGAACTGGGAAAACTCATTGCATTTAAAGGTTTAGGTACATTCAGTATCGTTCTCTATGGGATTCTCTCTTATCAGGTCTTCTCTTCTCTTGAGAACGCATTGAATGTGGTTTTCAAGGTCAAGAAAGGAAGACATTTCTTATGGTCTATTGTCCTGTCAATTATGATGATTACGCTGTTCATTGTTATTATTCTTGTTTCTTTTTTGTCAATGTCATTCATCCATCTTTTAAAGATATTAAAACCGATGGTGCCTCAATTACAATTGGGTTTAATAACAGGTCTCCTCATAAAATATGTTGTTCCTTCCTTTATTGTATTTTTTACTATTACAGCACTTTACATTTTCCTTCCAAAAATAAAAGTCAGAAACTCTCATGCTTTGTTCGGTGCCCTTTTTACGACAGTATTCCTTGAGATCGCAAAGCACATCTTTACTTGGTATGTTGGGACCGTTGTAAAATTCGGGACTATATATGGCTCTCTTACTGCATTTGTTGTGTTCTTGCTATGGGTCTTTTATTCTTCCTGTATCTTTCTGATAGGCGCAGAAGTGGTGCATAATCAGGAAAACTATAATAAGAAGAAATAATTTTGTATAATAAAAAGGGTTTTATTATGTCAATGACAAAAGGATGATTCTTAGAGGAATATGGAAGATTTAGTAGGAAAGATTGTTGAGATAGAAACAGGGGATATGACCTATACAGGTAAGCTCATTGAAATAGGAGAAGACGAGGTTCACATAGAAGGAGTAACTGGATGGGTTATTGTTCCTGTTGATAAGATTGCATATATAAGAGAGAAGAAAGATTAGCCCAGATCTCCTAACAAGAACTGTATTAAAGCTATTGCTGAAATAGCAGCAGTCTCCGCCCTGAGAATCCTCTTTCCTAAGGAAGTAACAATAAACCCCTTACCCTCTGCGGAAGTAACTTCTTTTTTTGTAAAACCACCCTCGGGGCCGATCAAAAGGTGAATGGTTGAATCAGAGACCCGGGAAATCAGGAAAGAGGATAATTTATGAACTGCTTCTTTTAAAGACAATCCCCCTTCTTCCCAGAAAATTATACCAATCATTTCTCCGTGTCCCCGTTTCACCGTCTCTCCGCTTCCTTTCAATTTCCCTATCTTGCCAAAAAATTGATTAAATTCCACAGGTTCATGGATAGTTGGAATAAACGTCCTCCCTGATTGGCGTGATGCCTCCTCGGCAATTTTCCTCCAGCGTGAAACTTTCCTTGTTTCTTTTGCTTGGCTTCTTTCGGTAATGACAGGCATTATCTCCTTAACCCCTAATTCTGTTGTCTTCTGGATAACCATGTCCATTTTTTGACCCTTAAGGAGACCTTGCATAAGGGTAATGTTTACAGGAGATTCTGTATGACAGGTAAATTTTTCCAGAACATCTGCAATTACTTCTCTTCTGTCAGACTTTAGTATATTTGTTCTAAGACAGTTACCCTTTCCATCAAAGGCAAGAAGCTCATCTCCCTTTTTACATCTAAGGACTGATACAAGATACCGTGCATTATCGCCGGTGATTGATATTCGGTTTTCTTTTACGGAAATATCAGGGATGTAGATTCGTGGCATTTATTTGACTGAGATGGGATATTGACATAGAGCAAATATTCAAACTTTTACTAATTCTTGTTCATTTTGAATAATGATTTTTGGATTTGGATTTTTAGGTGGAACAAGCAACCCTTGTTCTTTGAGTAGATTAACATGTTCTATCATCCCCCACTTTGCCTTATATAAGCAATCTTCAATAGAATGCCCTATTCCAGTGAAGCCTTCTAAATCTGGAGAATAAAATCCAAAGTAGTCAGGTTCTTTGGTAGCTTCGATTATCAATGAGTATTCTAATTCAATCATATTATCACCCCTCTGCTGTTTTACTTCTTTATACCTGCTGCTTTTAGTATAGCATGACAGGATTATCCTGCGGATGAACGCTGACTGATTTCAAGTCCTTTTTGTAGTTTTTTCGACTTTTGTCTAATAAATTTAATTTGTTCTTCTACTGAAAGTCCCTTTGTTTCATCAAAATGTTTGTCCCTAATCTTACGAACCATTTCAACGGCTTTCACGGCCATATGTTGTCACCTCCCTCGGCGAATAAATTGAGATTGGCTTGTAGCCCATCTCAATGTGTACAGCATTGAATTTCTGAATCTTTTCAAAATTAACAATATGCTTAAAATTCCAACTAACCAGCACTTCTATCCCATTTATTACAGCTACAGTGTCTTGCCCTTCATGCCCGAAATTTCATATAACGTTCGTTCTTGGCGGAAAAGAAGCCTGAAAGGTTTGGACGTTAATCTTTTGCAACGTGTTATGCGCCGCCGCTAATGTCATTATAAATTCAAGGTTTTTAATTTTGGAAAAATTAACCTATCATTCACCCACTTAAAGATAAGTGATTCTATGCCCAATTGTTTTAACTTAGACTCTATCGTTTTATCGACCTGTTCAGGAATTACAAGAATTAATCGTGGGCGAACGGTTAAACTAATGCTGTTTAATATCAATTGGCCTACAGCAGAATATATGCTTGTTGTTGATGTATCTGTCTTAACTTCGAAAATTGCGGTTATTTTGCGATTTGAGTCGATAATATATAAATCGCGATTCTTATCATTTCTTACGGTCAGACCGAGTTCTTCAAGAACAGATGACAAATTGTTTACAATTAAACCATGATCGCATTCTGCTTCTATAATTTTTGAAGTTTTGTATTGCCTTTTCTTCCCAGAGAACTCTTTCTTAAATTCATCTGAATCAACTGGGCTAATTGGTTGCAATGACGGAATTGATGAGAGAGATTTTATCCTATTGACCTCAAATACAAACTGTCTCACTTGATTAACAAAGCGTGGCGACTTCAATGCACTGATAAGCGCTACCTCAGTTTCAAATCCATTATCTTCAACATTTTCCCATCGGCCCCTATATTGGTCTTCAAATAACAATTTTCCTATCCCTTTTTTGCCGCCACCTATCTTGCCACGGTGAGCTACAAAGATGTCTCCAGTGGAATCCGTGAGAAAAGCTCCACCAATTCTTCTGTTGATTCCACTGACAGGAAAATTTATTTCACATGTTATCGGAATCATATCGCCTTCCTCAGGCTCACCAATTCCAAACAGATTGATATGCCTGCCTGATCTTTTGAAAGAGCATACCCAAATTCCCAACTTGGCGAGCCATGATATCTTGCTTTTGAAATTACCCCCAGGGTACCCAATAGTGACATTAATTTCTTTATCAACGATATTAAAAAAATGTTTCAAAAAGATTTTCTGAGCATTATCTATATCATGTTTTTTGTTTAAAACTTTTAACATTTACCCCTCTCTGGTTTAGCGTTGGCGCATAACGGTTCCAGCATAAAAGAAGTCCCGCCGAAGGCGGGATTTAGGTGAGCCCGAAGGGCGAACCTTTTATGCTGTGTTATACGCTGTGCCGTACCCATTTTTAAATTACTCATATCCTTATCCCCAAATTTAATCGTAATTTCTTATGCAATACTTTTATGAAATCATCTATTTTTGGTAAATCTGCTCCTCGGAATGCTTTCATTAAATTCTCTATTGTTGAGGATTTGATATTCTCTACTGTAAGTTGATATTTATCAGGATTAGAATGGTGGTCAAGATCATAGATGAAAAATAAATTCGCATCATTTTTGTTAAGTCTCATGTCTTGAAGTCCGAATCTATCTACCATATTTTCATAAACATATTTTTGAACTGCCCAGATAATCTTTTTGTTCCAGACTTCGAAAACTTGCCCTTTGTTTAGCATTTGGATAAAGGATAGTTTAATTGTATTGTAAGTATTCATGCCAAAGGCATAGGAATTTTTTGTTATATCCTTTTCCTGCATAAAATCTTCTATCGCTTTTACAAGTTTCCCCGTCCCTGTCGTGGAATCAGTCTGAAATTCTACAACGCAAAAATCATCTATCTCATCGCTAATTGGCTTATGTTTCACCAGAACAAAATCAAAGGTGCCTATTCTTTTAAGTTTTACCTCTGAAAATAATAGGACATTATCTGTATTTCCAAAAACATGATTTGCTGCATTAATAAAAATGGTCTTATCTTGTAAAAGTCTTTTGGGGCAAATGGCTATAGGACTATTGTTTGGCCACCAAGTAGAACAAATTCCCATAGGATAGGTCAATAAGCGACTCTGTTTGGTGCATATAGCCTTATTGCTAAATGGGCATAGATGCCCTTTTCTGATTTGTTCTGCATCTTTTGATTTATTTTCGACAGGATAGCCAAATATTTCTGCGGGATAATGTTTTCTATGTGCATTATTCATAATTTCACCTCTTTGTTATTTCTTAATGACGACTATTTCTTCTGGTAATGGTATATCATGCGTAGTGCTCCTTCTTGTTCTAAATAACTCAATATGCGCATCGGAATATCCTATATCTTTAGCCATTTCAACAAAAATTTTACCCACAGGGATAACAATATTCTTATATGTTTGGTCCCCTACAACCTGCAAATTATAGCTGTCTTTTTTCATAACTTTATAAAATTCTTTCAGGCAGACATACATTCCCCCAAAATATTCTCTTGCCATTCTTGGATAATCAAACCCCCAATTCTTATCTGATAACGCCTTTTCTATTTGTTCTGCTACTTCTTGAACTGCTTTGAACTTCTTTACGTATTCGTTCCAGTTATCTTCCTTATAAATTAACTTCGTACTTCCTTTTATCATTGTCTTTTTTAGCTTTTGGACATCATCCATATTCTTTACAAAATCTAATAGATACAACTCCAATCGGGTCTGTCTTGTATATTCAAGATCATTCGGATAAGGTGGAGATGTTATGATAAAATCAATAGAATTTGGTTCGATAAAAGAGCTCGATTCTGTCGCAGTTTTATTAAATACTTTGGTTTTACCATATGCATTAAACTTTTGGACGAGTTTCAAATCATTATAAACCTGAATAATCTTTTTACAGAAGATATCAAAAAATGGTTCTTTTTGTCTATGAGGATAAAATGTTGTTCCAGGGCATAAAGCAACATAAGATGAATCAAAAGCCGCCTTTCCCAACATTACCATAAATAATTTTTTAATTTTTTTATCCTCAATTTCATTTATCAAATCTTTCATTAAAGAAACTTCCCTTTGCATTCTCAGACCCATCCATTGATTCAATTCTCTTTTTGGCATAATCTCTAAGAGATCATTCTTAAAATTATAATTTTCAAGGTTCTGTGCCAACTTAATGAATTTCTTAGTTTTTTCCTTATAGGTCTCTTTTAGCTTCCTGATATCTATATCCCAAGTTGTTTTTGCCTCAGAAACAAGACACATTAGAGGATTAGTATCTATGCCAATTGCGTTTAGCTGAAATAAATTACTCGAAACCAAAGTGGTCCCGCTTCCACAAAAAGGGTCTAAAACTAAATCACCTTTTTTTAAACTATATTTTTTAATACTTTCTTCTAAAAGAGCATATGGGAAATCTTCGAGATAATCATACCAGTGATGAACAACACCAGTTCGGTTCAAATCGCTTATAGAATGGTATTCCTGAAAAAGTGATAATTGCCAAGAAGTTTTTTTATCAATCTGATCAATCAATTCTTCGTTATATTTAATATTTTGATTTTTAATCCTTTGTATTGTTTCTTCAAAAAAAGAGTTTCTTCTCTGGGGAACCTTGAAATTAAAATTGCTCCCATCTTCAATGAAGCCCTTTTCGATAAGTAAATGGATTGCGTTTAGTAGAATTTTACTATCTGTGGGATAACCAGTTAATTCCGATAGTTCCTTAATACTGGGTTCTGCCTTATCAAATATCTTGAGGTATATATGTTCCAATATTTGGGACTGTAGGAACGGTAATTTTTTGGTGTTCATATTGATACCCTTTTAAATTTTATATCTATCTTTGACCTATAATATTTTTGGCACGGCATTGCGTATAACTACTTCATATCCGCAATTATTGCGTCTATACCTCCAATTTGGCGGTATAGACGCAATGCGGATATACCGCCCTCTGGGTAAAGTCCCAAAGATTCCCTATCGTTTGCAAATTTTGTCACCTCTCACCCCTCGCGTTTAGTTTTTAAATAAGATAAAGGCAATATGGTTTGATTATTGGTTAAAAACCGAGTGATGTCAAGGGATTTTTAAAAGAGAGGGGACGAAAAATCGTTACCTGAGAGATGCTGAAACGAGTTCAGCATGACAATAATGACAAACCATTAATTTTCTGCTCTTGAGAAGAGGTCTTTGAGTCTTTCTTTGAAGGACTTTGCTACTTCGTCGCCATCTGTCCGGACAAATTCTTCGAGGAGTTCCTTTTGCCGTGGTGTAAGTTTCTTTGGAACATCCACATAGACCCTTACAATCTGGTCTCCCCTTACATGACCTCCTACCTTTGTCAATCCCTTGCCTTTTATGTGGAAAATCCTTCCTGATGGTGTTCCTGAAGGCATCTTTATTTTTGAAGTTCCATCAATAGTAGGGACTTCTATCTCTGCTCCGAGGGCTGCCTGAGGGAATGAAATGGGCACCTCACAGAATATTTCAGTGCCATCTCTCTTAAAGAAGGAGTGTTCCTCAACATGCAATATCACATAGAGGTCGCCGGGAGGTCCTCCATGGAAACCGGGTTCTCCCTCTCCTGAGATTCTTAGTCTTGAGCCGGTGTCAACACCTCCAGGTATATTTACATTGATACCCCTGAATTTTTTGATCCTGCCCTGGCCTTTACATGTCTTACAGGGGTCTGTAATGATCTTTCCAGTGCCACGACATTTCCCGCATGTTTTGGAGATGCTGAAAAAACCCTGCTGCACTCTGAACTGGCCGGTACCTTTGCAATTTGTACATATAATAGGTCCTTTTCCAGGTGCTGAGCCAGTCCCGTTGCATTCGGTACAATTTTCCCATATTGGTACCTCAATAAATCTTTCCACTCCAAAGGCTGCTTCCATAAGCGTAATATCAAGATCGTATCTAAAGTCATTTCCTTTTGTAGCCCTTGGCCTTCGGCGTCCAGTAAATGTTCCAAAGAAGTCTCCGAAGAGATCTTCAAATATGTCTCCAAAGCCTGTCTCGAATTGGTAAAAACCTGCCCCCACACCTTCTGCTACTCCGAATCTGTCATAATTAGCCCTCTTCCCGGAATCGCTCAGGCAGGAGTATGCCTCGTTTATCTCTTTGAATTTTTCTTCTGATTCTTTATCTTCTGGATTTCTATCCGGATGGTATTTCAGTGCAAGCTGTCTGAATGCCTTTTTAATGTCAGCTTCAGATGCATCTCTTGGTACGCCCAGTATTTCATAATAGTCCTTCATTTCTCCTTCTTATCAACGTCCTCAAATTCAGCTTCTACAACCTCTTCTTCAGAACCTTTTGCACCTTCGCGTTCCTGTGTGGCAGAAGCTCCAGTTCCCGCACCTGCACCTGCCGTTCCTGCACCAGCAGCACTGTAAATATGTTCTGCAAGTTTGTGTGACTTCCTTGTGAGATCTTCAGTCGCAGTCTTTATTTCAGATATGTTATTACTTGTGTCTTTTGTTTTTTTGCAATTTTCGAGAGCATTTTCAATCTCTTTCTTTTCAGATTCGCTCAACTTGTCCCCATAATCTCTTAGGGATTTTTCTACTGTATATACGAGAGTGTCAGCCTCATTTCTTGCCTCTGCAAGATGTTTTTTCCTTTTGTCCTCATCTCCATGTGATTCAGCATCCCGCATCATCTTTTTTATTTCTTCTTCACTGAGGCCACTTGAAGCAGTTATCCTTATTGATTGCTCTCTACCAGTACCGAGGTCTTTTGCAGAGACATGAAGAATGCCATTTGCATCAATATCGAAAGTGACCTCTATCTGAGGAATTCCCCTCGGTGCAGGCGGGATACCTATAAGCTCGAAATTTCCGAGGAGCTTGTTGTCTGCAGCCATATCCCTTTCACCCTGACATATTTTGATAGAGACGGCAGGCTGATTATCTGTCGCTGTAGAGAATATCTGACTCTTCTTTGTTGGTATAGTAGTGTTTCTTTCGATTATTTTCG